>Ga0334883_1000687_pt1 | contig 58391 bp, 51 predicted proteins | sample GraSluR1_MG_6_FD_207230 | JGI IMG/M metagenome (GOLD analysis project Ga0334883, IMG submission 207230) | Sludge microbial communities from methane-producing bioreactor in Wageningen University, Netherlands - Granular Sludge_09_05-R1 | ecosystem: Engineered > Bioreactor > Anaerobic >...
CCAATCCAAAAAAAACACCCCCTTAAGAACACTCCCGCGCAAAAAAACGAAAAAACGCGCACTTCTGCGCAAAAAAACACCCCCCTCTAACGCAAAAATACGCAAAACCGCGCACTTTTCACACCCCCAAACGGCCTTTTCAAAGGGCAAAACACGCATAATCCGCACCTCCGCCAGCCCAAAACCCCTTTTTGCCCCCGTTTTTTGAGCCCCCAGCCCAACTTTTCTATTGACCCAAACACACTTTCCATCTACTCTATCCATGCCCCGCGTTCTCGCGGGCCTAAGGGATTATAATCACGCTGCGCGCGATATATGACGATACTCAAATACCCCTTAGCACAAGGGATTGTGGTATACTTCTATGCAGGCTGTTAAGAACTTCAGAACCTATTTTTTGAGGGGTTTAGGGGCACTTCTCCCTACCATCCTCACCATCTGGATCTTCGTCCAGTGCTACATCTTCATCCAGGAAAAGATCGGTATCCACATCAACACCGGCCTCGTCTGGCTCATTCACCGCCTCTCAGATGGCCACTGGGACAAAGACTTCCTAACCAAATTCTGGGTCGAAGGAAACGGCAAAATCACCGGTTTTTTCGTCGCTATCGTGGGTGTAGTCTTCATCGGAGCCTTCCTCGCAAGCGTTATGGGACGAACTTTATGGCACGTTTTCGAGAACACACTCATGAACCTGCCGCTTGTAAAAAAGGTCTATCCGCACATCAAGCAGATCACCGATTTCTTTCTCGCAAAGCAGAATCTGTCGTTCAATGACGTGGTAGCCCTCCAATACCCCCGGCAGGGCATCTGGTCGATAGCACTGGTGACCGGCACCGGCCTCAGAAGGCTCATAGACCACACGCAAAAGGAGTATCTGACGGTGTTCGTGCCCACTTCGCCGACGCCGTTTACAGGCTACGTTGTTATGATTCCAAAGGAGGAAACCATCGCACTGGACATGACTATCGAAGAGGCCCTGCGGTTTACAATAAGCGCCGGAGTGATCACTCCGGCCAAGCACCAGGCCTTCAGGGCGCTGACGAACAAGCAGGAGGGCCAGGACGTATAAAGGCTCGACAAGATCAACAATTGTTTCGCTTGTTTATGTAAGAAGGAGTCGCCAATGCTTTTCACTATTACGGGAAAACACATAGAGATTACCGATGCATTGCGAGCCCACGCACAGCAGAAGTGCGAGAAGTTGCCTCGTTACTACAACAGCATCAATCATATCGAAGTGGTAATTGACGGCAATGACGGAGGAAAGCCGAGCGTTGAGATACTTGCACACGCGGAACACAGTCCTGATTTTGTGGTCAAGGAGGGCGGCGAGGACACTTATGCGTGCATAGACATGGCCATTCACAAGCTGGAAAGACAGTTACGCAAGAAGAAAGAGAAGCAGCGCAATAACAAGCATGTCGGCGGCGGAGAACTGGAAGCCGGTCTCCGCGAGACCGGCCAATAATTAATGCCGCGCCCGCGGTGCAGGGGGCTCGCTGCCGGGCAAGGGCAGGACTGCAGGATTAAGGAGTAAATATGAGGCTATCGGATTTCGTCTGCATGGATGCCCTCATTCCGGACCTGAAAGCAGGTGACCGTGATGGTGTGATTGTCGAGTTGGTGCAGGCGCTGGCCGGGGCCGGCAAACTGGGAAAGAGCAAGGCCGAAGAAGTGGCCCGGGCGGTCGTTCAGCGGGAGAGTGAGGCGAGTACCGGCATAGGCAAAGGCGTTGCGGTCCCTCACGTTAAGCACGCGGCTGTGAAACAGGTGGTTGCTGCGGTGGGTTGTTGCGGCAGGGGGGTGGATTTTTCATCTCTGGACAAGCAGCCTGTTTATACGGTCATACTCCTGCTGAGCCCCTCGGACAAGGCGGACAAGCATTTGCAGGCGATGGAATGCATATTCCGCAACCTCCAGAGAGATGATTTCAGGCGTTTCCTTCGTCAGGCGCAGACCATTGAACAGGTCCGGGAGACGATCGAAGAATCGGACGCGTCCAGATAGAACGGCTGGAGGAGTTGATATGCGTGCTTTAGCAAGGACGACGGCACATTGAGTGAGCCCGTACACGAGATTGAAGTGCAGATACGGAACATAGAGGGGCTCCATATGCGACCCGCGATGCAATTTGTGGACACAGCAAGTCGCTTCGATTGTGAGATACAGGTTACCAACGAAGAGACAAGCGTGGACGCAAAAAGCATTATGCAAATGACGATGCTGGCGGCAACCTGCGGCACGAAACTTCGTATCAAGGCGAAGGGGCGCGACGCCGGGGAGGCTGTTGAGGCTCTTCGAACCCTTGTGGAGGTGAAGATGTTCGGGGAGACTCCGGCGGTATAGAAGGATTCGAGACAAGAATGAACGGCATACTCTAATGGATATACGAAAAGGTATTGCGGTATCGCCCGGTATTGCCATTGCCCGCTCGATGGTGATAGATTCGCGGGACTACCGGATACCGCGCCGATCTATTCTGCCGTCTCAGCGAATCAAGGAAGTGCAGCGTGTGCACGAGGCATTCGGCAAGGCCATCAGCCAACTGGCGGCACTCGAACAGGCGCAGGTCGGACGTGAGAATCAGATCAAAGATATTTTCGCGGTTCACGTACGTTTTTTGCATGACGAAAGTTTTCAGAAGCGGATAACCGACTACGTGGAGAATGAGCTGGTAACGGCCGAGTACGCGGTTTCGACCGTACTTCGTGAGATTGCGTCGCAGTTCGCGAGTGTGGATGACGAGTACATCAGCGAGCGTGCGGCGGACATTTACGATATCGAGCGGCGTCTGCTGACGCATCTGCTTGGCGACGTTCGGCAGGAAGTGGAGCACCTGAAGGAAGAAGTTGTAATAGTAGCGCATGAACTGACGCCGACACAGACGGCGGGCTTCAACAAGACGTTCGTGAAGGGCTTCGCCACGGAGGCCGGCGGTCGTACAAGTCATACGGCGATAATCGCCCGCTCCCTGGGTCTGCCAGCGGTTGTCGCACTGGAGGATGTAACTTCCTGCATCACGAGTGAAAGTCTTGTGATCATTGACGGCAATCGGGGAGTTGTGATTGTCGATCCCGACGAGCAGACACTGCAGGAATATCGCGACTACGCACGCGAACTGACGCGGTTCGAGGTAGAGTTGAGCGGCATCCGGGATAAGCCCGCGGTGACGCGGGACGGGGTGGAAATAGAGCTGCTCGGCAACATCGAATTTCCGAACGAAGCGGTGATGGCGAGGGAGAAGGGCGGTGTCGGCATAGGTTTGTATCGTACGGAATTTCTGTATCTCTACAGCGGGACTGAGCCGGCGGAGGAGGATCATTACGAGGCTTACGCCGAGGTTGCGCGGCACTTCGAAGGTCGCCCCGTGGTGATCCGCACCATGGACCTTGGGGCGGACAAGCTGCCGTTCACGGCACGGCAGCCCGGTGAGGCCAATCCTGTTCTGGGATTGCGTTCCATCCGCTACTGTCTTCAGAATCTGATTATGTTCAAGACCCAGTTGCGAGCTGTGCTCCGTGCATCCGTGTTGGGCGATGTTCGGGTAATGTTTCCGATGATCGGGAATCTCCAGGAGCTGCGGCAGGCCAAGATGATTCTGCGAGACGTCATGGAGGACCTGGACGAATACGCGGTGCCATACAATCCGGACATAAAGGTCGGCATCATGATCGAGACGCCGAGTGCGGCGCTTACGGCGTCGCTGCTGGCGTCAGACTGTGATTTTTTCAGCATTGGAACCAATGACCTGATCCAGTACACTTTGGCGGTCGACCGTGGAAACGAGCACGTGGCGACGCTTTATTCCGCGGCCGATCCGGCGATCTTCTATCTGCTGCGGAGTGTGATTCACGACGCCAATAAGGCGCGAATAGGGCTCAGCGTCTGCGGCGAAGTGGCGAGCGATCCGGAGTATATTATGCTGCTGCTGGGCATGGGGGTGCGGACCCTGTCTCTGGCGCCGCCAATGATTCCGGAGGTCAAACAGATCGTGCGGTCTGTGACCATCAAGGAATGCAATCATCTGGCCAGGAAGGTCGGCACGATGGATTCCCAACGGCAGATCAAGAATTTTCTGCGCGACGCGACGACACGCATCATCCCGGAAGCGTTTTGAGTGTTCCGCGGCCAGGCGCAGAGCAATAACCGGCACGGGGAGAGGCCGGACAAGATAGTAGAAACTGAAAACGGTTCGATGACGTCCCAAGAGAAGCGAACGTTAGTCGTAAAATTCAGAATTGAGGGGAATCTGAGGTTTCTGTCGCATCAGGAGACGATGACGATGTGGAGCCGGGTTCTGGCCCGAAGCGGGCTGGACGTGTGCTTCAGCAGCGGATTCAACCCCCACCCCAGGATCAGCCTTCCTCTGCCCCGCAGCGTTGGAGTGCGGTCAGACGACGAACTGCTGTGCGCTCAAGTGTGGACGCAGAGTGGGTCTGTTGCATCCGATACGGCCGGCAGCATTCAAAGCTGTTTGCCTGATGGATGCATCGTCACTGAAGTCGAGATTCATGCGGGGAAGAGATGCTATGGGGCATCCTCGGTTACCTATGAATTCGCCGTGGCATCGGGTATCTCGGAAAAGGGTTTGGAACGCGTTTTGGCTCTGAACGCGACGGCAGGGGGGGGGCAGGCCCTTATGGTGCGGCGGCAGCCGAAGGGAAATGCCGCGTGGCGGGAGATAGACGTCGGCGCTTATTTGGTCTCGGCGTTAGTCACTGGCGACAGTATCACCGTTGTTTGCCGGGTCACTCCGGCTGGAACGGTGCGCGTAGACGAAATCATGCAACTGCTCGGATTGGAGACGCAGGACATTGTGGGAGGGGTGCTGCGCAAATCCGTGCAGTGGGAGAGAAACTAATATATATTCGAAAGAGGTTGAGTAACGCATGTCAAAAGAAATGCTGGTTAACATTGCCGAAGGTGAAGAATCGCGGGTAGCGGTGATAGAAGACGGTTCGCTAGAGGAGCTGTACATCGAGCGGGCCAGTCTTGTCAGTCATGTAGGCAACATTTACAAGGGAAAGGTCGTCAACGTTGAGCCGGGTATTCAAGCGGCGTTCGTCGACTTCGGTTTGAACAAGAACGGGTTTCTGCACATCAGCGACCTGCACCCGAAGTACTTCCCGAGCAAGAACGAGAAGGGTGAAAAGATCGGCCGGCGCAAGTCGGTGCAGCAGAGACCCATGATGCAGAAATGCCTCAAGAAGGGCTCGGAGCTGATTGTCCAGGTAACAAAGGAGGGCATCAACACCAAAGGTCCGACCTTGAGCACGTATATTTCACTGCCCGGCAAGTACGTAGTGCTGATGCCGTGGATGGAGCGCGTGGGCATATCGCAAAAGATCGAGGACGAGGAAGAGCGCAAGCGTTTGCGTCAGATTGTAGATGAGCTGAAACTTCCGGGTCAGGTTGGCTTCATAGTTCGGACGGCGGCGCAGGTTGCGACCAAGCGGGAACTTCAGGCGGACATCTCGTATCTCGGTCGCCTTTGGAATGCAATTCGGAAAAGGATGGACGCGGCCAAGGCGGCGGCGGAGATATACCAGGAGTCGGACCTGGTCATCCGGACTATACGGGATGTTTTCGACAGCAAGATCAATAGGATCATCTGCGATAATGAGACGGTGACTCGGCGTATCCGGGACTTCCTGGGGATCGTTCAGCCGCGTCTTAAGGGGCGTGTGACGTATTATGACGGCAAGACGCCGCTGTTTCACAAGTACGGGATCGAGGCGGAGATCACCCGCATCCAGTCCAGTCACGTCGATCTGAAGAGCGGCGGTTCGCTGGTGATCGAGCAGACGGAGGCGCTCGTGGCGATCGATGTCAACAGCGGACGGTATCGCAAACAGGAAAACGCAGAGAAAACCGCGCTGAAGATCAACATCGAGGCGGCGAAGGAGATAGTCAGGCAACTGAAGCTTCGCGATATGGGTGGGCTGATTATCTGCGATTTTATCGACATGCGTGACGCCAACAACAGGCGTGCCGTCGAGAAGGCCTTTCGGGATGCCTTGAGAAGCGATCGCGCCCGCTCCCGCGTACTTCGTATGAGTGCGTTCGGCCTTATTGAGCTGACGCGTCAGCGGATGCGCCCGTCGCTGCGATCCAGCACCTACTTGAAGTGCCCACATTGCGGCGGCACGGGAGTGGTCAAGAGCTTTGAATCACAATCGATCGAGATGATCCGGCTGCTGAATCTTGCGGCCGCTCGAAAGGAGATACGGCAGATTGAGCTGACAGTTTCGCCGGAGGTGGCCAGCTTTTTGCAGAACCGAAAACGTTCCATGATCGCGCGCCTTGAAACGGAGGCGGAGAAGACGATTATCGTGAATTCCGATCAGAATCGTGTGGGGGAGAGCCACGAGATAATATGCTATGACGAGCGGGGCAGCATCGTGAAATTCTGAAGCGCCTTTTGGTTGTTGACGATTGGTGCGACATACCCGATAATCAGACCACAGGGGAATGGCCGCGAGCCGGGCCGCACAGATGGTGCAAAGGCTGTTTCAAGCAGCCAATCGTAAGTCCGGGAAGACGTCGGATGTTGGCTTGGTTAGGAGTTATTATACGTGTGTCTTGATATTGACTACGCCAGGAACGTGATCATGGCCGAGGCGAAGGCCATCAAGTCGATGGTTCGCATCGTTGACGAATCGTTTTCGGCGGCCGCGGAGATCATTTTCGGCGCCAGCGGGTGTGTGATCGTTACGGGGGTGGGCAAGGCAGGCATAATTGGCGAGAAGATCAGCGCCACGCTGGCCTCTACAGGGACGCCAAGCCATTTTCTGCATCCTGTTGAGGCACTTCATGGCGACCTGGGGCGGGTGCAGGCCAAAGACGTGGTGCTGGCACTGAGTCACAGCGGCGAAAGCGACGAGATAGTTCGCCTGATAACACTGCTCAAGCAGCAGGAGAACAGGTTAATCGCGATCACCGGCAACGCTGACAGCCGCTTGGCGCGGCACAGCGAAGTCGTTTTGTGTATGGGACGTCTGGAAGAGGCATGTCCGCTGGGCATCGCCCCGAGCGTGTCGACAACGTGCATGCTGGCGTTGGGCGATGCGCTTGCATTCACAGTGATGAAGGCTCGCGACTTTAGCGCCGCCGACTACGCTCGGTATCATCCCGGGGGCTCTCTGGGGGCCAAACTCATCACGGTCGGGCAGTCGATGATGTTCAAGGCGGGTGAGCAACTTCCGGTGGCGGCGGCAGACGACACGATCGGCATGATGCTGGCGAAGACGGAGAATCTCAAGCGGCGCGGCGCCGTTATGATCGTGGATGAACATGGCAGACTTGCCGGCATAATTACCGACGGCGATCTGCGGCGGGGCATGGCGAGGCTGAAAGAGGGGTTTTTGCAGCAAAGAGCCGGGGAGGTGATGACGCCGGAGTGCAAGCGGGTAAGGCCGGATACTCTGGCGGCGGAGGCAATGGCTGTTTTTCACAAGTACCGAATCGATGAACTGCCGGTCGTTGACCAGGAGGGCAGGCCCGTGGGTCTGATCGACGTGCAGGATATCGTTGCAATCAAGATCACGGGCTGAGGGATTGGGACACATGACCGGGAAGCCAAAAGGCGATTTGCGAGAAATACGGCTGCTGGCGCTGGACGTCGACGGGGTCCTCACGGATGGCACGATTATCCTGTCGGCTGACGGGTCGGAGTCGAAGCGGTTCAATCTTCATGACGGGCACGGCATCAAGCTGTGGCACCGTGCGGGGTTTAAGACGGCTCTCATCAGCGGCCGTGAAGCTGAAGCGACGGGGGTGCGTGCGCGGCAGTTGAGCATCAATTACGTTATGCAGGGGCAGATACAAAAGCTGCCGGCGTTCGAATCGGTGCTGGAGCAGGCCGGCGTTGAGCCTTTGCAGGTCGCGTACGTGGGCGACGACTTGCTGGATATTCCGCTTGTGGTGCGAGCGGGTCTTGGCGCTGCCGTCGCCGATGCGGTCGAGGAATTGAAGGATCGGGCGGACATGATCACGGACAGAGGCGGCGGGGCAGGAGCGGTGCGGGAGGTGATAGAATATATACTCAAGGCTACGGGTCGGTGGGAGGCACTGATGGAACGCTACGAGGTCTGAGGACAGGGAGTCGAGAATGTCAAGACTGAGGATTATAAGCGTCTGGGTCGTCGCCGTATCGTCGATCCTCATCGTGTATCGCATCTACAACCGCATATCCGACACGCCAGTTATCGAACCGCCGGGGGCGCCTTCGGCATATGATCTGTCGGCTCCGATATTCGATGAAACGAGTCCGGCGATAGGGCCGGCGAGAGTCGGCGAGGCGGAGAATGCGCGATATACTTTTGTCGATGAGCAGACCAAGAAGGTGACGCGCGTCTTCGGCTTCCAGAAACTGCTGAACCCGGAGGCTGGCACTCGGAAGTGGAACCTGCAGAAGCCTTACATGCACATGTATGAGAAGGGCTTCGACTGTGAGATTACGGCGGATCGCGGCACGCTGACAGTGGAGACTCTCAAAGGGAATCCCAGCCCGACGGAAGGTCAATTGTATGAGAATGTCGTGATTCGGATTCGTGCCAAGGATACGGACAGGCCGATAGACAGTATGATCTATCTGGACCACCTGAATTACAACAGCGAACGTTCAGAGTTCTCGACGGACGGTCCTTTGCGCGTGGTCAGTCCTCGCGCCGACATGGTCGGCAGGGGGATGCTGCTTATTTACAATCCTGCCTTGAATCGTATTGAATTTCTGAAGGTGGTTGATTTAGACTACCTGCACTTGAAGGACGTCGAGAATCTCTCGTCTGGCAATGACGGTTCCCGCGTTGCGGCGGGGTCAGCGACTGCGAGTAAGGGGACTTTGTCTGGACCGCGGTCGGTTGGCGCAGCACCTGTGCAGGCCAGTGCGACAGCTAAGCCGACCAAGAACCAGGAGGTCGCCAAGCAAGCACAAGTAGCGGCTAAGCCGGTAGTGTTGTCGCGGTCGGAGGAACTCTATATGTGCACATTCAGCCGTGACGTTGTTATCGAATATGGGGGTGAGATAACGGTAGAAGGCGCACAGGAGGTCTTTATCGACAACATACTGTGGGCGCGCACCCCGTCGAAAAGTGCAACGTCGTCTCCTGATGCCGCAGCAGGCCCGGAGCAGGCGCAGGAGGGCGGCCAGGCTGCTTCGGCTGTTCCTTTAGGCGAGTCGTCGGGTGAGACTGTTCGGCGACAAGAAGGCGGCGGGGTCGAACGAGCCGAACCGGCCGCGGGCGACGCTTCAGGTACGTCGGTGGACGACTCGGAAGCTGTCCAAGAAGGCAAAGCTCCGATCGATGTGCGTGTGACTTGCAGGGGGGGGTTCGTTGCCAAGCCGCTCACGTCAGTCTTTGAGATTATCGAGCCGACTCTGCCGCGTCAGTCGGCAGGGGAGGTCCTTGGCGGAACGCGTTCACAACAGGCGGTGCAACCGATTTCGGCGGCTAAGGACAATGATGCAGACTCCACCGGGGGCGGCGCGGCCCGTGGAATGGTAGCGGCGGCAGGGGGCGAGGGTGAATTGCCCACGCCAGCATACTTTAAGGCCAGACGCATTACCTATGACATGAATACCGGCTTCGGTCTGGCGGAGGGTCCGGTGGCGCTGGCGTTTCAGCCCGCGGATGAGAAGATCGAGGCGAACACGACGGTGTTTCCCATGGTCGTTACCGCAGAGAAGAATGCACAGTTTTTCGCGGGTGAGGACCGCATGGTGGAAAGAATCGTTTTCAACGAGAATGTCGTGGGCACTCGCAAGGTCCAGACGCCCGAATACCTGGAGACGAGCCGGTTTTACGGGCGGACGCTGACTACGAACCTCGAAACGGACAAGGAAAGCGACCGTAATGGCGAGATCAACCATATATCGGTGACGGAAGGCAACGTGAAGCTGGAATCGATCCGCACAGGGGATAACGGAGATATTGTCAGTAACGTGCGTCTTGTCTGTCTGCGGATTGATTATGATGCAGTCAAGAGCATTGTTCACGCCAGCGGGCCCGGGTTCATCGAATTGAACAACCAGAACGTTCCTGCACGAACGGCCGACGAAGGGGGCGGCAAACTCAGTCTTAGCGGGCCATGTTTTGCACGTGTCAGAGGCTTCGACAGGCTGACGTGGTTTACGGAGGCAATGCAAATAAACGCGGACGGCAAAGACGAGTCACTTGACTTTTCGTATATAGCCGTCGAGAACGGCAAACTGGGGCAGCGCATCGACGGAGCGACGACCCATCTGCAGGCGAATTTTTGGCCGCTGCCAGACGGCGGCAGCGAGTTGGCCACGGTTATTACAGCGGGGGGCATTTATTATGAGGAGGTGGGCAGCAACGTGTTCATGGGCGAAGACCTGCTTTATGACGCGGAGAAGGGACTGCTGGTGATAACGAGCAGCGAAGAGAATGCATGCCTGCTCAACGGGGCGCTTGTGGACAGAATCGAGTACGAGGTGAATACGGGCAAGGTCGTGTCTACTCTGGCATCGTCGCCGGGTGCGATTACAGTCCCCGTCAAGCCTTGAACAAGCATAGCAGGAGGAAAGATGAAGATACAGCGAAGGGCGTTCATTACAGGAGCATCGGCGGCGGCTTTTTCGGGACTGCCTTCAATTGCCGCACGCGCTGAGGCAACAGCGGCAAGAGGACTGAGGGCACGTCCCAATCCGATCGCAGTGAGCACTTATTCGTTCTGGCGGTTCCGGCAGGGGGCCAAGACGCCGGTTGGCGAATGCATCGATCTTGCGGCAGAGATGGGTTTTGACGGGGTGGACGTGCTGCACAGGCAGATGGAAAGCGAGTCCAATTCGTACATGCAGGACCTTAAGCGGCGGGCGGCCGTCAACGGCCTGGCGCTGTGCGGCTTGTCGATACATCAGGGGTTTGTGTCGCCCGACAAAGAGGTGCGGCAGCAGAATATCGATCACACCGTCAAGTGCATCGAGTTAGCCTATGCGATGGGCATTCCGGTAATGCGTCTGAATACCGGACGGTGGGGGACCACGAAGAGTTTCGACGACCTGATGGCCAATCGCGGTATCGAGGATCCACTGCCAGGGTTTACAGACGAGGATGCTTACCCGTGGGTTATAGAAAGCATCGAGAAATGTCTGCCGGCGGCGGAGAAGTGCGGCGTGCTGCTGGCACTGGAAAACCACTGGGGGCTGGGACTTACGCCGCAAGGCGTTCTGCGGATCGTCAATGCGGTCAGTTCACCGTGGCTTAGGGTGCTGGTCGATACGGGCAATTTCCTGGAAAATCCATACGACAAGATCGAGATGCTTGCGCCGGCGGCGGTGTTCATGCAGGCCAAGACGTACTATGGCGGCGGCATCTGGTACACGCTGGACCTGGACTATACCCGGATTGCACGGATCATGCATAAACATAACTACCGGGGTTGGGTTTCGCTGGAATTCGAGGGCCATGAAGACCCGCGAACCGCCGTGCCCAAGAGCCTTGCCGTACTGCGGAAGGCCTTTGTGTAAGCACATAACGCGCAGGCAATGCAGTATGAGCAGGGATTGTCTCGAACCTTCTCAGCAGGAATATGCTGCGCTACTTCGTACGTTCTTTGACGCTGACAAGCCCCGCGTCGATGTACTGGCCGCCGGTTGTCTGGCGGCAGTGAATAGCTATGAGGTTATCGCCTTTCTTCAAGGCGCCGGCGGCGCCGGGCTTCATTGGGACAACGGCATAGCTGGTCGTGTAGCCTGCTGTCTCGGCGACCAGTTGTCCGTTGATGTACACCTGAGCATCTTCATCGTGATGGATGATCAACTGCAACTCCCCAAGGTCCTCGGACTTGAGTTCGAAGGTGCGCCGTATCCATATATCCGGGGTGCGCCATTCCGTGCGCACAACCGTGCCGGGAGTTCCGCGTGTTCCGAAGCCCGCGGGTCCGCGCTTCCATGCAGAGTCGTCAAACGCCGGCGTGTACCATCCGTCAGCAGGCTCCTGAGTGGTCCACGCCCATTCCAGCGGCGCGTTTTCCGAAGTAGGCACAATCGTCGTTACCACGGGCGGCGGCAGATAGAGTTTGCGGGCTGCCTCGGCAATGCGTTCGGCGTCCATCTTGATCAACGCGCGGTCATACGTCATGAATCCGTTAACCTCGATCTCCACGTCGGTGGTCTGTGTATAGACGGCGGCGGCAAGGCCGTTGCCGATCAACGGACGCAGCTTCTGCAGGAGCACGATGTAGGCATCGGTAAGTGCTTCGCTGGTTTCGTAGCTGCGGTAGCCCCAGTTCTTCTGGTCCTGCCACGTGTGGCCCGCAATTGGCAGGCCCAATCCGCCAAACTCGCCCAAAACGACGGCACGTGACTCTTCAAGAGGGGGGCACGCCGGGCCGGGATAGGCATGGATGTCGTGCACATCGCCGACACCCTTGTCAGTCCAGCCGCTTGCATTGTTGACCAGCCGTGTGGGATCGTACTGTTTTACCCATTCGGTGATTCGTTCCGTATCATACTGACCCCATCCTTCGTTGAAGGGTACCCACATGACAATGCTCGGGTGATTGTAAAACGCGTCGATCATTCGCTTCAACTCAAACTCAAACTGATCGCGCGAGCCGGGGTTGTTGTTACCGTTTGGCATGTCCTGCCAGACCAGCAGGCCGAGCTTGTCACACCAGTAGTACAGCCGCGCCGGCTCGACCTTCACGTGCTTGCGGAGCATGTTGCAGCCGAGTTGCTTTGTCACTTCAATGTCATATCGAAGGGCGGCATCAGAAGGTGCGGTATACAGCCCGTCGGGCCACCAGCCCTGGTCGAGGGGGCCATACTGGAATAGCGGGGCATTGTTAAGGAAGAGGCGATTGACGCCGGCATCGTCCTTCTGCACGGCGATCTTCCGCATGCCGAAGTAACCGTGCACCGTGTCGAGCACTCGACCGCCTTTCGTTATACGGACGACCAGATCATACAGATGCGGCGAATCCGGCGACCAAAGCTTTGGCTCGGCGATTCGGACCGTGATGTCGCCCGCGGTGGCAACGGCAGCCGCCGCGGCGCCAGGGACCTTCGCCTCGAAGGCACAGCCGTCGGCGTTCGCGGCGTCCACGACAATGCGAACCTGACGTGCGTCCACGTCGGGCGTGATCTTCAAGGAGCGAATATACGTCTTGTTGACGGGTTCCAACCAGACCGTCTGCCAGATGCCGGTTACCGGGGTGTACCATATCCCATGCGGGTTGCGTATCTGTTTGCCTCGCGCCTGCGGGCCTTCGCTGGTGGGATCCCACACGCTCACGACGATTTCCTGTGGACCCTGGGCTTTCAATGCATTAGTAATGTCGAAGCTGAACGGGTCGTAGCCGCCTTTGTGGGAGCCGAGTTCTTCGCCGTTTACCCAGACCGTCGCGTCCCAGTCCACTGCTCCGAAATGCAGCAGGACGCGATGGTCGCTCCATGAGGCCGGCAGATCGAACGTTCGGCGGTACCACAGATGGTTATCTTTGCCGACGGTCTTGCCTACGCCCGAGAGGGCGGACTCAACTGCGAAGGGGACGAGGATCTGCCCGTCAAAATCCTGCCGGAGGGTCGCGTCTTTCGGCCTGATCGCGTATTCCCACAATCCGTTGAGGTTCTTCCATTCATTGCGAACCATCTGCGGCCGCGGATACTCAGGATGAACACAGTCAGGCGAGACATCCTTGGCCCATCGCGTCATGATCTTCCCCTCGATGGGCTTGTACGCGGCTTCAGCCATATCCGTCACCATGGCCAAACAGGCGAGAACACACGCCGAAAACGATACACAATAATTAAGGCGTATTCTGACGTTCAGCATCACATCTCCTCGAAGCAGGTGTGTCTTTTCAAGTTTGAAGACTAATCGCTGGTATTAAGGAACGTACGGGATGGTGGGGGAGAGTTTCCCCTTTAATGGCCATGAGTGAATGAAGCCGGCCCTTGCCTGTTTGCCGCCAGGCAAGTTTACTACCTCATAAGGATCGAGCAGCCTCACGCTGCCATCCACAAAGACTGCGTTGCCCATACCGTCGTTCGGTTTGGAAAGTGAGGTTTGGTGGTAAGTTGCAATGAAGTCGCCCCACTGTGTAGGGTCATCCTGATGGCGCGACATGAAACATGTGTCGTTGAGCACCCAGCCAGCCCATCCTGGTATCAACCAGATCGTCTCTTCCACCCACACAATCGTGTCGGCACTGTTGATCACCTCCGATTCCTTCTTGACACCCCACGGTTGCCCATTGCCCTTACGGCTGCCCAGAAAGTTGTTCAGGCTGAATGCATAGGTGGGCTCAATCGGGATGCTGGCGTTGTGGCCAGGATGCGATGCTCCATGCTGATAGGCAAACCGTTTGAAAGTCGGACACATGTGCGCTTTGAGGCTGTCCATATAAGGCCACAGGACGCCGGCAAATTCAGGATGCCTCTCAGGCGAGATGCGGGCATCGTGCCACTGGCAAGAGAGTGGTACACTGGGAAGCCCTGGGCCGGTCACCTCTCCATTGAACACTGCGGTATAACTGCGAGTTGGGTAACAATCGTCATTGTTGTTAAGGTAGGCCTTCATAGCCAGGCCGTACGACCTGAGATTTGATTTACAGAAAATGAACTGCGCCCTTTCCTTGGCCAATTGCAGGGATGGTGCGATAATTGCCAACAGGAGGCCAATAATAGCAATGACGACCAGCAGCTCGATAAGTGTGAATGCAGTATTCTTCCGGTGCATTACCCGCTCCTTTCGATGGACATTTCTGATCCGCGGCCTGGAAACCGCGACAGACCGTTTCCTATGCATGGATATCATACCCTACAGCCTCTGCGCTGTCAAATCTTACTTTGCCAAAATATCCGGATTGACATGGTCTCGTAACTTACTGATGCGGCTGGGGGCAGTCAGCTCTTGGACCATATTCGCGTATTCAAGCTCAGACCTTCCACAATGCCTACAGCGAGTTGGAGGTCCTCAAAGTACTCCTGGATTGGGCGAAAATCGAGCAACGTCGAGAAGATTCGCGGCTCGAACAGGTCTTTGCCGTATGAGATCGCGACGTAAACCTTTGAGCCAACGAACGATAGATGGACGGGGCGGCCGGACTTCTTTTTGAAATTGGTGATCCGATCCATGAGGCTTGTCGACAAGATATATCGGGCCTGTATCTGGTCGTTGCCGTAGACAGCGAAAAGCCTTTCAAACTCCGGGTCCTCCAATTTGACGAGTTGGCCGCGGAACACGTTAAGCGATTGTAGTTTTTGTCCCAGCCGACCAAACAGCTTTTCGGCTGTGTCGGGGAGCACAAAGACCTCGCATGTGAAGTGCTTGTTGAAGTCGGCGATGAAGAAAAGACCCTTGAAAATGGTGTGCCAGTGGGTCTGTGTGCGGCCCTTGCTGTCGGTGCTTGTGGTCTTGTATTCTGAATGGACTTCTGAGAATTCGATCTGTGTGGCGCCGATCCTGCCCGAGACGTAATCGTCGCCTTTATAGCGGTCAGGCCGCTGGCGGAATATCTTCGAGGCCATGTACTCCGGCTGTGATATGCAGGCGCGAGCATTATATGTTAGATTACGGTCAACAAAGTACACAAGCTGGCTGATTATGCGAGCCTTGAAGTCACCGGCGTAATCCCTCCGGCGGACACCGAAGACGATTCCTCCTGTAATCAACCCCACAACAGGCAGTACAAAAGCCACGGGCGCCGGACCACCCATGCCGGTTGTGATTGCAAAGCCTGCGATACCTGCCGCCAACACGATTGCAGCAGTGATAATGAAGGAGTTCACTACGCGGCGGCGTTTGTCCTCAAGGATCTGCAAGTCCTCAAGCAGTACCGCATCGTAGAACTGCCTCAATTCTTCAATTGTCTTCATAAGTATCCTCGACACGTACACTTACGCATTGGCACTGGAGCTGACGGATGGGGCCTGACGCTCGTCGGCGGGGACTTCAAAAAACGCCTTACGCTGGAAGTTGGCAAGGCCGGCGATTAGATTTGTCGGGAACATCTCCACTGCGTTGTTGTAGTCGGTCACGCTGGCGTTATACGCTCGGCGAGCGGCGGAGATCTGTTCTTCCAGTTCATTCAGGGTCCGCTGCAAGTGCAGGAAGTTCTCACCGGCTTTGAGGTCGGGATACTTCTCGACGACTGCCATGACGCCGCCAACGGCTTTGGTAACGGCATTGTCCATCTCCACCTTTTGATCGTCACTAATCTGGTCCCATGTGCGATTTGCGCGGGCCTTGGTGATGTCCTCCAGCAGCTTTCGCTCGTGGTCAGCGTATCCTTTGACAGTGGCGACCAAATTCGGGATCAGGTCAAACCTCTTCTTAAGCAGGGCGTCGGTGGTTGCAAATATATTGCGGACCTGATTGCGCCGGGCGATGAGGCTGTTGTACATAACTATCGGAACCAGGAGGAGCACAAAGACAACTATGATCAGGGGCCACATGGAGATACTCCCATATTCAAGCTCAGAATCTGTCGGACTCAACCATAACGCAATCGCGTAGGGACGTCAAAGCAAAACAGAAGCCGTATGTCCTTGGAATAGACGTGCATGCGGGTGGAATGTGGCTGAGATTTGCCGGTGGGCGGTTTCGGATGCTACCGCCCTGCCAACGTCCCATAAGATATGTTATGTTACATTGGCGAGCAAACGCATACGGCAGACACCTGCGTTCAACATGTCGCGGCCTTTTTTCGGCGGCCGGCGGCTATGCGCCGACGCGTTGGCGCAACGAGGTCATCGGGTACCGACAAACTCGCCTCAAGCTGACAAGTCTTTCGCCTGCATGGCGTTGTGCACGTGGTCGCGGCCTGCTCGTTATCAACGCCGTATGGATCGGCGGGCTCATGGACGAAAAGATCGCGTATGATGCAATCCGGCGGCCTGAAGCCGAATTGCTTGAAGAAGAGCAATTGTTCTCGCGGGTCTATATAGGCCTTGCGGCAGATGGCAGGCGTGTTGCCGAGCATCTCAGCGATGGTATCGAGCACACCTTTGCAGGCGCGACGCTTGTTGGTGCGTTTGCGGCCTTGGTATGCGGCGAGAACATCCTCGTATGCGGGGCTGGGGTTTTGGCGAGCGAATCGGGCGGCGAACTTACGGAAGACGTTTGTGGCATGATAGTTACGGAGGTTATGCACGGTACATGGGGCGCCGGCACCGCCCTCGGGCAGGCCTTTATCGGGATCGGGCCGGTCTGTTGTGAAGTATTCATTGACGGATTGCGGGGTTAATGGTTTGCCGTTGGCGCGGGTGAACAGGTATGGGTTCTTCTCTGCGACAAGCTGGAGGAGGCGATCTGCAATTACTGCATCTATGTGGTTTTTGCGACTATCGACCGGTTTGGTATATATCGTGAAGGTGTGCGTCTGGGGGCGTTCGTGCTTGCCGGCGTATTTAAGGATGATCCGCCCTGGTACAACCTGGACATGCTTTTTAGTCATAAGCGTTGTGATGCCGTATGTCTTTTTTTCCCCTTTGGTCGATTCGATGTTGCCGATTCTTGCGCAGCGGCGATCTATTATGAGACACATCAGGGCGCGAACCCACGTGTCGCGATCCTCTGAGTTGACATGCTTAAGGAGGCGGCGTCTGACTTTGGTAATGGATCCCGCCAGTCTGGCGACGGTTTCATATTTCATTCGGCGCGCTCGCCGTTTGTATGCGAGCGTGTAGTATTTCATTTCACTTTGGCCGACCTGGGGTCTGCTGGTGCAATAGAATGTGCCGTCTGTTACGGGGTGATTGCCGTAATCCTTATCCTCTTCCGGCGTGCCATAGTTGACGTTCATCCGGACGTCATGCAGCGGTGGTTTCTCCAGTTCCAGGCCGTCATATGTATAGAAGGTCAGCGGGTAGCCGGTGGGCTGAACGCCGACTCGGCCGCGAAAGGTATAGGGAAGATAATCCTCGAGGCCTTCATTCTTAAGAGCGACATGAAGGGTTGCGCTGTCGATCGTCGGGTGCCAGTTGCGCTCGTCGAACATCTCGCTGATGCGCAGGTGGACCATGCGCTTAAACTCCCTCGTTGCGGCCTGGTAGGCTTTAAGGCCGTCCCGATTGCGTTTTCTTGCGACGGCGAGAAGCTCCACCTTCGGCTGCTCACATCCGAAGACGTTTCTGCTGCACATCGAAAGGTCGCGACGCGCCTTCTCCAACGCGGCCCTTGCAGTCCATCCGTCAGGCGGCCTTATCGAGCGAACCAGTGCGACGATGTGGCTGTCGACGCACCTGGCCATTGACAGGAGTTCCGGAAAGTGCGACATGTCGCCTTTGCAGGTAATTTCGTGGAAATAGCGCATCAGCCTTGTCTCATGGCCACGAAGCTGCAGGTACCGGCGATTATTGTACGCGTGATGCCATGCGCGGCTGTAGAGACGTATTGCCTTAGACACATCGGACCTGCCGTCGACGATCGGCAGGCACTCGTAGAATTTCGCCAGCTTCTCATTGGCTTTGGCGAGATGGTCATCCGGACCGAAGAACATCGGCCTGTTCTTTTTGAGACAGCTCAGCACCATTAGCACCGTGCCGTAGCCGTCTACGCGGCATTGCGAGTGCTTGATATAACGGCAGAACCACGGAAGGATGAAGTATGCATGCCGGAACAGATTGCCGGTGAATATTGTTAGAGCGGCCAGTTCATTTGCCATTGCGCGTACCCTGTTCGGCATCCACCGCCATTGAGTTCATGCTGTTCGCCGTTTCCGCCAACATGAGTTATTATCTGAAGCCTGCACTGATGGCATGGTGAGCAGTTTCCGTAAGCCTGTCCCATGTCGCCGTGGCTCGGTCGATGAGACCGAGATTCTCCAGCACAACCGCAACGTTGACCCCCGCGTCCGGATCGGTGAAATTGTCTTTCATGGCTGTCTGCATATTGGCCATTGCCTGGCCGAATTTTTTCTTGTCGCAGTACAAGATCGCTATGCGATAATGCAATTGGAGCATTTCAGAGGTGGTCGGTTCGGGGCGGGTGAGGACCTCAACAGCCGCGGCGCGGTTCTTTGACTCATGGAGACAAAGCGCAAGTTTTGTCCGCGCGCGATGGTGCGTAGGATTGATTTCCAGGGCGGCTCTAAAGGACCGAACGGCGGCGGACGAATCCCCTGCCGCCATCATCAGGATGCCATATTTGTAATGGATGTCGGTGCTCTTAGGCGTTGACGTCATCTGCTTCTGATGCGCCTTGATTACGTCGGCGATTTCAATCACATAATCGCTCCGGCGCGAATCGTCCGCCGAATCGTTGTCCAGGGTTATCTGCATGTGCAGTGTTGCCGTTTCCGCGAAAAGCAGCGTACTATTCTGTTGAATGGCGCCGACGAGGGACAGTGTCGCATGGGCCTCTTCGACCTCGTCGGCAAGGTACTGCGCTGTCGCCAGACCTATGTAGGCGTCGACAATATCGTCGTTGATCTCCACGGCGCGATTGAACTGTTCGGCTGCCAGCGCAGGACGCTGGCACCGAAGGTAATGCGTACCCAGTTTAATCGTCGCCTCAAGATAATTGGGCTGCATGCGGATTGCGTTCTCGTAGCCGGTGATCGCATCGGCCACTCGCCCCGCCCTGCTGTAGATATCTGCCATTGTCACGTACAGGTCGGGCATCTCGCCGAGGCTTTCCATAAGCCATCGAACGTTGTCAATGGCCTTTTCATACTGGCCTGAATCGAGCAGTTCGTTCAGCTCGTCCTGTTTGTTGTCGTCGTGAAAATTGTCCGGGTGGGAGACAATGGCCATGTTGAAGGTGGCGGTGGCGTTTTCGTAGTGGTGACCTGCAATATAAAGGTAGCCCAACAGCACCATTGAAGCAATGTCTTCCGGGTGTTCGGCGGTGAGCGCCTCATATTCGGTGATCGTTTTGTCGAGTCGACCAGCCCTGTAGTAAATCGCCGCCATCCGCTGCCTTGGCAGCAGCAGGTGGCTCTTGAACTTGATGCAATCCTGATAGAACTCAATGGCCTCGGCTTCTTTGCCGAGTCTCTCACAGCAGTATCCAAGCGTGTACAAGGCCATAGTGTTGCTGGGCTGGCGCATGTAAACAGACTGCAGTTGTTCGACGGCATCTTCGAGTGCGTTATGATGCAGGCAGACTGCCGCCGCTGCCATGCGCCCATAAGGGCAGTCAGGGTTCTCAAAGAGATAGAAGTTGAGCTTTTCACTCGCCGTGTCGATCTGTCTTTCACCGAGCAGATCCAGGGCTTCTTCCAGTTCCCCGAAATCGCGCGGCGAACCACCTGCGCCATGACTCTTCAGTACATTAAACCAGTGCCAGATCAGATCGGCCGTATCGACGGTGATCGCCCTGCCGAAGATCTCCAATAATTTGCTCATTCTCGCCCTTTTCCTGTGAACCGCCGGGAGCTGCTGCTATGCTAAGATTTGAGTGAAGTATCGACAGGAGGAATGGGGCTCTTAATGCGGTTTTAAGCAAAAGAACGCATGTAAGTCGTTATCGGAACTGCACGTCTGGCAGTTGTGCTGGATGTAGGGATTGTCTTGACCGGTTTCAAGTTATCGGGTTTTGGAGGGTGGGCTGAATTGAACCAGCGACGCTCTGCCCTGCTTAACGACGAAAGCACCGCTACTGCTGTCTTGCAGCCTGCGTCTGCTCTTCTATTTCGCTAAGGTATGCCAGAGTTCTTTCAAGTTTGTCGGTCAAATTTTTCAGCCGCAACATGGTTCGCACGCGCGTCAGCAGTTCCCATTTATTAATGGGTTTGCTGAGGAAATCGTCCGTACCGCTGCTTATTGCCCGCTCAATATCGCCCAGTTCGTTAAGGGCGGTAACCATTATCACAGGAATATCCGCGGTCTTCGGATCACCCTTTACTCGACGACAGACCTCGAAACCACTCATTCTCGGCATCATAACATCCAGCAGAATGAGATCGGGTGCACAATCCTTGATGAGTTCCAGCGCCTGTATACCATCTGAAGCTGAAACGGTCCGGCAGTCTACGTCTTCAAGGTATGCCAGCAGCAACTCGAGATTCTGCTGATTGTCGTCAACGACCAGAACGACAGGAGTACTCTTGGTTTCTTGTAAGTCGGGCATACAAACTCCAGGGAAAACGGCAGTATTTTAAAGGCACGAGAGTCAGGAGTCAATCCTATCGGCATGTTTTTCGAGAAAATCACGGACTTGGGGCAGGATGAATATAGCCTCCAGGTCGACAAGCTCGTTAACGGCACGCGCACAAGTGACAGCGACGTCCGCGGTGGAGGCCTCCGCATCCACGAAGAACACGGTCCTGTTCTTGAATTTGCAGAGCCCCCCTCCCCTGCCGCCCATAGGCTCGGTCCTGATGGCGACATGGTTTTGCTCCAATAAGGACAGCAAGTTTTCCAGAATGGTCTTTTCGTCCATGTTTCAAGCCAAAGAGGCTTAAATGTCGATACAATAGCGGGCCGCCATGATAAATGTTATCCGCGGCAGACACAATCTCTTTTTTTGCAGACGGTAGCCAGGAGCGGGTTTGTGACGCGAATAATTGACCAGCGGAGATCATTGCATCGGCAATTGGCGACTCAGCGAGACCGCAATGATGAATTGGAGGTTCAGTTGGGGCATATGCAGGCTCTGGCGAATCTGGGCTTGACTTCGGCCATGATTGCTCACGAAATGAACAACATTTTGACTCCTTTGGGAACATATGCTCAACTGGCTCTGAGCCGGCCGGACGATAGTCAGTTGATCGAGAAGACATTGCAGAAGACAGTTCTGAATGCGCGCCGTGCTTCAAAGATCCTCCAGAGCATGCTGGCCATGGCCAACGGTCGCCCACAGGCAAGGACATGGTGCCCGGTTGAGCCAATGGTCAGTGAGATTTTTCAGTGTCTGGGTAGAGATTTCGCCAAGGATGGCATCACTGTGGTTATCGATATGGAGCGAGATATTGAGGTCTGGGCGGACGGCATTTCGCTGCAACAGGTGGTTATGAATTTGATCCTGAACGCTCGTGAAGCCATGCTCGAGGCCGGCGGTGTTCTGACAATTTCCGCAGGTCGTTTTGACGAGTCGACTCGCATCGAGGTGCGAGATACCGGTTGCGGTATAGCGCGCCAGTACCTGCCTCGCATATTCGAGCCGTTCTTCACTACCAAGACCAAAGAATCAGAGGCTGCCAGGACTGGGTCGGGGCTGGGTCTGGCATTCTGCAAGCGGGTCATAGAGTCACACGGAGGAATCATTTCAGTTAATTCCCAGATCGGACAAGGGACCGCATTTCGCATCAATCTTCCAATACCCTGACGGCGGGCGGATAATCGCCGAGAGGAGCAGTTTGGCATGGCGGTTTTGCTTGCGAATGTCTGGCGGATAGGCCTCATGGTGGTGCTGTTGGGCTGTTCCGGCTTCCTGTCAGGCTCTGAAACCGCCTTTTTCAATATTTCACGGCGCCAACTTCAGGCCTTTGGAGCGTCGAACCGCCGTATCGAGAAGGCCGCGGCGAGCCTCCTGCGAATTCCAAACCGTCTGCTCACCAGCATTCTCCTGGGCAATATGACGGTAAACGTGCTTTTTTTCTCCCTGTCAAGCGTTTTGGCTATCCAGCTTGCCGAGGCGGTTCATCCGGCTGCGGCCGGGGTAACGGCGGCGGTGAGCTTCGCCTCAGTGTTGCTTTTCGGCGAAATGATGCCTAAGTCACTTGCTTATTCTCATTCCACCCGGTTCTGTCTGTTTGCGACGCCGTTCTGTTATGTCTTTGTGCGTTTATTGGGGCCCTTCCTGGCAGGGTTTGAGTGGATAATAGTCAAACCGGCTGTTCGGCTGCTCACGTTTGGCTCCGACGGCCGCCGTACAGGAACGACGGAAGTAGATCAGTTGAAGGTGCTTATTGAGACAACGCGGCAGGAGGGCCTGATCACGCGCGACGAGAACCGCCTGTTGATGGAGATTCTTGATTTCAGCCGCCTCAAAGTTCGCCACGTAATGCGGCCCCGTGTGGACATGTCCGCATGCGACATCGCCGATCCGCCGAAGAAAGCGCTCGAGCTTATGCGCCGAAACAGGTTGACCAGACTGCTGCTATACTCAAACACAATCGACAATCTTGTCGGTGTAATTCATATCCGCAAGCTCCTTCTCGAAGCGGACAGGCCGATCCAAACTCTTGTGGAACCAGTCGAGTTTGTCCCTGAACAGAAGACAGTGGAGTCGCTGATACAGTTTTTTCGGCAGAAATCCTGCGATATGGCGGCTGTTGTCGATGAGTATGGCGGGATTGCCGGTCAGGTGCTGCTGGACGATATTATCGATGAACTGATTGAGCCGCTTACGGATGAGCAGAAGGAATCTCCTGCTATCGAACAAATTGGGCCTATGCAGTACCGCCTGGCAGGCGACCTGCCGCTGCACGACTGGGCCCGGGCGTTCGGCATCGAACAGCAGCCTGTTCGCGTAGCGACGCTTGGCGGTTTCGTAGCGGGACGGTTGGGCAGACTCCCCCGCCCCGGCGATACGGTCCATATGGAGCACCTCACACTGACGGTGGAGAGTGTGCGCAAGCGACGAATTGAAAAAGTAGTCCTTACTCTGGCGCCAATCCTGGAAGGTGGACGACAGGAGGATGCCAGATGATCCTCATGCTGCAGGTAATTGCGGTCATAGGCCTAGTGGCGCTTTCGGGTTTTTTCTCCGGTTCGGAGACGGGCGTCTACCGTTTCAGCCGCTTCCATCTGCGGCTTGGCATACAGCAGAAGAGACCCTTCTTCTCCCTTTTGAGCGATGTATTCAGCGACACGAGGGCTTTTATTCTCACTGTGCTCATCGGCAACAACATGGTTAACTACGCCGCAACCAGCCTTGTGACCTATATGGTTCTTATCCATACCGGGTCTGACCAGGCGGCCGAGCTTTCGGCAACGGTGATCCTGACGCCGGCACTGTTCCTGTTCGGGGACATCATCCCGAAGAGCATATTCTATTTGCACGCCAACGCCCTACTGCCTCCGCTTGCGCCGCTTTTGTGGTTCTTTCATCGGCTTTTTTCGCGTCTCGGCGCCGTGGCTCTGCTTAAGTGGATGACCGACATCCTGTCAAGATTGTTTCGACTGCCTTCCAATGCCGCCGACGTCATCACCGCCGGGCATCGCACCCAAATCAAGCAGATCATTGCCGAGACTCGAGACGAGGGTATTGTCAGTGCATTTCAGAAAGACATTATGAGCCGTACCGTCGATATCCCGAGCGTGCCGGTGCAGTCGGTCATGACACCGGCATCCGCAGTAACAATGGCTGATATCAATACAACGGCAGAGGTTCTTCGCGAAGTGCTCAAGAGTTCACCTTACACTCGCCTGCCGGTCTATGAAAATGACCGAAATAACATTCTTGGATTTGTGAACATCTATCAAGTGCTTGCCGAGAGTGACACGTTCAGCGATCTTCGTGCGTTCCTCAGGCCCATCGGCCGATTGAGCGCGGCCACATCCGTATTGCAGGCAATTACGCTGATGCGCCAGGGGAGTTACAGAATGATGGTGGCGTCCTCAGGCCATCATCGCGACGGCAATCGCGAGAAAGTTGTCGGGATTGTCACGATGAAAGACCTAATTGAAGAACTGACTGGCGAACTAACTGGCTGGTGAGTGCTCTTGCGGGCGCGGTTAGCCAATTTCGTCGATTATGGCTTTGGCGATATCGTTAATAGCGGTCCGCGTGGCGGCAGTGCCGCCACGTGTCAGAATACTGAAGATGATGTCGCCTGCTGCCGTCTCGCATACTCCCGAAAACGACCGCACACCATCGAGATATCCTGTTTTGCCGATGATTCTGCCACGGTACTTGTCTTCCCTGAAATACTTGGCGATTGTCCCATCGACCCCCCCTACCGCAAGCGAATCTTTGAAGAGAGGCCAGTTCTCACTTTTGTAGACTTCCCGAAGGACGCGCGTGAGGGAATTGGCAGTCAGGCGGTTGACGCGGCTGAGACCACTGCCGTCATCGAGGACGAACTCGTTTTCGCCCACCCCCAGAGAACGCAGGTACCTGCCGATCAGCACGTGTCCGTGCGGCCACTCCCCGTTAATCCTGCCGTCCGTATGCTCGGCTGAAATGATCTTTACAAACGCCTCCGCAGCAAGATTCAGGCTATCCTTGTTGCACCTGGCCAGCACATCGCTCATTGGCGTGGCATACTCACGGATTATCCTGATGTGCTTATCGTTGCGGGTATATTTCTGCACAATCTGGTTGGGGGTCTTAATCCCGGATCGTGCCAGGTGTTCAGCCAGCAGAACGCCAAAAAATGCTGCGGGGACCTCGATGGCTACATCGGCGGACGCGCCGCTTTCATCTCCAATCTTGCCGACTATTTTTAACTTGTTCGGGTGCACGTTGCGATATGCCGCGATGACGTTCGTGCCCTTGGGCGCCAGGCTGACTTCATTTACAACCTGGATGTAATTGGTTGCAGGGTCAACGTTTACGATTGCTTTAGAGCCAGACCTCCTCGCGGAAACCCTGACGCAGTTGCAGTTGTAATTAATGCCGCTGACCTCACATGCATAACTTTGGTTCAGTTGCTCCACCGGCCAATTCGGGCAGATGCGATTGCCATCGAAGACATATCTATCGATGATGATCTCCTCCAGGCCGGTTCGCTTGTGTTCACGCAGGGCATTGGCTATGTCGTCAAATAGCCAGCCTGCCGGTCGTCCGTACTTCTGGTCTGTCTGCCTGTCACCCAACAGGGGATCGCCCGAGCCGATTACGATGAGTCTCTTGTCGATAAGACCCACTTTGGTGACGAAACGGTAATCGTGCCCGAGGTAGTGCAGTGCCGCCGCAGAAGTGACAATCTTCATGTTTGACGCCGGCGCCATCGGCTCGTCACTGTTACGAGTATACAGGGTCCTGCCCGATGACGCATCTATGATCTTTATTGTGAAATGTGCGTTTCTCTGTGCCTTGTCGTTGATAACGGCGCTGATGCGGCCAGCCAGCGACGCACTCGCGGCGGGCGCAAAAACAAGGCCCAGAAGGGCCGCCCACACTAATTTGCCAAATCCTTTGACCATACTGCCTGTTTACCAAAGTAATGCTGGTTTTTCAAGCCTTGCATATATCTTTGTGCTTGAAGAAACGCTCCGGTGACGCATAATATTGCAGAAGTTTTTTAATAAGAGGAAGTTATGAAAATCGCTTACTTTGACTGTTTCTCGGGAGCCGCCGGGGACATGATCGTGGCCGCTATGCTGGATGCAGGCCTTGATGAGGCGTATCTTTGCGATCAGATCGCTTCGATGGGTATGGAGGGGCTTGCAATTAATGTGACGCGGGTAAAGCGCTGCGGGATGAGCGCCGTGTACTTCGCCCCCGTAGTAACCGGTCACCAGCACCATCGGGGATTGGATGATATCGTCGAAATCATCGGCAGAAGTGCGGTCAATGACACTGTGAAGCAGCGTGCCATAGCAATTTTTGAGATCTTGGCAGAGGTCGAAGGCAACATCCACGGAAAGGGCCCGCGAGAGATCCACTTTCACGAAGTGGGTGCTGTCGATTCTATCGTGGACATCGTCGGCGCCTGCGTAGGATTGGAGGCTTTAGGTGTCGACAGAGTCTGCTGTTCAGCTATTTCAGTTGGAGGCGGTGTGGTTCAATGCGCTCATGGCACCATGCCGGTTCCCGCTCCGGCAACGGCGGAACTGCTGAAGCGGGCGCATGCGCCCGTGGTCGGCGGTCCGGTGGATGCCGAACTTCTCACGCCAACAGCCGCAGCTTTTATCGCCCGGACTGCCTCAGGATTCGGATCATTGCCGTCCATGCGAATTGAAGGAATCGGGTATGGCGCAGGCACGAGGGAGTTTAAGCAGGTACCAAACGTACTGCGTATGGTCATCGGGTCTGGAGACGAAGAGGACACAAACACCGACACCGTATGTCTGCTGGAATGCAATGTCGACGATGCCGACGGTGAAACAATTGGTCATGCTGTAGATGTTCTTCGTCAGCATGGAGCGTTGGAAGTGTTTACGACTCCTGTTTACATGAAGAGCAGCCGCCCTGCAGTTCAATTGTCGGTGCTGGTAGAGCCGGCGGAAAGAGGCAAATTTGAAACTCTTATCTTTGCCCAAGGGTTGACGCTGGGCATACGAAGACAGATGTTGGAGCGCAGCGTCCTTGCCAGAAAGTGGGTCAGTGTCGACACGGAATATGGACCCATACGCGTCAAAACAGGCGTCTATGGTGAAAAACAGGTGTTCGTCAAACCCGAATTTGCCGATTGTTCCAGTACGGCAGCCAAGCGAGGTATATCGCTTAAACGGGTCCATGAAGCCGCAATGGCGGCTTATCTGCATAACTTCGACAGTCAGGGGAGAAGCCGGGCCTAAGTGCTTGACTGTCAAAGACTTATAAAAATTATTCTTTTTGTCGCGTTAAATTGAGGCCGCCGGTTGACAACGCCGAAAAGACATGATATACTTTGCACACACGTCGGGGCAATGCCAATGTGCCCGGACTATTACAATGAATTCAGCGGCTTTTTTGCCGTGGCAACTTCCGGAGCGTCAGTGGATGAATGTTCCGGAAGTTTTTTCATATACGGATCGTATGATCAGGGGTATGGGTGTTTATGAAGGACCGTAACCAAAGCCCGATGAGGGGGTGTTTCGAGGCAACGGTAATCTCCAATTCACGGGTGCGGCACTGCTTCTATCGGCTTAACCTTCAATTGGACGCCCGCGGGTCCAGCTTTTTTCGCCACGTCCGACCGGGTCAGTTCGCGGAGTTGGATCTTTCACGCCTGGGGCTTCCCGCCACGGCTGGCGCTATCGATCCGTACCTGCGAGATGCTGCCGTCAAGAGCGTCATGCTGCGTCGACCTTTCAGTTTCAGCGATGTGCGGCTTGTCAGCGACAGCCCGCTGGCAATCGCCGTCGAAATTCTCTATTGCGTCGTCGGCCCTTCGACGCTGAGAATGACAATGTTGAAGCCTCTGGATATCGTCAGTATGATCGGACCCTTGGGCAACGGCTTCCGGTTTCCGGCGAATAAGAGCCTCGCCGTGCTCATTGCCGGCGGCATGGGCTCGCCCCCGCTACAGCATCTGGCGGAATACCTCAGAGCCCATTATCCAGGTATGCGCACGGTTGTTTTCGCCGGCGCAAGAACTATTGACGACTTCCCATTTCTTGTAAACGTATTGGAGGACGGCCGATGTGTGCCTGAGGAATTCGCCCGCCTTGGAGAAGAATCTTACATAACCACTGATGATGGGTCCGCCGGGATCAGAGGGCTTGTTACAGAGTATGTCGACAAGTGGCTCGGCAGAGAAAGAGTTGAAGCCGAGGAGGCAATTATCTATGCTTGTGGGCCGGAAGCCATGCTTGCCGCTGTGGCTTCGCTTGCCGAAAAGCATGGCTTGGACTGCCAGGTGAGCATGGAGCGCATGATGGCCTGCGGTATTGGCGTCTGCCAGAGTTGTGCCATACAAGTCAAGGCCTCCGACGGCCGAACAGAATACAGACTCTGCTGCAAGGACGGGCCCGTTTTTGATGCAAAGGAAGTGTGTTTTCTGCATGGCAAATGATGTCGACATGACAGTGGATTTCGCCGGGGTCAAGCTCGCTAATTGTGTGTTCACTGCCTCGGGCACGTGCGGATACGGGGAAGAACTGGCCGATTTCCTTGACGTGAACGCACTCGGAGGATTCATAACCAAGAGCATCACACTGGAACCACGCGCAGGCAATCCCACCCCTCGAGCCGTCGAGACCAATGCCGGCATGCTTAATGCGATTGGCCTTGCCAATGTCGGCCTGGACCGTTTCATCGAAGAAAAAATGCCGTTTCTGAGGAGACTCAATACCGCTGTTTTTGTCAACGTGGCAGGCCAGACAATTGACGAATACGTGGCTATTGCGGAACGCCTCTCGGGCGAGGATGCTATAGCGGGTCTGGAACTGAATATCAGTTGTCCTAATGTTAAGCAAGGCGGTATAACTTTCGGCACCGATCCCGCCCAGATTCGCCAGATTACCACTGCCGTCAGGAAGGCTGCTGGGCCCAAGTGCCTTATTGTCAAACTGACGCCCTCAGTGACCGACATAGCAACCACTGCCCAAGCTGCCGTTGAGGCGGGCGCCGATGCATTGAGCCTCGTCAACACGTTTACGGCTATGGTCGTCGATATCTACAGACGCAAGCCCGTTTTGGCCAACAGGACAGGCGGGCTCAGCGGTCCTGCCATAAAACCCATTGCCGTGCACCTGGTAAACAGAGTGTATGAGCAAGTCGCCGGGCCCGCGCAAGTTCCGCTGCTCGGGCTGGGGGGCATCAGGACAGCTTCAGACGCGCTTGAGTTCATAATAGCCGGCGCATCCGCCGTAGCGGTGGGAACGGCTACATTCGTCAATCCCGCGTGTGCCGCGGAGATTATCGAAGGCATACGCAGGTACTGCAGGGAGCAGGGTGTAACAGATGTAAAACAACTGGTCGGCAGCTTGCACTAAGCATGGCGGACCGATATAATGACCGTTGCATTAATGGAGCGGCACGCGTGTCACAACAGAAGATCGATGTTCTGAAGCTTTTGTACGATTACTTTCCAACGGCGGTCTATACCGGCAGGTGTCTGGTGTTCATCAGCGATGAGCATCGCGTAGAATTGACGCAGCATAAGAACTCGGACTTCAGCCGGTCGGAGACAGCCCTGCCGCTGGTTCGTGTCCGCACCTTCAAAAAGGCGCTCAACGGTGATTTCGTCCCCGGACACTATGAAGATTTTCAGCTTTCTTCGCTCAGCGAACTTGCAACCCAGATAGAGCGTTATGTGCAGTTCGCCGTCGGCAGGAATATTCGGGAAAACGTCTGACTATGGCCGCTCTGGATATAAGGCAGGTCGGCGACAGCGTCCAGTTCAGGGTTAAGGTAATTCCCGCCAGCAGCAGGACGGCGGTGACCGGCGAGATGCAGGGCATGCTGAAGGTGAAGGTTCAGGCGCCGCCCGAAAAAGGCAAAGCTAACGAATGCCTGGTAGACTTTCTTGCAGACAGGCTTGGCGTCCGAAAGAAAGCTGTTGCGATAACCGCCGGCCGGAGCAGTCCTGTAAAGGAGATCGCTGTGCACGGTATGACCGTCGACACAGCAATGGGAAGACTTGGGTACATGTGAGTGCATGATGAGAAGATATCTTTCAATTGTGTTGCTCGTGCTGGCGTCGCCTTTTTGCGATGCGGCAAGCTATCGTCTCGTTAACGCGGGCAAGCAAGGCTTGCAGGCCTATACCATAGATCGCGTTTTGCGGCTCCACGACGATCAGATAGATGTCGGCACCGCCGCCCTGCTGCTTAGCAGGCAATGGAGCAATGAAAAGAGCGTTTACAAGTACCGTCTCAAGCTTGATGGTATGGCCGTCGATGTCCTCAAAAGGCTGGAAAAAAAGAGTATTCGGCAGGCGGACGCGCGGGCTGTGGCCGTCATTAACGAGTACCTCTATGAGGAATTGGGTTTTAAGTCGCTGGATACCGCCGACAACCCTGAAGATCTGTTTCTGCACAACGTAATCGATACCCGCCGAGGCTACTGCCTGGGCCTGTCGGTTCTCTATCTGGCAATCGGCGAACGCATTGGTTTGCCGCTTTATGGTGTAGTAGTTCCCGGTCATTTCTTCGTTCGCTACGATGACGGACGTTCGCGTTTCAACATCGAAACCACCAGCATGGGGCGCAGCGCCGGTGACGATCACTACATCGAAAAATTCAAGCCGCCCCGCATCGAGGACAGCCTGTACCTGAAAAACCTTACCAAGCGGCAGGTTTTGGGCTGCTTTTTCAACAATCTCGGCAACAGCTACAGCGCCGTTGGCGAGATCGACAATGCCCAGGCAGAGTTGGAGCGCGCCGTTGCCATAAACCCGAACCTGGCTGAAGCCCACACCAACCTTGGCAACATCTACCTTAAAAAGGGCTGGGCAATTGATGCCGTCAACCACTACATAAATGCGCTGCAAATCATCGACACCGATCCAAAGACCCATAATAATCTCGCAAACGCCTACGGGTATCTCGGTTATTTCGAAAAGGCCGTTGCTGAATACCGCGTCGCCATCCGCCTGCAGCCCGACTTCGTTGACGCATACCGCAATCTCGCCAACACGTACCTGCGTCAGGGCCAGTTCAGCAATGCCCTCGCAGAGTTGCGGACCGCACTTCGCCTTGCCCCCGGCGATGTCGACAGCATACTGTTGCTCGGAGACGTTTATCGCATGATGAAGGACTACCGGTCGGCGATCGCCCAGTACGTGCGGTCGCTGCAGATCGCTCCTCGCTGGCCTTCTGCTCATACCAACCTGGCGTACTGCTACTATGAAACCGATTTCTTCGAGGATGCAGTTCGCCACTTCACAGAGGCGATCTCGCTGGATCCGTCAAGTACTGGCGCCTATTTCGGACTGGCTCTTGCCTACGATAAGCTGGGAATGATCGAGCACGAGATCGAAGCTTACAGGCAATTGCTGACCGTGGAGCCGGCGGTTCCCGCGGCGCTTCAGAATTTGGGCAATGCTTATGTAACGCTGAAGAACTACAATGCGGCCGTCGATTGCTATCGCCTGGCAATTCAGTATCAGCCGGACAGTTCCGGCCTGCGATATAACCTTGGCGTAGCCTACGCCAACATGGAATCGTATGAGCTGGCCGTGTCCGCATATCTCGATGCGGTACGGCTGGACCCAAGGAACGCTTCGGCGCACAATGCTCTGGCGGTTGGCTACTATCTGCTCAAGGACAGCGCCGCCGCGCTGCAGCATGCGCGAATCGCCAAAGAGTTGGGGTTCAGTGTACAGAAAGAGCTTCTGGATGTGCTCGAGAAATCCCAACGATAGAACGGATGTGGTGCTATGAATAAGAGAATTCGTCGATTTGTTTTCCTTACTCTTTTTGTGATGCCTGCCCTTGTCGTTTTGGCAGGTATAGGAATTCACTTGTACGGCGGACGAGCCGCCAAGTACGCTATCGAGTCTGTCGGCGGACACACATTGAAAGTGGGTGTGAATGTCGAAGATGTTTCGCTGTCGATCCTTCGCGGGCGGCTGGAGTTGACAAATCTGGACATCGCCAATCCGCCCGGCTATCAGCACGAGAGGATGCTTCAACTTGCAAGCGGACGGATGGAAACTGAAATGAAGTCGCTTCTGAGCGATACTGTTGCCATACGGCGGATGGACCTCGACGGCATTACACTGGTGATCGAACAGAAGGACATTGTCCAGAACAATCTCCACGAGGTTCTCAAGTCGCTGCCCTCGCCGGGCGAGTCCCGCCCGGAGGATGCAAACCGCAAGAAGCTTAGAATCGACACCCTCACAATATCCAACGTGAAGGTCCGCGCCAAGTTGCTGCCAATTCCAGGCCGGCTTGACACTGTCGATCTGACACTTGCGCCCATTGAGATGAAGAATCTGGGGCATGACAACAAACTGACGTTGCCCATCCTTGTTGCCAAGGTTCTGCAGGCCATTGCCGCAGGAGTTGCCGAGAAAGGCCGGAATATACTGCCCCGAGAAATGATTGATCCCGTGACGACTCTGCTCGGGAGTCAGGGAGTCCTCCTGCGAGACGCAACATGGCAAATCATCGAGAAAGGGGCCGAAGCGGGCAAGGGCCTCACCAATACGGTTGCCGAAGGTCTTAAGGGTCTCCTGCCCGGCAGAAAAGAGGACTGACTTGCTGACAAAACGGACTCCGGGCCTTCTACCACCTGCACAATGGGATTGATTTTCCGTCGCCGGACGCATACTATTGCTCGCGTCAAATTGACAATCCTCTTTGGGTCCAAATGGCGAAGGACATACTACAATTGGTGCAGGAAGAAGAAGAGCGGGCCAATCGCAATCGGCGCCGCGGCTGCATAATCTGTCCGGGCGCAATCGGTGACTGTCTCCTGACGCTGCCGCTGGCACATTTCGTTAAGTCAGCTTTCGATCTCGGGGGCATCGATTTTATTGGCAGAACCGAGTACATAGACTTCTATCCCGGAAGGACATGCATCGACGGCATAAAATCCGTCGAATCGATCGAGTTTCACCGCCTTTTCGAGGATCAGCGACTCTTTTCCGTCGAGGAAAATGATCAACTCGTGAATGTTTTTTCGCCTTATGAACGCATTATCAGCTTCATGGGCGACGGAGACGCCAATTTCGAGGCCAACTTCATCTTCACCGTCAATTGCAGCCGCCCTGCCGATGTTACAATCCTGCCGATTGCCGACAACAGCAGCTCTGATATTCATGTTAGCGAATTCTACATACGAGCCTATATGCGCGATCATGAAGCTCTGTTGGTTTCGCCGGTGTTCGAGGCCGCCGCCTGCTCACTGAGAGCGCATTTCAGCGACGCTCAGGAGGGAAGAAAGATCCTTGATGCCGTTCATATCGATCCTGACGATCGCCTTGTCGTAGTTCATCCTGGCAGCGGCGGAGCCGCCAAGTGCTGGCACCCCGACAATTTCTGTGAGGTCGCCCGACGATTGCGCAGGGACGGCATCCAGGTCCTGTTTCTATGTGGTCCCGCTGAAGGCGAGCGCATGGACTCGGAGACCCGCAAGCGTTTAGCGGACGTTGCCTGCTGCCTTTCCGGACTGGACTTGACGGCCGTTCTGCAGGTGCTTACCTGGGCTGATGCATACATGGGAAACGACAGCGGCATAAGCCACATGGCCGGCGCCGTCGGCAAAGCAGCGTTCGCTATCTTCGGGCCAACCGACCCCCGGCGCTACCGCCCGCTTGGACCGCGCGTGCACGTCCTCACGCCTTCGGCTGCAAGTTTCATGGAGCCGGCCTCCGGTGAGGCCGAAAGTATCCATAGTGCTTTATCGCGTATTCTGAATTGACGACGGCTCGCTTGCCGCTATAATCAGGTTTTTCTTTCATGCAGGATATATTAATGGCGGAAACTACGCTCCAGGAGTTGGCTCAGCGCACCGGCGGTCGCGTTGTGGGAGACGGTGCGACAGTCATTAACTCGGCAGCGACCCTCGAACAGGCCCGGCCGGGACAGATCACGTTCCTCAATAATCAGAAGTACCTGCCCCTCCTCAAGACCACGCGTGCCAGTGCTGTCATCGTAGGCGAAGAAATGGAATCTGCCCCGCCACTGCTCGTTTCAGCGGACCCTTACTACGCATTTATGCAGGTGGTGGTGTTTCTGCATGGCCACAGGCCGCACGCAGACGTGGGAGTCAGCCCCCTTGCAAGCATTGCTCCCAACGCGAGAATCGGCGAAAACTCCAACGTCCACCCATTCGCAACGATCTCAGAAAACGCAACCATTGGGCGAAACTGCCATCTGTATCCGGGCGTGTTTATCGGACCCGGCGGCCGAATTGGCGACGACTGTATTATGTACCCGAACGTCGTAATCTACGACGGCTGCGTCGTCGGCAGCCGTGTTATCATTCACGCAAATTCCTCGATAGGCCAGGACGGCTACGGCTTCGCCACGAACAGCGGGCGCCACCACAAGATACCACAGATCGGACGAGCGGTTATCGAGGATGATGTCGAGATCGGCGCCGGCTGCGCAATTGAGCGAGGCACTCTCGACGACACGGTAGTAGGCCAGGGCAGTAAGATCGGGGATACGGTTACCATAGGGCACGGCACAAAGATAGGTCCACACTGCCTGCTTGTGCCGCAGGTGGGTATAGCCGGCTCTGTGACGCTGGGGCATCACTGCATTTTGGGCGGGCAGGTCGGAGTTGTCGGCCATGTGAAGGTCGGCAACCTCGTGAAGATCGGCGCTCAGGCCGGTGTGATCAACGACGTTGCCGACAATGCGACTATTATAGGATCGCCTGCGATCAGCGCCGACAAAGCTCGCCGGGCCTACAGCCTCATCGAACACCTGCCGGAGATGCGCAAGAAGATTCGCGCGCTTGAAAAAAGACTTGACAATCTCGACGCATCGGAAAGGAAGTGATGGACGCAACGAACGTGTTAGGCCTGATCGCCGGGGAAGGCAGGCTGCCCTACCTTATCGCCGACGGGGCCAAGTCCGCTGGCTTGACTGTCGTGTGCGTCGGGTTGGCCGGAAGCGCAGAGCCGGGATTGCGACGGCATGTGGACGTCTTCTTCAGCGGAGCGGTCGCCCGCCCGGGGGGATGGATGCGAAAACTGCGCCGGCATGGGGTGGCTCGGACCGTTATGGTTGGGCGTGTAGCGAAGACCAATCTGTTCATACCATGGCGAATCTTGCGATACATTCCCGATTGGCGGGCGGTTCGCATATGGTACTGGCGGCTGCGCGGTCGCGACAAACGAAATGACACCGTGTTGTGCGCAATTGCCGACGAACTGGCTTCTGGCGGCATTGTCCTGGAGGATTCGACCATGTATTGCAGGGAGCACCTCGCGGACGAGGGCCTGATGACGCGATGCCGACCCGGCCCTTCCGTTCAGACCGACATTGACTTCGGCTGGCCCATCGTGAAGAAACTTGGCGAACTGGACATAGGGCAGGCCATCGCCGTACGCGAGCGGGAGATCATCGCCGTCGAAGCCATCGAGGGCACCGCCGCAATGATAGAGCGAGCCGGACAACTGTGCCCCAAAGGAGGTTGGACGCTTATTAAGGTCGCCAAGCCCGGACAGGATCCCCGGTTTGATGTGCCGTGCGTGGGCCCTGATACTGTCAAGAGCCTCGCTGCAAATGGTGGAAAATGCCTCGTATTGGAAAAGCACAGGACCATCATAATCGACAAGCCGCAGACAATCGCCTTGGCCGATCAATTGGCAATTGCTGTTGTGGGGCATTGAATCGAATCATGGCGGCAAATTTCACAGCCAGTGATGATTATGTGCGAATCCGTGTTGCCGGCTGGCGGCTGCGGATGCGCAGAAATCTGCATGAAGTCTCCGAACCGATGCCGCCAGACATCACACATTTCGATGGTGTCCGCGGGCCTTTCCAGAAAATTCCCGCATCCGATTACGCGCGCGTGTTCAAGGGCTCGCTCAACATATCGGGTCGGCTGCACCATTTCTACCTGAAGCAGTATCTCTATCGCTCCGCATGGGATTTCGCCAAGCATGTTTTTCGTCCGGGCCGCGCCATGCGAAGTTTTAAAGCCACTCTCCTCCTAACTCGCAACGGCCTCTCCGCACCGGAAGTAATAGCCGTTGGCGAAGAGCGGCGCCTTTTGTTCTGCACGCGCAGCTTCGTAATTACCTCAAGCCTCCGGCGGGCATTGCCGCTGTACTTATGGCTTGGCAGGCTTGCCCCTGACGACCCCCGCAGCCGGCGAAAGCGCCGCGCCTTGCTCCGTCGACTCGGCCGAACTATCGGTCGCATGCATTCTCTTAACATATCTCACGGAGACCTTCGGCCCGGAAATATTCTCGCCTCCGAGGTGGGTGGTAACTGGACCTTCAACCTGCTCGATAACGAGCGCACCCGTCTGCATAGAAACCTGCCGCATTCGATGCGCATCAAGAACCTTGTCCAGATCGGAATGCTGCACGAGGAATACCTCAGCCAAACCGACCGCACGCGGTTCTTCACGGCGTATATCAATGCATCTGGAAGACTCAAGCCATCCGAAAGAGAACTCGCCCGCATCGTCCATCAGACCACAATGAAGCGTTTGCGGAGCAAACCCCACGTCCCCATGAACGCGATCTCAGATTAGCTTGCCTGCAGCGTCCTCTTGATCACTTCCGCGAGCCTCTGCCCCACCACAGCCACATCGAATTGCTCGGCGAGCGAGCGCCCGGCAGATCCCATCGCGCGCCGCATCTGGCGATTCTGCGCCAGCGTGCAGAGACTGTTTACCCATCCCTCAATATCCTTTGCAAGGAAACCTGTCCGGCCGTCCACCACATACGTGCGATTCGTCCCGACAGGCGAAGCGCAAACCGGCAACTCCGACGACGCATATTCCAGCACCTTGAAGCTGCACTTTCCCTGTGTGAAGGGGTCGTCGGGCAGAGGCGCCAATCCGATGTCGCATTCAGCAAGGTCGCTGAACCGCCGGTGCTGACACCATATTCTTTCTTCTACCGGCACGGACCCGCAATCCGGGAACGTGTCCCCCACGATGCGAAGTACGATATTCCCGACTCTCCGCCTGACCTCTATGATAGCCGGCAGAATTACTTGAAGATATTTCACAGTGCTTGCACTGCCGATCCAGACCAGCCGAACCAGTCCGTCATCCATCTCCTTCTTCCGCGCATACTTCAGAACCTCCAGCCCCAATGGAAGGACTACGATTCGATTGTTATGAGGGCGTCCCTGATCCGCCAGGTACTCGCTGCCGACCAGGAGCATATCTGCAAGCATGGCCGTTCGCCGGAAGGCGAGCCTCCGCGTCAGGTTGGGTCGCATGGGCCGATCGGCCTTGTACATGATTGCGTCATCATAGTTGAAGATGATCTTGCCTGCATACCGCCGCAGAAGGCGCGCATCAATCGGGTTGAAACATTTTTTATGGATGAATACGCCGTCGTACTCCCGGGCCCTGGCAAACTGGCGGCTGCGCTGCAGCAAAGTACCGCCAAGCACCGTAACCTCACAGCTGATCCCTGACTCGGCAAGAACATCCACATAAACGCCCAATCGCTGTCTGAAACTCGCACGTTCCGGATTGCTCGTCAACACGAGAAGTTTCACGCCTTCGGTCCCCCGCGTTCACAATCTGCCGGTACGGCTTTCACTGCTTCCAGATTCAAACTGATCAACTCCGGGACTCCGTTTATCGCCATGCGTTTCGACGCGCGATCAGGAACCTCATAATGCTCGCACTCGCCGGGCGTCCAGTCCCGGACGAACCAAAAACCGGCCGCCTTGAGTTCCGCCGTGAGCAACTTGCGATTGAACACCAGATAATGCACATTGTAATTATGGTCCTGCCCGCCCAACAAGGGCGCGAAAATTGCCTCGATATCCCGGTCGGCGGATTCGTACACTGCCACCAGTTTGTCGAAGTCGGGAACCGACACGCGAAGCACCCCTCCCGGCTTCAGCACACGGTACATTTCCCGCAGAACGTCTTTTAGTTCGCCGCGCCTGAAGTGCTCAAGCACGTGGCATACATAAATCAGATCAGCGCTGCTGTCGGCAAAATCAGGCAATGAACGTATCTGGTCTGTCACCACGTGGATGTGCGCCCAAGGCTGAGCGTCCACGTTTACAAAACCTTTGAGGTTCTTCTTGCCGCAGCCGATATGGATGAGCACTTTGCCGTCGGCGTTCACTGGAAGGCGCGGACGCACAACCCGCCTTCGCCAGAACGATAATTGCTGCTTGATCGCCCTGCGCAAGTTTCTTATAACTGCTGGCACGCGAAGTCCTCACGAGCTGTGTCAAAAAACAATATTGTCTGCGCCAGTGGAATATCTCCCGTGCGTTAGATGGGCATAACGTGCAGAAAGACGAACTTTCAGGCGTCCGTCGTAAACCTGCTCTCTCCTGAAGCCTGCGGTTGCAGGGCTACTTGGCCTCCGGCACGATCAACTGCGTCTCGTACAGGCTGCGGTACAACTGGCTGCTCTCGATCAGTTCGTCGTGCGTGCCCATAGCCGCAATCTGCCCGTCTTCCATTACCACGATCATATCCGCAGAAATCACCGTACTAAAACGGTGCGCGATAACAAAGCATGTTCTCCCGCCCATCAGTTCGTCCAGGGCGCGGTGAATTTTCGCCTCGCTGTCTGCATCGACCTGGCTCATTGCTTCGTCGAAAATAAGAATCGCCGGATCCTTTACGATTGCCCGCGCGATAACGATACGCTGCAGTTGACCGCCGCTGAGCCCCGTCCCATGCTCGCCGATAACAGTATCATAGCCGTTGGGAAGCGGCTCGATGAATTCGTGACAATAAGACCTCTTGGCTGCGGCAATAATCTCATCCTGCGAAGCCCCCTCTCTGCCATACGCGATATTCGCCGCGATTGTGTCATTGAAGGTGACAACATTCTGGGTCACCATCCCGATTTGAGCTCTCAGGCTTCGCAGCGTGGCATCCCGAATGTCGTTACCATCGATCAGCACCGCACCGCCGGCAACATCATAGAACCTTGGGATCAGGTTGATCAGCGTTGTTTTCCCGGAGCCGTTGGGGCCTACGACCGCCACGGTCTGCCCGGCACTCACCTTGAGGTTGACGCCCTTGAGCATCGGCTGCGGACTGCCAGGGTACTGAAAAACCACGTTGCGAAACTCAATCGTATTGCGCAGCGGCTTCAGATCGATCGCATCGGGCGATTCTCGCTCTACAGGCTGATCAAGTACTGCGAACACTCTCTCCGCGGCGGCGTTTGCGCCCTGCAGTTTATTCCACAAATCGCTTACTTTGCGAATCGATTCCGCGGATGTTCCCAACAAAACAAGCAGCGCCAAAAAATAACTCGGCTGCATGTTCTGATTGCATACCCAATGGGCGCCCACCAGAAGCGCGGCCGAACCGGCAACCATACCCAGCACCTCCATTAAGGGGTCGGTCGCCGCGTCCACCTTGGCGATTTTCAGTACTTGTCGCAGAAATCGCTTGTTAACGGTTGTATAAGCGTCTGTCTCGTACTGCTGCCGATTGTAGACCTTGACCACGCGCAGGCCGTTAATCGCCCCTTGCAGTTTGCCAAGCATAACCGCGGCACTAATCAGCGACCGCTTGGTCGCCTTGCGAATCTTCTTTCCAAGAAGCCCAAACATCCAGATCGTGATCGGGGCACAGGTAAGGAATATCAGTGTAAGCTGCCAGTTCAGTACGAAAGCGCCTGCCAGGCAAAAGAACGCCTTGAGCGGCTCCCGAAGCGCTTTGCCCAGCAGCACCTTCACGCCATTGCCCATACTTGCCGTGTCCCCCACGATCCGGCTGATAGTATCGCTCGTACCGTGCTCTGAAAAAAAGCCGACGGGCATCTGCATGACATGTGCAAACGTAACGCGCCTGAGTTTGGACACCGCAACCTGAACGATCTTCTCCGCCAGATAACCCTGCGCAAATCGCCCAAAGCAGCGCGCCGTCGTCACAAAGGCCATCACAACGATGATGAAGACAATCGCATGCTGCTTGTTTGCACCGCCCTGGTCGCGGGGAAGCGTCGCCACCAGTTTCTGGGCAAGTTCCATCAACCCCGCCTTAAAGGCTGCCGCTGTCTCGGTTTGGTCCCCGGTATCCAGCCGTACTTCTAACGACTCCACTCCGCCTTGTCCGTTATCTCGCAGCAACTGAACCGTTACCGGTTCTTCCTTCGATGCAAGCGCCAGGTTTTCCAGGAGCCTTGACGCCGGCACCAGGTCGCCATCGGAAGTGCGAAGCGCGCTTCCGGCCCCTATGATCTTGTCTTGCTTTCTAAGGCCAGCCCTGAACGCCCTGCCGCCCTCATCAACGTCGGTCACAAGCAGGTAATACGCTATGCCGTCCGCTCCCTGCATAAAATCCGTGATATCCGGCACGTAGAAGTCCATTCCGTACCGCGCACCGGACGTCTTGCGATCGATCCACCCGTGCAGTCCCTCCTCGCCCATCATGACCTTCAGAAGTGGAATAATGGTCATGAAACTAAGAGAAAAAAGCGCCGCGATCAGAAATGACATCATGACCACCGCAACTACGCGCGGCCACTGAGGCCAGATATATTGAAACATGCGGCGAAAAGCCCGTATGTTGTGGTCATCCATTAATTCTGCTCCGCGTCCTGCGTCGGCGACGGCGTTGACACTTTCTATGCACCGTATACGCTAATCCTGTTTGACGGCAATTCCGGCGCAGACCGCCTTCCGGCGCCCGCTTGGCCCGAAAAATCCAGCATAACCCGGTGAAACGCAAATAGCAAACCAATTCTCATGGCAATCCCTTGCGAAAACTTCGCATCCATTCAAGCCCCCCGTCATCGAACATTTCGCCCGCCGCCGGGTATCAGGATTGGTACCAGATATAACATATGGACACCGGACGCCGATTGCCATATAATATCGTACTTTACCTGAACTAACAAGTTTTTTCGCGAGGAGTCGCCCGGAAAAAAATGAATGCAACCATGACACACCTCGATAAACTGGAAAATCAGAGCATCTTCATCATCCGCGAAGCTTACAGCCAGTTTCGCGATGTCGCCATGCTCTGGTCGATCGGCAAGGATTCCACGTGCCTTCTTTGGCTGATCCGCAAGGCTTTTTTCGGCAAAATCCCCTTCCCGGTCCTGCACATCGACACAAGCTACAAGTTCAAGGAGATTTACGATTTCCGAGACAAGTATGCTCGTGAATGGAATCTCAATCTTTTTGTCGCCCGCAACGAAGGCGCCATAGCCTCGGGTCTCGGACCCGACAAGGGAAAATTCCGTTGTTGCACCGAGCTCAAGACCATAGCGCTCAAGCAGGCCATCGCGAAATACAAATTCAAGGCCCTCTACCTGGGCATTCGACGAGATGAACACGGGATACGCGCCAAGGAGCGAGTCTTCAGTCCGCGAGACGAGGATTTCGAATGGGACTACAAGAATCAACCCCCGGAGTTGTGGGACCAGTACAAAACCAAAGCGGCAGAGGAAGAGCATCTGCGGATCCATCCCCTTCTGGGCTGGCGTGAAATCGATGTCTGGGAGTACGTCAAGCGCGAGAACATCCCCGTTACAAGCCTTTACTTCGCCAGAAACGGCAAGCGTTTACGCAGTATAGGCTGCGAAACCTGCTGCGGCCCCGTCGATTCGCAGGCTGACACTATCGACGGAGTCATTGACGAACTGCGTACAACAAAGGTGTCCGAGCGCAGCGGACGGGCACAGGACAAGGAGTCTGATTACATGATGCAAAAACTCCGCTCCCTGGGCTATATGTAACGCAAGGTGCCGCCGCAAGTAGCATTCCTGAAAAACAGTATCCGATCGAACACTTGCACAGGAACGCATCAATTCATCACAAGGATTAGAATGGACGCACTCAGTTTTGTAATTGTTGGCCATGTCGACCACGGCAAATCAACCCTGATCGGCAGACTCCTGTACGACACCGACTCCTTACCGCCGGATAAGATCGACGAGATCAACAAGGCCTCCGACGGTCTCGGTCGTGAAACCGAATTCGCGTACCTGCTGGACCACCTCGAAGAGGAGCGAAAACAAGGCATTACTATCGACACAACCCAAGTCTTCTTCAAGACCGACAAGCGCCGCTACGTGATCATCGACGCACCGGGCCATGTCGAGTTTGTCCGCAACATGATTACCGGCGCCAGCCAGGCCGAGGCCGCCGTCCTTATCGTTGACGTCGCAGAGGGCGTAAAGGAGCAAACAAAACGCCACTCTTACATGCTGAGCCTGTTGGGCCTGCAGCAGGTAGTCGTTGTCCTTAACAAGATGGATCTCGTTGATTACGCACAACAGCGTTTTGCCGCTGTACGCGACGAGGTCGCCGCATGGCTGGACTCCATCGGCATACGCCCGGAGCACTATCTTCCCATATCCGCCATACGGGGCGAAAACATCACCACCCTGTCCGACAAAATGCCTTGGTACACGGGCATGACGTTTCTGGAAAGTCTTGACACCTTGAACAACAAGGTGCCCGCGGAGAATAGATCCCTGCTGTTCCCCGTGCAGGATGTATACAAGATCGACGAAATGAGAGTTAACGTCGGCCGTGTAGAGGCGGGATATATCCAGACCGGTGAAGAGGTCGTGTTGCTGCCCACCCGCCAAACAACCCGGATCAAGTCCATCGAGAAGTTTCTCGATTCGCCTGCCCACGCGGCTGCCGGCGAGTGCGTCGGCATAACCACCTCAGACTCTGTATTCCTCGACCGCGGAAACATCGTATGTCTGCCCGGCAAAGAACCGGTTCTAACCGACGCCGTTAGCGCAAGCATTTTCTGGATGTCGCGGACGCCGGGCCGCAAGGGTGAAAAGCTCACATTTCGATGCGCCACACAGGAAACGTCGTGCCGGATAGAGACCATTCAAAGAAAGATTGATTCATCTACGCTCAAGCTCCTGGCCGAAGACGCCGACGACATCCGGAACCTCGAAGTCGCTGAAGTAACCATCAGGACCAAGAAGCCTGTCGCAATTAAGGACTTCAATGACATACAGGAGATGGGCCGCTTCGTGCTCGTCCGTGACGAAAACACCTGTGCCGGCGGCATTATCACACTTGCGGGTGCCTGACCAACCACAAAAGAACAGGACCACATGAAAAGCAGAACAGTCATCATCGGCCTCGACGGCGTGCCCTACTCAATGGTGAAGGATTTTGCCGCATCAGGCGTCATGCCTAATACCGGCCGTTTAATCGACGGCGGCTTCTTCTCCCAAATGCGGTCCTCCTTGCCAGAGGTCTCCAATGTCGCCTGGTCATCCATGATAACCGGCAGGAACCCCGCCGAGCACGGCATATTCGGGTTCATGGAACTCCAGTCGAACTCCTACAGGATGCGCTTCCCCAACTACAATGACCTGAAAGCCCCCCCCTTTTGGCAAACCTGCGGCGGCAAATCGGTCATCGTCAACGTTCCCTCGACCTATCCGGTGCGCCCGGTCGACGGAGTGCTGATCTCCGGCTTTGTCTCCATCGACTTCAACAAGAGCGTCTACCCGCCCGACCTGATTGGTACGCTCAGACAATTCGACTATCGCCTCGATGTGGATGCGCAGAAAGCCCACAGATCCATGGAACTGTTTCTCGATGATGTCGAACAGACACTTAAGGCAAGAATTACTGCCGCTCGCTATCTTTGGGATTACTGCGACTGGCAAACCTTCATGCTTGTCTTCACCGCTACCGACCGTCTCCTGCACTTTCTCTACGACGCTTACGAAGACGAAACGCACCCCCACCATGCCCCGTTTGTTGATCACTTTCGCACGATTGACCAGATCGTGGGCGAAATCGCCGCCCGACTCAGTGAAACCGACCGCCTTATCATGCATTCCGACCACGGATTCGAACGGCTCGACTACGATGTCTTCGTCAATCACGTACTTTCGCAAAACAGCTATCTGAGCTTCAGGCCCGGTGCCGACGCCGCCTTTGAAAGCATCTGCCCCGGCACAAAGGCATTCGCGCTTGACCCGGCCAGAATCTACCTCAACTACAAAGGCAAGTACCCCTGTGGTTCTGTGGAAGCCCCGGATGCCGACCGCATACTCAGCGATCTGGAAACCCTTTTCGCAGCCCTGACAATCGACGGCCGAAAAGTCATTCGCAGCACCCATCGCAAGCAGGATGTCTACATCGGTCCGTATATGGACCAAGCCCCGGATCTGCTGCTCGTCGCAGACCACGGCTTCAATCTCAAAGGAAAGGCCGCCAGTGAAAGCCTTTATTCCAAAGGTATCTTCACGGGCAAACACACCTACGACACCGCGTTTCTCCTCGCGGTGGGCTGCGACACATCCCGCCTTCCCCACCCCCCCGCCGTAAGCGACATCATCACCCTGTTTGCCTGATCGCCTATTTGCCCATCAGTTGGTTGATGATAAGCATCTCCAGTTCTTCATAATCACGCTGGCTGATAAGATTGTCAATCTGCGCCTTGTCAAGGCTTCGCACTACGTCAACCAGATTCAGGAATATCCGGCGACTGTTGGCCAGGTGCTTTGTGGCGACTTCGGACTTCTGAGATCGCATGGCCTTGACATCCAGGCCGACGAATTCGCCCTTTTTCCCGAAATCATACGCATCGAGGATCCGAACCTGGTTGAACGCACGCCGAAGATCTACCGCACCAAACGTCTTGTCCTGGTCAAACTTCAGACCGTTCTGATCGTTAAGATGCACTGTGAATAGCTTGTTATAAGCCAGCGCAAAACCCATCTCGTCGGAAGGATCAAGTCCCGCAAGTATTGCGTGGGCGCTCTCTATGTTAACGCCGACCCGCACAGGATCATCCGTCAAAAAGCTGATTGCTATCGCGTGTCCGGTCGTCGGAATGTAAGCGTGGTCCATCGGCTCGTTGGGCTTGGGTTCGATGGCTATCCGGATCTTCGGATCGTAATCCAGCATGTCATTGATCGCCTCAACCAGACGATCCACCGCAACCTTGCTGTCCTTGGCCTCCCGAATATATGTCCCCTCGCGAGCCAGCCACAAAACGATCAGGTCCGTATCCAGCGCATTGGCAATATCGATACACCGCAGCGACCGCTCCCGAGCATACTGTCTGCACTCCGGATCGTTCGAAGTATATCCGCCGTCGATGGTTCGCGGGTCTTCCCAGAGCCGCGGCGCTACAAACTCAGCCACAAGTCCTTCGCCGTCCAGGGCGCTCTTGACCGCTTTGGCCTTCCGCGTGATCTGATCCCCTGTCAAGTCGTTCATGTCGGGCACCGCATCGTCGTCATGAAACTGCACGCCGTCAAAACCCAACTGCTTGTACTCCTTTAGCTTCCCGCCGAATTCGATACCGCCCCGAACGGTGGGTCCAAACGGATCGGCGCCTTCATGAATGTTCCACGGTCCAAATGAGAAGCGATATTCTCCCGGCATCAGTTTGTCCTTTCAATCTGCATGTAGAACAACAATAACATCTTACTATCACACAAAGGTCCCGTGCACACATTCAGGCCCATTACTGGATCATTATACGTCCTTCTCGTCCATTGTCTACACCGTTGTTGAGGCCCTTGTCTACCGCCGCAGAACGCTTGTATTGTGCCGCCGTTTATGGTATACAATCGTTCAGTGTCTATACCATGATGACAAAAATAGAGATTTGATCGGAGGAAAGCCATGCAGTGTTTGTCAGGTAAGTGTGTTCTGGCTGTGATATGTTCAGTAAGCCTTTTGTGTGTATCCTCAACTCTCGGACAGCAGTGGCGACCGCTCTTTGACGGCAAGACGCTGGACGGCTGGCACGTCCGCGGCGGGACTGCCGCCTACCACGTCGAAGACGGAGCCATCGTCGGCACAACCGTCCAGGGCAGCCCCAACACGTTCCTCTGCACCGAAAGCGACTACGGCGACTTCGAACTCGAACTGGAAGTCAAATGTGACCCAGCCTTGAATTCCGGCGTCCAGATCCGCAGCCACGTCACCAAAGAAAACCGTGTCTTCGGCTACCAGGTCGAAATCGCCGCCGCACGGACCGCAACGTCCGGCAGCATTTATGACGAAGGCCGCCTCGGTCGCTGGCTCTACCGCATCCCCAAAGACTCGGCGGGCGCCAAGGCCTACAAAGACGACGACTGGAATCTTTATCGGATCGTTTGCACCGGTCCGCGCATTCAGACATGGATTAATGGAGTCCCATGCACCGACTTCGTCGATACAATGGATATGACCGGCTTCATCGGCCTTCAGGTCCACAGCGTAGCGGGTGACCCCAAACTCCAGGTCCGCTGGCGCAATATCCGCATCCGCGAGACCGGCCGACACATATGGCGACCCCTGTTTGACGGAGAGACGCTCGCCGGCTGGCACTCGTTGCCAGGAGGTAAATGGCAAGTCCGCGACGGCGTCATAGTCGGTACAAGCCCCATTGACGAAACCCGTCACGGCCTTCTCATCAGCGACGCAGTCTACGGTGACTTCACCGCCCGACTCCAGTTCAAGGCCGTCAAAGGCAACAGCGGCTTCTACTTCCGCAGCGATAAAGTTGACAGCGCTGTCGGTGTCCACGGTTTCCAGGCCGAAATCGACATCGCTAACGATGTCGGCGGGCTCTACGAAACCGGGGGCCGCGCATGGGTTGTCCAGCCCTCCGCCGATGAAGTCGCCAAGTATTTCAAACCGGGCGAATGGAATGAAATGACCGTCTCTGCGCGCGGCCGCCACGTCGTCGTCCATGTCAACAGGCAGAAGACCGCCGAGCTCATTGACGACCCAGGCCGTCTCAAAGGCCACCTCGCGCTCCAACTGCACGGCAGCCAGGACATGGAAGTCATGTTCCGCGACGTCGAAATCCTCCAGCCGCAGACCTCCACCGTCCATGTGCCCTTCAATGGAAGCGACCTCAACAACTGGCGCCTTAAGGGCAACAGACCCATGAGCGCCGCAAAGTGGGTTGTCGGAACCGCCGCACTATCGCCCACTGATCCCAGGCAGCTCATCTCAAAAGGAGACCGCGGCGACATGATCAACCTTGCCGAACGCCACGGCCAGAGTATCGACATCTATTCAGAGCAGACCTTCGGCGACTGCCGAATCGAGCTTGAAGTCATGGTCCCGCAGGGCTCCAACTCCGGCGCCTACGTCATGGGCGAATACGAAATACAGGTACTCGATAGTTGGGGCCGCCAGAAGATGGGCAGCGGCGACATGGGTGCGGTCTACGGAGCCGCCCCGCCGCCTGTCAACGCCAGCAAGAAGCCCGGCGAATGGCAGAAGTACGTCATCGACGTTAACGCCCCCCGTTATGACGAAGCCGGCAAGAAGATCGCGAACGCTGAACTCGCCAAAGTGCAGTTGAACGGCCATATCCTGCACCACAACCTCGTTTTGCCAGGCCCCACGCCCAGCGGCGTCACGGGTCGCGAAGCTGCAAAAGGCCCCATCATGTTCCAGGGCGATCATGGCCCCGTCGCTTATCGAAATATTAGAATCACCGAGTTTGCTGACGCGAAATAATAAAGAACCAGTGGTGTTGATCGATGCGCCGGCGCCCATGTTGCCGATTATGCGTGCGCCTGCGGCTCGCAGCCCTGTCGGCCCGCGCCCAATTGCCCGCATGCCGCTTTGATCGCACGCCCCCGTCGGTAGCGTATCACCGTCTCAATACCGGCGGCTGTCAGGATATCGCGGAAGTCATGAATCGTCCGCCGAGGACTCGGCTGGAACGCGCATGCTTCGTGCGGATTGTATTCGATCAGATTGACTGCCGCATCCAGGTCCTTCACCAGCCGCGCCAAGGCCTGTGCCTGTTGCTTTGAATCATTCAGGTCACGGATCATGCAGTATTCGAACGTTACCCGCCTGCCAGTGGATCGCTGATAGCGTCGTATTGAAGCCAATGTTCTTTCTATCGTGTATTTCCTGGCGATTCCCATAATCATCTGCCGCACATCGTCGCTTGCCCCATGAAGAGAAATCGCTAACCGCACCTGGAGGTGCTCGTCCCCGAACCTTTCAATGCCTTCACAGATGCCGCATGTGGACACCGTGATATGGCGTTGTCCTATAGCCTTGCCTGCCCTGTCATTGATTATGTGGATGGACCTGATAACGTTGTCGTAATTGTCAAAGGGCTCGCCCATCCCCATATAAACCACGTTGTTGATCTTGCCGAACTGAACGGCCGCCTGGTTCACCTGGTCGGCTATCTCCCCCGCCGTGAGGTCCCGTGCAAACTTAAGCTGTCCCGTCGCACAGAATTCGCACCCCATGCGGCACCCCGCCTGTGAGGACACACAAAGAGTCCGCCGCCCATCTTTCTCGTCGGTAAGCAGCACAGATTCGAATTGTACCCCATCGCATGCCGAGAACACGAACTTCGCCGTCCCGTCAGGATCGATAAGCCGCTCCACCGCATCAAGTCGCGAAACGAAGTACCCCCCCGCAACCAATTTCGCGCGAAAGGCCTTCGACAGCGGATGAATGTCGTCGATTGAAGTAGCGTCCCGACTATGAATAAACGAAAAGATGTAGTCGGCAAGGTACTCCTTCTCCCCAAACTCCAGCGCCAACTGTTCGAGTTCCGTATGCGTCCTGTTCTTGAGGTCTCTGTCCATCTGCACATCATACCACATAATCGCCCCCTGCTACAGGCACTACTGTGCAAACGGACAGCAGTTCGGTCCAATGCCATAGCAGCATCAGGCGCACCGCACCTTTTGTCACCCCCGAAGAACTCATCACTATGTCATGTCGCCCGACCTTCCTCGAGGCCATCGAGCAAGTCGTCAAAAAACTCCCCTTCGTCATCATCTATATCGGCCTCTCGCTGGTGGAAAGTTTCGAGGTCATCGCCATCAAGGACGGCATCATTGGAGTCTTCGTTTACCGAGGTATCGTCAGAGCTGACCGCTGCCGCAGCCGTGTCCGAGCCGCCAGCGGCAAACTCAGCCGGGTGTCCGTCGATCTGGACGGCAAACAGCACGGGACCAAGTTGCAGCTTGTCTCCAGCCTCCAGCACCGCCTCGGTCACCTTCTTGCCGTTCACAGATGTCCCATTCCGCGAACCGAGATCGCGAACCCGAAGCACACCGCTGTCCTGGTTGAGCTCACAATGCTTGCGCGAAACAACCATTAGGGGTATGCAAAGGTCGCAATGCTGCTGACGGCCCACAATTGTAACTGTCTGCGAAAGAGGAAATGTCTGCGTCGAGCCATTCTTTTTGAAAAGGACCAGATTCACATTCATGCCGGTTTTCCTTTCAAAATGAACTTTAGTGTAATAAGTATAACCCGACGTGCCTTTTTTCGCAAGCAAGGAAAATATTTGCGCGGGACGCGAGTCGCCATCTGACCGCCTCCCCGTTGGCGCACTCGGCCGTGGCGCATACCGGTGCCCGGCTGACGCAAACACGCCCCCACGGATATGCTAAATCCCCCCGCCCTACCGCTTCCTCATCGACGGCGGCTTCTCGTTAAAGTTGATGAATTCGTGTATGTTCTCGAATTTGTTGACGTGATTAAGAATGTCACTATCGGTGTACCCGCGCAGGTAGTACTCCAGGTATGGTACCGCCGTATCATGTTCGACCTTCACGTTTTCACGTTTGCCGTACATGACACCCCTGTTTAGCGTACCGCCGAAGTACTCCAGTGATTTGCAGGAACTGTGAAAAAGACGGCTGTACTTCAGGTCTTCTGACCTGATCCTGCTATCGCCTGTATAGCAGATAATCCTCCCTGACGAGTTGCTTGTTTTGATATGCGGCTTGTATTGAAAAGTGTTGTCCGTGTATATCTCACCGCTGTAGTTCTTCAAAATTATTGCATCGGCAATTACCTGCCCGTTGGCGTAGTCGCTCAACTCGACCGTAGCCACTCCGGAATTGAAGTTGAATACGCCGAGAGAATGCCTCCCGGAACCCGATGCCTGATTGGCCAAAACCACTGTAGAACCGTTTGCATGGCGAATGGTGTATCTTGCATTCGTCGCATTTCCATATAAAGCCGGCCACGTGGCTAATACCTGATACTGGCCGGCCTGTTTGACGACGATTGTCCATTTCGCTGCTTTCGTACCCGAACCCCGCCACTGCACCTGATAGTTGTGCCCCACAAATCCGCTGCCGGCACTGCGAATGACCCACTCCCCACTATACTCAAACCGGTTGTAATGCGTGTCGGTGTTCCTGATGAAGTACTGCGGATTCTTCGCGGGATCGGGCGGCGAACCGCTGGCGCTGTACCACGCCGGAACGCTCAGACCCGGGAATCGCTGCACGTAGCTGCCGTCGGCCTTTTCAATTCTGTAGAGCGTCGAGTCACCGGGAATCTTGTACGTCAGATAGTAGTTGTACGGTGGATTACCTCGCGGATCCCCGAAATCATAAGGCATCAGGGCGCTTCGGCCGTCTTTCAGCACAGGCGCCCAGTTGGGATATGCGGCCTCATACTTGACGTTTTCGGGCGTGGCGGCAACGCAATCCGTCGAATACTTCACAAAGCGATCGTCGTCTACATAACGGATGCTGTCGATCGTCTGGTTCACAAGTTCCGACGAACTCACGAATGTCATCCCGAAGCCGAAGTTGGCATGGCCGACAAGCACGACATGCGCATCTTTTTCCTTAAGGGCGTTTTCCGTCGCCTGCGGAGTGTTAACTTTCTGTAGGTAGTACGTCATGTTTGAATTCGACGGCTTATACCTCCAGCCGTTGGTGATTTCAGTGGCGCCCAGATTGCGCATCACGTTCTTGATATCCGACAGGAAGTAATTGTTGCCCGCGTAGCCGTCCACAAGATAGATCGTTTCGGATGTAGTGGGCTTTATATCGATGTAGTCATACCGAGTCTTTGTATTGGCTCCTCCGGGACCGGTAGCCTTCAGCGAGACGGTGTACAGACCCGCCTTGGTATAGGTATGTGATGGATTGTGCTGGCTGCTCGTCTGACCGTCTCCGAAGTCCCATTGCCACTGTGTCGCTTCTCCGGTGGACTGGTCGCGGAACTGCACGGCAAACGGCGCCCCTCCACGTACTCTTTCCGCGTAGAAACCCGCCTTGGGCGCGTCCGACTGTGATCCCGGGGCGAAACGGACGGCGTCTGCGCAGGTGCTTGCGCTGCCGTAGCTGCTGGTGATAATCACGTTGTACTGCTTGCCGGCGACATATGAGTACTCGCCGATTTTGTTCCACCTTCCGCCGTTTGTCTGCTGGTTGACATACGCCGTCGCCGTGCCGTTGACGTGAGCAACCGAAACTTTGGCGCTCGTCGTCCGCGATGGCCATTCGGTCCACCACATTGATAATGTGTAGAGCCCCGTAGCCGGTGGCGTAAACGTCCATGTGTAAGTCGTGCCGTCTCTGCTGTACAGGGAATTTGCCCCGTAGTACTCCGATGCGCCTGAAGGCAGCCAGCTTCCTGTTGATGACGTGGCGGGGTCGCCATTGTCAATGATCACCGTCGAAGGTGTATCGGCTCCCTGCCCGAAAGTGAACTTCACCGCATCGGCACAGTAGCTGGTTGGCGCCGCCCCCGGTGCCGACAGAGTAACCGAGCCCTGCGCGCCCGCCGTGAAGTTATAGGTGCCCAGTGTATTCCAGCGGCCGCCGCCGCTCTGCTGATTAATGGCAACCTGGCTGGTCCCGCCGGCGTGTATTACGTAGACCGGAACCGACGTGCTTCGCGAAGGCCACTCCGTCCACCACATGGACACTTGGTAGTTGCCGGTCTGGGATGGGGTGAAATACCACGTAAATGTTGCGCCGTCCCGGCTGAACACTGAATCGGCGCCGTAGGGATTCGCCCCGCCTGACGTTTCCCAGCTACCGGTCTTGCTGGTCTTGCTGTCGCGATTATCGACGATCACCTCTACAGCCTGCCCCCCGGAACCGCCGGTGACCTGTTTGAACCAGACTGCATCGGCACATGTGCTGACTGTCGCGCCATACGCGGCGGTCATGATCACGCTGCCCGACGAATCGAAATAATATGTACCGAGGCTGTTCCACTGCCCGGCGCCTGCCTGCTGGTTGACCACAAGCGACTGGGAGCCGCCGCCGTGTACTATTTCCACGTCAACAACTGCTGCTCGCGACGGCCATTGAGACCACCACATCAGCACCTCGTATGCGCCGGCCGGTTTGGAATCGAATGCCCACCTGTACTTTGCCCCGTCCCGCGCCCAAACGCTGTCTTTGCCATACGGGTTGGACCCTCCTGATATCTCCCACGTACCCGTAAATGATGTGCCGACGCCACCGTTATCGATGATTACGTCGCCTGCCGCCACACCCAAAAAGCACCATGCCGCGGCTGCACAGGCGATCGCGATTATCATTCTGCTTCGAGTTCTCATTTTAGTTCTCCGTTTACAGCAACATCGCACAATGCAAATACACACTTGAGGCAATACACAAATAGGTAGTCCTCGGAACTGCCGCTCTGTGAAGTAATCGGGAAGTAGCTGATGGTGACCCACTGCCGTCAGCGACGCAAACCGATCTGCGCGCGCCTCGCACAAAAAGCCTCTTTTTCGGGCCTTATGCATGGCTCCCCTTCCTGTTTTTCGTGTCAGGCGGAAATCCACATATCCGCACAATGCCGATGAAATTTCCTGTGACAACGCAACATGTCCGTTGCCTGTCTGAACATCGGCGCAAACATGGAGACAGCGGTTCCCTCCGTAGAGCTCCGGTATTCTCTTACCCTATGCACGTCATCCGTCAATTAGCATTTGGGCAAACTTCTCTTCCGCCATGCACGATTTGCTGCAAGCCAATGGCTGATCAGCCTGGGTATTTGTACCAATACGCACATCCTGGCGCTCACATGCACCGCTGACGTTGAATGGCCGGCTGCCGCGGTTCTGCATCACTGCATCCGCCCGCAAATCCCCCGAAGCGAAAACGACAACTGCATGGTAATTTGCGTATGGTGCTTGACATCGCTGTCCGAAATGATAATGTTGCCCGCTTTGTACACTTAAAGGAGTTACACTTGACTTGCAAGGCAATGATCTTCGACCTGGATGGCACCCTGGTGAACACGCTCCAGGACCTGACAAACGCGATGAACGTCGCGCTGGCTGCACTCTCCTTGCCGACACGATCGGCCGAAGAATGCCGCCTTATGATTGGAAACGCCCTGCCGATGTTCGCCCGCAGGGCAGTCGGACCCGCAAACCAGCACCTCGCCGAACCTGTCGCTGACCGCATGCGAATCCAATACATCGAAAACTGCACTCATGAAACCTTCGTCTACAACGGCTTGGCCGATGTGATCTGTCAACTGCACTGCAATGGAGTCCGCTTGGCGGTGCTTACGAACAAGGACCAGGACGTCGCAAAGAAAATTGTCGAACACTTCTTTGGAGAAGGTGTTTTCGATCCAATTACAGGATCTGCAAAAGGCCGACCAAACAAGCCGAACCCACAATCAGCACTGGAGATCATCGCCAGACTCAACGTCTTGCCAGACCAGGTCCTTTTTGTCGGCGACAGCGATGTAGATATCGAGACAGCCCGCGCCGCGGGCATACGTTCTGTTGGCACAGCCTGGGGCTTTCGGGGAAGAGACGAACTCGCCGCCGCCAGAGCGGATATAATCATTGATTCACCAGAAGAAATATTGGATTTGCTGGCTTGACATTTTCTTCCCGCAGACCTATATTAAACTTAGATGGAGCGTTATTCGGGCCGACACCGCTGTTCACAGCTAAATAGCTCGTCGATTCGTGCTTGTCGGCATAACATGTGCACAGGGAACTTTAGGTACACAAATGGCTCAAGTGGAACTTCCTGACGGAAGCGTCATAGATGCCCCGGACGGGTCTACAATCGGAAACATTACACATCAGATCGGCCCGGGCCTTGCCAGGGCCGCACTGGCCGGCCGCTTGAATGGCCAGCTTGCCGATCTTTCCGAACCGGTAGTCGGAAGAGTCACGCTCGAAATAATCACCCCAAAGGATGACGCGGGGCTCGACATCCTCCGCCACAGTTGCGCCCATATTATGGCCGAGGCCATCTGTGCCATCTGGCCGGAGGCCAAACTGGTCTATGGCCCCCCTGTCAAGGACGGATTCTACTACGACATCGATCTCGACACGCCCATTCGACCGGAGGATTTCGAGCGCATCGAAGCCGAAATGCGCAAAATCATAGAGGCCGACACCCCGTTTCGCAGGGTGGAGATGTCCCGTACCGCAGCCCTCGAAAGAATGGCCGGCGACAAATACAAAACAGACAACATACAACGTGCCGAAGGTGATGTCATCAGCTTCTATACGCACGGCAAGAACAACTTTGAAGACCTTTGCCGCGGACCGCATGTCCCTGCCACCGGCAGGATCGACCCCAAAGCCTTCAAAATTATGTCTGTCGCGGGCGCATACTGGCACGGTGACGCAAAAGAGAAAATGCTCCAGCGAGTATACGGCACCGTCTGGCGCAGCAGGAAGGAACTTGACGAGCACCTGCAAATGCTCGAAGAGGCAAAGAGACGCGACCATCGCCTGATCGGCAAACAGATGGACCTCTTCAGCTTCCACGAGGAAGGACCCGGCTTCGCCTTCCTTCATCCAAAAGGCATGGTGATCTGGAACGCGATAATTGACTTCTGGCGAACCGTGCACAGGAAGTATGGTTATGATGAAGTGAAGACCCCCATCATTCTCAATGAGGCGCTCTGGCACCGCAGTGGCCACTGGGACAACTACAAAGAGAACATGTACTTCACCACTGTAGATGACACCAGCTATGCAATCAAACCCATGAATTGTCCCGGCGGGTTGTTGATCTACAAGTCGAACAAACATTCATATCGCGAATTTCCGATACGCATGGCCGAACTCGGACTCGTCCACCGCTATGAGCCCAGCGGCCAGATGCACGGATTGGTGCGGGTTCGCCAGTTCACACAGGACGATGCACACATCTTCTGCATGCCCGACCAGATTCAGCAGGAGATAGTTGGCGTCATCAACCTCATTATGGAGTTGTACGGTGCTTTCGGCTTTGACGACTACCACATAGAGCTGTCTACCAAACCGGAAAAGCACATAGGTTCCGATGAGATATGGGAAATCGCAACCAGCGCGCTGGCAAGTGCCCTCGACGAAAAAGGCATCAAATACCAGCTTAACCCCGGCGACGGCGCCTTCTACGGACCAAAGATCGATTTCCACATTGCCGACTGCCTCAAGCGATCATGGCAGTTGGGCACTATTCAGCTCGATTTTTCGATGCCGGAGCGATTTGAACTGGTGTACACCGACAAGGACAACACCGAGAAGACGCCCGTCATGATCCACCGGGCGATTCTGGGCTCGCTGGAGCGATTCATGGGCATACTTATCGAGCATTACGGTGGGAACATGCCGCTCTGGCTTGCGCCTGAGCAGGTACGCATCCTGCCTGTCAGCGACAAGACCGGGGAATATGCAGCCGCCCTCGCGGGACGGTTGAAGGCCGCCGGATTACGGTGCGGCCTGGATATTTCAAGCGAAAAAATTGGCGCAAAGATCGCCAAAACCCATATTGACAAGGTGCCGTATATGCTCGTGGTAGGTCCCAAAGAGGCCCAAGCAGGTACCGTCAGCGTGCGATGGGTTGGCCAGGCAGAGAACGTAACCGTTTCGGTCGACAACTTTGTTTCAATCGTTTTGCGGAAAATTGACGATAAAACAGCGGATCTCGCCTTTGAGTAGGCGGATGCCCGATCGCGAACCCTATCGTGGGGTGCGGTTTACATGGTATTTTGAGAAAGGTTAGGTGATAAACAATCAGCAAGCAACAATTGCGAGTCAATGAGCAGATCCGTTACAGCCGCGTAAGGCTGATAAGCGAATCTAACGAACAGGTCGGCATTATCCCGACGCACGAAGCTTTGAACATGGCCAGAGAGGCTGGCTTGGACCTCGTGGAGGTCTCGCCGACGGCCGAACCGCCCGTTTGTCGGATTATGGACTATGGCAAGTGGCTTTACCAGCAGAAGCGAAAACAGAAACTCAACCAGAAGAAGCAGCATTCGATAACTCTCAAGGAAATCCGTCTTCGGCCCAAAATCGATGACCACGACCGAGAAATAAAAATCAGCCACGCTGCCAAGTTTCTTGAAAAAGGACACAAAGTCCAGTTTACGATCCTGTTTCGCGGGCGTGAAATGATGCATCAGGAATATGGCATCGAGATGTTTAATGAAATACTCAACACGCTGGCGGATACGGCCAAGCTCGAACGCGAGCCCGTCAAGCTTGGCAGGCGAATGACTATGGTGGTTGCGCCCAAGTAAGGCACGGTCAGGGGACCAGAAGCGGCAAACGCGCCGGGCATCCGGCAACGGGGGACTTTTTTTCTTTTTTTCTCGGGTTGACCGTTGACCGCACGAAGGGCTTTTTATATAGTACCTAATTCTCGAAATTCGACAGCAATCGAAGCCTAAAGGACGCATATATGCCCAAGCAAAAGACACATAAAGGTGCGGCGAAGCGGATGAAGGTCACGGCGACCGGCAAGGTGAAGCGCCAGCGCAGCTTTGGAAGCCACCTTATGAGCACAAAAAACGCCAAGCGGCGGCGGCGCATAACCGGCTCGACTATGGTCAAGGGCAAAGCGGCCCAGACTTACGCCAGCCTGCTGCCGCGTTAATTGCAACGATTCCCCGCTTCTCGGCCACATCAGCTGCCGCAGCGGGTGAAAACTCCTACAGAGTGAAAGGAAGCTGATATGCCACGTGTACGAAAAGGCGCTGCACGGCGCCAGGCCAAAAAACGAGTTCTGAAGGATGTAAAAGGCTACCGCGGTCAGGCCGGCAAGCAGTACCGACTGGCCAAGGAGGCCAGGGCCCGCGCCGGCGTCAACGCCCGAGTGGGGCGAAAGCTCAAGAAACGTGATTACCGGGGGCTCTGGATCATCCGACTCAATGCCGCCTGCCGCCAACGGGGGCTGAGGTACAGCGAATTCATTAACGGCTGCAAGAAGGCACAAATCGACCTGAATCGGAAGATGCTAAGCGAGATAGCTATCGCCGATCCGGCGGGGTTTGATGCCATCGCCGAAAAGGCGCGCGCCGCCCTTTGATCATCGGCAATTGACCCTCATGAGGCTGCGATGCTTGAAGATTTCCAAAAAATCGGCATTGAAGCGCTCGATGCGCTGAAGCGGATCGACAATCCGGCTGCGTTGGAGGAGTTCCGCGTTGCATATCTGGGGCGCAAGGGGCGGGTTACGACGATGCTAAGCCAGATCGGTAAGCTTCCAGCCGACCAGCGGCGGGACGGCGGCCAGCTTGCCAACAAGGTCAAGACCGAGGTTACCGCGGTTTATGAGGCGCTTAAGGAGAAGCTTGAGTCCTCGCAGGTTCGGGTGGAGCCGCTGGTGGATGTTACTTTGCCGGGTGAACCAATCCTTGTGGGGCGCAGCCACATCATCAGCCAGACGATCAGCGAATTGCTGGAAATCTTTGGCAGAATGGGGTTTACGATCGCTTACGGGCCTGAGGTTGAGGACGAATGGCACAATTTTGTGGCTTTAAATATACCTCGGGAGCATCCGGCTCGTGATCCTCGGGACAATTTTTATATTGATGATTCGATGCTTTTGCGGAGCCAGACATCGACGATTCAGATTCGTGTGATGGAGTCTTCGCAGCCTCCTATTCGTGTTGTTGCGCCGGGTCGGGTTTATCGGCCGGACACTGTGGATGCGACTCATATGTTCATGTTTCACCAGTTGGAGGCCCTTGTGGTGGATGAGGGGATCTCTATGGTGGACCTGAAGAGCAGCATAAATCAGTTCATACATGCGTTTTTTGGGCCAAAAACTGGGTGGCGGTTCAGGCCGAGCTTCTTTCCGTTCACGGAGCCGAGCTGTGAAGTGGATATTCTGTGGGTCGACAAGAGCGGGCGAGAGGACTGGATGGAGATCGGGGGATGCGGGATGGTGGACCCGAATGTGTTCGACGCGGTGGGGATCGACAGCGAAAAATATACGGGGTGGGCGTTCGGGTTTGGGATCGAGCGGCTGGCTATGAAGAAGTACGGAATCGGCGATATCAGGCTGCTTTTCGAGAACGATTTGCGGTTTTTGCGGCAGTTTTAGCGGTTTTCGGGGTTTTTTGCGGGGGCAGAGACGTTCAAAAGCACTGAAAAATTGCGCCGTTTTGCGTATTTTTGCTGAAATGGGGGTGTTTTTGTTGCGCAGAAGTGCGCGTTTTTTCATATTTTTGCGCAAAAGTGCGCATGAGGTGTGCTTTTTTTCGGATTAGTGAGGGTTTTGGGCGCGGGGGAGCGAAATTCAGCCACGATCAGCAGAGAAGTGGAGAAGCGGAGTAGTGATGTAGCGTAGCGGGGGCTGGGTAGACGAATAGTCGAGTAGAACAGTAGACAAGTAGATAAGTAAATGAGTGAGAG
>Ga0334883_1000690_pt1 | contig 58223 bp, 30 predicted proteins | sample GraSluR1_MG_6_FD_207230 | JGI IMG/M metagenome (GOLD analysis project Ga0334883, IMG submission 207230) | Sludge microbial communities from methane-producing bioreactor in Wageningen University, Netherlands - Granular Sludge_09_05-R1 | ecosystem: Engineered > Bioreactor > Anaerobic >...
GGGAGAGTCTGGCGACCCCTGGGGTCGCTTGTGGGTGAGGGGAGAATCCACCCAACCGACGACAGAGACAGGCCGTCGGCCGTTGTAGGGCGGCGACCTGTGCGCCGCCGCCGTTACTCGTTGGTGCTGGGTGCCCCCCTCGGCGCGGTACAGGCCCGCGCCCTACAGAGCGCCGCCGCCGTTCGCCGTCCGTGCTGGATGCCCCCCTCGGCGCGGTACAGGCCCGCGCCCTACAGAGCGGCGCCGCCCAACCGTTGGCCGTCAGCCGTAGCCCTCTCCTGAGCGGTGTTTGCGAAGGAGAGGGAAAGCGGGTCCCGCCCGCGGGACCCGCAGGGAGCGGCGCCGTTGGCCGTTGTAGGCCCGCGCCCTACAGAGCGTCATCGCCGCCTTCCGCCTCTCACTGTCCCTCGCCATCGTCCCTCTTCCTCTTCAGCTTTCGCGCCCTGGCCGCCAGCGCATCTCCGGCCGTCAGGGGCCGCACCTGGGGGGCGGCGGCACTCTCCTGCCCATCCTGTGAGTGGGCCTCACGCGGCGGCACCGGCCGTCCGGGGAAGTCCGTGGGCGCGGCGCCCCCCCCGCGGACACGCATCTCCGGGGGAGCCGGTGTGTGCGGCGCCAGGGGGTCGAGCCCCTCGATCGGCAGCTTCTTGGCCATGCGCTTGCGCAGCTCCCGCCCGAAGTCGCGACGCCTGTCGCCGCGGATCGCCACATCGGCCTCCTTGAGCACCTCGGCTCTCTCGGCCGCCGGAAACTGCGTCTCCAACTGTGCCTGTGGCACGATGGGATGGAACACCTCGGGCTCGCGCATGCGCTCCAGGCGCCGCCGCACCGCCTGCTCCAGCCCCATCTCCTGGGCCGCATCGGCCTGGCTCAGGGAGTATGTGTCCGGGCAGTTGAGCTTCTCCCCATCGTCCAGCAGTCCCTCCAGCACCATGATCGCCGCGCTCTTGCTGGGGATCGCGCCCTCGCCGCGCTCCACGTTCCAGGTCGTGTACCCCCGCAGCGGCTTGCCCGTGCACACCGGGCAGCCGTCCTCACAGTCGCAGCGACGCAGGTGGTCCAGCACCCCGGGCATCACCCGATGGAGAATCTCGTAAGCCTTCTGGGTGAACCCCAGCCCCAGTGGGTACCGCTCGTAGATGAACACCGTGTTCCACGGCGAGTTGGCGCTGCCGATGGTGTGCGAGAAGTCCAGAGTCTGGCAGGTCATGTACATCGGCAGCAGCATGCGGGTGGCGTAGCCGATCCCGCGCAGACCGCTGTGGGCGTTGAGCCCCGACCGGATCAGCCGCGCCATCAGATCGTCGGGGGGGATGATCCAAAGCGCCATGGTCTCCAGCACCCAGGTGGGAAGATCGAGGGCGTGCTGAGAGACGGTGTCCAGGGAGTAGAAGTGTACCTTCTCGTAGGCGCCGTTGTTGAAGTAGCTGGTGACCTCTCCCCAGCACACCGTACCGGTCCCGAAAGGCTTCTCCCGCAGCCGGTGGTCGATGTGATGCACATCGGTGCCTCCCAGCGGCTGGGTGTAGTAATCCACCTCCACCTTCTGCACCCTGGCGAGGTTCCGCTGCAGGTCCAGCTCCAGCACCCGGTAGGTGTCTCCCTGGTGCATGTAGATGGCCTCGGGATGCAGGAGCGGCTGGGCATCGAACTTGTTCACCTCGCCCAGGGTCTTGCCCGTCTCGACGTCCTCAATGAGCACGTTCTTGTCCGCATGCTCCCGCAGCGAGACCTCGTAGTGCGGCACCTCCGAGGCCGCATGGTACCAGCGGCCCTGGATGTGCCGGACCTTCTGATTGTCCTGCAAGACGCGCAGCACCATGGGCGCGTGGGGACCGAAAACCGCCGTCTGCCCATCGCCGATGGGCAGCTCCTGGGCCGCGCAGCGTAGGTGCCCGGTGATCACAAAGGGGTTGTCGGGGTCTGTCACCGCCTGCTCGACGGCGCGCTCGAAGAGGTACTCGGGGTGGCTCATCACATACTGGTTCACCGCCGTATCCAGACCCACCAGCACCACCAGTGCATCCTGCTCCCTGCGTCCCGCCCGGCCGGACTGCTGGAAGAACGAGGCCAAGGTCCCCGGGTATCCCACGATCACGCAGGCGTCCAGCGCCCCCACATCGATCCCCAGCTCCAGCGCCGCTGTGGTGCTCACTCCCATGAGCTCGCCCGAGAACAGTCTGCGCTCGATCTCCCGGCGATCCTCGGGCAGGTACCCGCCGCGATAGGCGGTGATCCTCCCCGCCAGCCCGGGCGCCTCCCGGCTCAGCTTCTCGCCCACATACCGGTGGATCATCTCGGCGGTCATCTTGGCCTTCGAGAAGGTAATCGTCGGCGCCCCCGCCTCGATCAGGCGCGCCATGATCTCGTGGGCCTCCACATTGGCGCTGCGCCGCGACCGCCACTTGCCCTGCCGGACTCTCGGCGGGTTCCACAGCACGTACGTCCGCCGCCCCCGGGGGCTGCCGTCCTCCTGCACCAGCCGGAATGCCCGCCCGATGAGGCCCTCGGCCAGCTCCTTCGGGTTGGCGATGGTCGCCGAGCAGGTGATGACCTGCGGCGAGGCGCCGTAGTGCTCGCACACCCGCCGGAACCGGCGCATCAGGTTGGCCACATTGGAGCCGAAGATCCCGTTGTAGACGTGCAGCTCGTCGATCACCAGCCAACGCAGTCGCTGGAGAAACGACGCCCAGCGGGCGTGCTGGGCCAGCAGCCCGGCATGGAGCATGTCCGGATTGGTGAAGATCACGCCGCCCTGGTCCCGCAGCCTTCGCCGCTCCGGAGCCGGGGTGTCGCCGTCGTACACTCCCGTCACTACACTGCCCGGCCCCGCACAGCTCATTGCGTCCGAGAAGCCGCGAAACTGGTCCTGAGTCAGCGCCTTGGTGGGGAACAGCAGGAGCGCGGTGGCGGAGGGGTCGGCAAGCAGGGTCTCGATCAGCGCGATGACGTACGCCATCGACTTGCCCGAGGCCGTACCTGTGGCGATGACCACGTCCTCTCCGGCCCGCAGGAGGTCGATGGCGGCAGCCTGGTGGCTGTACAGCCGCTGCACACCCCGATCCTCCAGAAGCCGCCGGACAGGTTCCGAAAGCGGTGAGGAGGTCTCCCGGTACTCGGCCGGGCGCGGCGGCGCCTCGTGGACATGCACGATCTGCCCCGCATAGTCCCCGCCGCTCATGACGTCGGACAGGAAGCGCTGGAAGTCCACCCTGGGCCCCCGGGGTACCGGTGTTCAGGAAGTAACGACAGGCCGACGGCCGCGGGACACCCGCCGGCTCCGGGACTCACGTGCCCCGCGCGCGTGCTAGCCCAGCGCCCGAACCAGAAGCTCGGCCAGGGAGACAAGGTCCAGCAGGTTATGCTCCAGCACGCTCAGCATCTCAGTGGCGTCTCCCGTACGCACGAAGCGGTGGTAGGCGTCCGGGATGTCCCTGCCGGGGATGTCGTCCTCCCGGGGTTGGTGCCCCAGTACGTACTGCTCCAGCGTCTGCAAGCGGCAGTCGGGAACGGCGCCGCGCCAGATGCGCCGGCTCTCGTGGAGCAGGTCCAGATGCGCCGGGTCCAGCTCAAAGCGCACCCCCGTGGCCGCGGCGCGCATCCGGACATAGGGCCAGTCATACGACTTCCCGTTGAAGGACACCAGCACCCGGCGGGACGTCGCCCGCTGCAGGAAGGCCGAGATGACCGCGGCCTCCTCCCCGTAGTGCCGGGCGAAGAACTGCCGGACCAGCAGGTCGCCGTCTTCCCACGCCATCGCACCGATCAAAAACAGCGGGGTGCTCTGCAGGCCGGTGGTCTCGAGGTCCAAGAAGAGCAGGTCCTCGAGGGTGGCCCGGTGCCCGCCGATCAGCCGCCCCAGGTGCGCGCCGAGGGCACGGCCCTCGTCGGCCATCGCCGTGGCCAGACTCTCGACCACGCCGGCCGCTCCGGAGCCGCGGCCGGAGACCGCGGTCTGGATAACGTACGCCGCCGTCCCCAGAGCCGTGGGCAGCTCGGTTCCGGCAGTGTTCTCCTCCAGGTGCGCCGGCGCCGTAGGCCCTGCCGTCGTCACAGCCGGCGCCGGCGGTGTCTGAGCGCCCTTGGACCTCGCCCGCCGCCGCAGGTCCTCGATGCGCAAGACCTGCGGGGCCGGCTCCTGTGGAGGGCACACCGGCGCCGCCTCCGGGCGCGAGACATTCGGGTCCGACCGCCGCAGCCTCGACAGCTTGCGGCTGATCTCCCGCATGTCCGACCTCAGACGGTCCTCGCGATGGAAGCCGTCGCCGCCCTCCGACTGTGACTTGTCGCCCAATGCCTGGCCCTCCGGGGCATCATCCTGCCGTGTACCCGGCTCCATTATAGGCGCCCCGCAGAGGGTCGAGCAAGCACAATATGCGATCGCCCGTTCTCACGAACAGACTGGGTCCGGGCCGCCCCGGGCGGCGGGCACCCGCCTTCGCCGTCGGCCACGCACGCAGGACACGCGCCGAGGTCCGCGGAAACCTCCGTCCACGTGACTTCTGGGAGGTGTCTCGTGTCAAGATACTTCGCGCTCTTCTGCCTGGTCCTCGGCCTCATGGCGTCCCGTGCATCGGCCATGGACCTCGACGACCCGAGCGAGCCGTGGCTGCGCAATCCGGTCGGCGTGACTCAGGAGGTCCCGGCACCTTTCGAGAAGCTCTCCTCCGCCGGAGACACCGTCTCCTGCTGGGGCCGGAAGTACGAGCTGGGCGGTCTTTTGCCCCGGCAGATCACCAGCCAGGGCGAGGCGCTGCTGGCCGGGCCGATGCGCCTGATCTTCGCTCCCTCCGGGGGGCCGGCTTCGCCCGTCGTCGGTCAGGGCCGCATCGGGCTTGTCCGCGATGACAGGGCCGGCTTCAGCGGTCTGGCGCAGATCGGGCCCGTGGGTATCTCGGCCTCCGGCTGGCTGGAATACGATGGGCTGATGCAGTTGAAGCTGGCGGTGAGGGCCGACGCCCCGCTCACCGTGGACACGCTGGCCGTCGAGATCCCGCTCAGGCCCGAGACGGCCAGGTACTTCCATATCAGCAGTCAGTGGGGCAAGTACATCTACGACAGGGTCGGCTCCGCCCCGGATTGGCGGTTCCAGTCGGACTGGCAGGCGCTCACATGGATCGGGGACGATTACCGGGGTCTGACCTTTGTCACCGAGCGCCCCTCTGCCTGGACGGGGCCCGCCGACGAGGCCCTGCGGATCGCCAGGCAGGACACGGCGGTGGTGCTCCGGGCCAATCTCATCAATGAGCCCACCCTCATCGAGGGCGAGCGCAGCTACACGCTGGGGCTGCAGGCCACTCCCGGCAAGCCGCTGCCGGAGGGCCGGCACGGCCGCCATCCGGGGCAAGGAGGGGTCTCCGTCACACCGGAGATCGCGCGCAGTGCCCGCAAGCAGGGGCAGACGATCGCCCTGATCTGGCACAGCGACTGCAAGTGGTTCAGCTACCCACAGCCCGCGGAGGCCGAGGCCTTCCGGGCCGCCGTGCGCGCCTACCACGAGGCCGGCATGCGGGTGGTTGTGTATGTCACGCTCTCGGGGACCGGGCCCGAATCCGAGGTGTTCAAACGCAATGCGGACCAGTGGCGCATGGAGGACGGGGGCAAGCCACTGTTTGGGGAGGAGTCCGTGGAGGGCCAGGGGCACGGCATGGTCAGCACGTGCCCGGCCGGCACCTATGCGGACTGGCTGGTGTGGGCGGTGGACCGGGCGATGGCCGAGTTCGATCTGGACGGCGTGTACATCGACAACGCCGGGCCGTACTACTGCGACAACCCGCGCCACGGCTGCGGCGGCGCCGAGGGCCGCAGGTACCCGTACTTTGCCAATCGCGATCTGCACAAGCGGCTGTGGACGGTGGTGCAGACGCGCAAACCCGGCCGCGGCATCATCTGGGAGCACAACAGCCGCACCTCCAACAGCCTCAATCTCACCTTCGTGGACATCTACTCCGATGGTGAGCACTTCCGGGTCAAGTCCGAGGGCACTCCGGAGCAGATCACCCGTACGCTGCTGGACATCACCGCCACCGGCAGGCAGTGGGGCGCCCAGCCGTGCTTCTTGCCCTCGGCCCTGAACCTGCGGGAGCAGTACACCGACTGGCTACTGGCGAGGCTCTTGCCCTTCGGCAATGTGCTCATGTCGCAACGGAGCTGGATGGACTATTCCCGGCTCTCCCCCGTGCTGCGCGCCAGACTGGACTTCGGCCTTGATAGCAGACAGGTGGAGTGGTTCACCCCGGAGGCGCCACCGAAGTGGCTGACGGCCCGACCCGACAGCCTCCTGCTGGGGGCCTATGTGGCCTCCGACGGCGCCGTGCTGGCCACGATCGGCAACCCCACCGAGGACAGGGTCGCCGCCCGCATCGACCTGGCGCCCGTCGCCGGCCGGCTCGGCGGCGAGGTCGAGGTCACCGACGCCCTCACGGACGTCTACTGTCCGCCCATCGGCGAAACCCTGGTGCTCACGGTTCCCGCCGATTCGTTCCGTGTCATCCGCATCCGGCGGCGCTAGGGGCGGGCGCCATGGCCCCGCAGGGCCGCGAGGGCCGACCCCTGCAGCCGGGTGCACTCAGTGCTTGCCCTCAACCAAAGGAGACACGCGCAATGGCCCACGAATACCACTCGCTGTGGGAGCGTCTCGGGATCAACATCCCGCGCCTGGAGCAGATGCGCCTGGGCGGCGGCGAATCGTTCAGGCGCGTGGTCCTCTCACGCGAGCATCGCCCGGACGCCATGGCGTATTTCGACGACCTCATGCGCGGACTGCACACCACGCGCATCCGCCAGTTGCAGGACTTCCGCGACGAGGGCGGCAAGGTCGTGGGGATCTTCTGCGTCTTCGTGCCCGAGGATCTCATCCTCGCCGCCGGCGCGGTCCCTGTCGGCCTCTGCTCCGGCTCGCCCTTTACCATCGACAGCGCCGACACCGTGCTTCCCCTCAACACCTGCGCACTGGTGAAGTCCGCCTACGGCTTCGAGATGGAGAAGGTCTGCCCCTACTCGCTGGTCAGCGATCTGATCATCGGCGAGACCACCTGCGATGGGAAGAAGAAGATGTACGAGCTGTTCGGCCAACTGCGGGATATCTACATCATGGAGGTACCACAGAAGCAGAACGAGCAGGCCTGTGCGCTGTTCCTATCCGAGCTGCGGGAACTGCGCTGCGTGTTGGAGTGCATGACCGGCAACGTCATCACCGCCGAGGCCCTCGCCGACGCTACGGCGCTGCATGAGAGCAAGAGGCAGGCGATGGAGCGGATCGCCCGGACCCGGCGCGCCGCCAATCCGCCGATCAACGGCACCGACGCCCTGCTGGTCAACCAACTGTCGTTCGTTGATGACTCGGAGCGCTTCACCGCCCGGGCCAACGCGCTCGCCTCCGAGCTTGAGCAGCGCGCCGCAGCCGGGGTCGGCGCCTACGAGCGGCCGGGGCCGCGCCTCCTCATCACGGGCTGTCCCATGGCGTTGCCCAACTGGAAGCTGCCGCACCTCGTGGAGGCGGCCGGGGCCATGGTCGTGGCCGAGGAGTCCTGCGTCGGAAGCCGCTACTTCGAGCCGCGCGCCGAGCCCGCCGGGGCCGACCTCGACGGCCAACTGGAGGCCATCTGCCGCCGCCAGCTCGCCACGCCCTGCCCGAGCTTCACCCCCAATAGCAGGCGTATCGAGGACGTGCTCCGCCTGGCCCGCGACTTCTCCGTCAACGGGGTCATCCAGTATACGCTCCAATTCTGCCACACGTTCGCCCACGAGGCCGTCAAGCTCGACGCGGCGCTGGAGCAGGCAGGCGTTCCCTCTTTGCAGCTCGAGACCGACTACAGCGTGCGGGACACGGAGCAACTCCGCCTCCGGATCGAGGCCTTTCTCGAGACGCTCTCGCGTCGCTGACGGCCCCCGTCGACGCCCGCGGGCCACACGGCGCACCCGTCGCCTCCCGCGCCCCGCCGGCGATGGCCGCCGGATTGCAGGGGCGAATCGGTCTCGCGGTCCACCGCGCGTGTGTGCCCACGCCTCTCCCCACATGCCGGGGAGCGGCGGCCCGCGCGCCGCCTTGCTCGCGGTCAATGAGCCTCGGCTCCGAGGTCAAGTCGCATAGGGCTAGGGTATTGGAATGGATGGGTCACCCGCTCTCCCTGGTACTCCGAGGACCGCCCACGAGGGCACCGCCGCGCCGGTCGAGGCATCCGCGGCCGGGCCCTCCACGGCGGACGACTATCGCGACCTGTACCTGCAGGCCCCGGTGGCGCTGCTCTCCCTGGACCTCTCAGGCGTCGTGCGCCACGCCAATCGCCGCGCCGCATTCCTCTTCGGTCTCTCCGTGGAAGAGCTGGTCGGTCACGACATGGAAGTCTTCGTGGCGGAGAAGCACGCCGATGTCTGGCGGCTGCATCTGCAGCGGGCCGCGATCAGCGCCGACCCCGACTATGTGGAGCTGCGCCTGAACTCGGCTCCCGGCCGCCCTTTCGATGCGGCCGTCGAGAGCGTGGCGGCCCCGCGCCCGGACGACGCGACCCCACTCATCCGAACAGTCGTGACCGACATCAGCGACCGCAGGCGAGCCGAAGACTACCTGATGCGCACTGCGGAGAAGTTCGAAACGCTGTTCAACTGCGCCGGGGATGCGATCTTCATCTGCGATCTGGAGGGGCGGCTGCTGGAGGTCAATGACGTCGCCTGCAAGAGGCTGGGGTACTCGCGCGAGGAGCTCCTATCTCTCAGCCCCTCGGACATCGACGTGGGCGGGTTCGCACCCCGGTGCCTCGAGCGCCAGAGCGGCGGTGCGATGGTGGAGACCCTCCACAAGGCCAAGGAAGGCACCCTGATTGCGACGGAGGTCACCGCCAAGACCTTTGAGTATTGCGGCGGCCTGGCGGTCCTGTGGGTGGCACGGGACATTCGGGAGCGCAAGGCGGCCGAACAGCGACTGCTCCTGGCGCAGACACAGGCTCGGGAGCTCAAGACGATCGTGGATCGCAGCCCGCTGATGGCCGTCAGGTGGCGCGCCGCCGAGGGCTGGCCCGTGGAATACTGCGCCAACAGCCCCGGGCTGTTGGGCTACCCCTCCGAGGGCCTCATCGAGACCGCCTTCGCCGACCTCATCCATCCGGACGATCTGTCCCGGGTGAATGCCGAGGTCGCGGCCCACCTGCGAAGCGGCAACGACGATTTCCACCAGGAGTACCGGCTGCGCCGGGCCGATGGCCGCTACCGTTGGTTCGACGACTGCACGTGGGTCCGGCGGGACCCCGGCGGCACGGTCACGCACTTCCACGGCATTCTGCTGGATATCACGGAGAAGAAGGAGGCCGAGGACGCGCTGCGCCACAGTGAGGAGACCGCCTGGGTACTGCTCAACGCCACCAGCGACCGGGCAATGCTCCTGGATCGCGATCTGCGCATCGTCGGCGTCAACCAGGCCTACGCTCGCCGATGGGGCCGTCCGGACAGCGAGATCGTGGGCCGGACGGTAGCCGAGCTCCCGCCCCCCGACTGCAATCCGGCGCGGCGAAGCGCCATCCAGAGCGTGATCGAGACCGGGCTCGCCCGATCGATGGAGGAGCACCTCGGCGGCCGGCACCTGCACACATCCCTGTCCCCCGTCCCCGGCCCGGATGGCCGAGTGGCCAAGGTCGCCGTGTTCGTCACCGACGTCACCGATATCCAGAGGGGCCAGGCGCTCAGCGCCGCCCTGGCCGCCTGCTACGAACCCCTCATCTCCCCCACGTCATCCCTCGACGACATGAGCCGCGTCGTACTCGACCAGGCCAAAGCACTCACCGAGAGCCCTCATGGCTTCCTCTCTCTCATCGATCCCCAGAGCGGCAAAAGCGTCCTCAGGGCCTTCAGCCGGGCTATGGGCGACCATGATGCAGGGGCTCAGGACGAGGGCATCTGGATTCCCACCAATCCCGACGGCTCCTACCGCGGGCTACGCGGACATGCCCTCAGTACCAGGGAGAGCTTCACCTGCAACTGTGTCGCTGCTCATCCGGCGGCTACGGGTCTCCCCGATGGGCACCTGCCGATGGAGAGCTTCATGGCCGTCCCCGTGCTTCTTGGCGACGAGCTGGTCGGTCAGATCGCTCTTGCCAACTCGCCCCGCCACTACGACGACGAGGACGTCAAGGCCGTCGGTCGCCTGGCGGAGCTGTATGCCCTGGCCATCCGGCGCAAGCGTACCGACGACGCCCTCGAGAGCGCCAGACGGTCCGCCGAGAGCGCCAGTCGCGCCAAGAGCGAGTTCCTCGCCAACATGAGCCACGAGATCCGCACCCCGCTCAACGGCATCATCGGTATGACCGCCCTCGCCCTCGACACCCCCCTCACCTCGGAGCAGCAGGAGTACCTGGAGGCCGTCAAGGCCTCGTCCGAGCATCTGCTGGTCATCATCAACGAGATCCTGGACTTCTCCAAGATAGAGGCCAAGAAGCTCGAGCTCGATCCGGTCCCCTTCGCGCTTCGCGACAGCCTTCGGGCGGCGATAGCTCCCCTCGTCGTCCGCGCGCGACAGAAGGGGATCCAGATGGCCTGCGAGCTTCATCCTGATGTCCCGGACCTGCTGGTCGGCGACGTGGTGCGACTGACCCAGATCCTGGTCAATCTCGTCGGTAATGCCGTCAAGTTCACCGAGCAGGGACGGATAGCGGTCGGGATCGCCCCGGCCGACGCGAGCGATGATCGGGTGACGCTGCGCTTCTCCGTCGGTGACACGGGTGAGGGCATTCCGCCGGACAAGATGGGCATCATCTTCTCGCCCTTCGCGCAGGCCGACGGCTCCACCACTCGCAGGCACGGCGGCACAGGCCTGGGCCTGTCGATCTCTTCCCGCCTCGTCGAGCTGATGGGGGGGACTCTGTGGGCCGAGAGCACCCCCGGGGAGGGCAGCGTGTTTCACTTCACGGCGGTCTTCGGTGTCCGGCAGGATTTGGGCCGGCCGGCGCCCGCGGCCAGAGAGGACCTCGCCGACAGGCCGCTTCTGCTGGTGGCTCCCGACGGGGCCCCCCGTGCCGCGCTGGCGGCGGCACTCCGGCCCCTGGGCGTCGGCCTCGTCGGCGCCCATGATACCGAGACCGCGCATCGCCTGCTTCTCGGCGCCGCCCGCGCCGGGACCCCATTCCAGGGCATTGTCATCGACGCCGGGGCCGTGGATCCTGTCGCGGCGGACCTGGCCCGCGCCTGCCGCTCGGCCCCCTCCGCCCGGGCCGCCTTCCTGGCCCTGGTTCTTGGCCCCTCCGCCGTGGATGAGGCCGGCCTTGACGCGGACATCACGCTGCAAAGGTCGGAGGTCGCGACCCAACTGCTACCCCGCGTCCTGCGTCTCCTCAAATCCGATGCGGCGCCATCGTCCCCTCTTTCGCAGACAACCGACAGCCCTCCGAATCCGGCCCGCCGCCTGCGTGTGCTCCTGGCCGAGGACAACCCGATCAACCAGAAGCTGGCCACCCGCCTGCTTGAGAAGCGAGGCCACTCCGTGCACGTGGTCTCCGATGGGCACCAGGCTCTCGACGCCTGCGGCAGCGGCGAGTTCGACATCGTTCTCATGGATGTGCAGATGCCGCAGATGGACGGCCTCGAGGCCACCGCGGCCATCCGCACCCTCGAGGCCGACGGTCGACGACGCACGCCGATCATCGCCATGACCGCCCACGCCATGAAGGGCGATGAAGAGCGTTGTCTGGCGGCCGGCATGGACGCCTATGTGGCCAAGCCCGTTCGCCTCCAGCAACTGATCGAGGCGATGGACGCCGTCCTGCCGCCCGAAGCCTCCGAGGCGGCCTAACACTACAACCGTACATGCGTTGAGGCGACCCAACGGCCGTCGGTGGGGCGGGCTTTCCACTCACATTATGCATGAACGCATTGATGCTACATCCCGCCACAGCCAAGGCTCCTTCGGTCGCAACAATGCCGTTCTCCCCCCTCCTCCCGTCTCGCCGGTCGTATCGGCGAGTAAGAAAGAGGGGGGCTGGGGGGTGAGGCGACGTGAGTCGCCGCCTGCAGGTAACCTGCATAATCTGAGTTTCCAGCCCGCCAAGCCGGCCTGGAAGGCCGGCGTCGGCCTCCGGACGCGATTCGGGCCGGCCATCGGAAGGTCCCCGCCGGGCGCAACGCACAAGTACGGTTGTACTACCAGCACGGCCACGGCCGACGTGCCGCACGACGCCCCCCCTACCTTCACGCCGCTACCGTTCGCCCCGTCCTCCCGCCTTTCACCGGCATGCCTCCTCCCGCCGCCGACCAATACAGAACCTTCTGCCCCTGAGCCGGGTTTACCCCAATGAACCTTCTGGGAGTGCGACCCCATGCTGGACCTGCGCGGCGATGAGCACCTGATGCTGGCGGCCAAGGCCGGAGACCGCGAGGCGTTCTGCACGCTGGTCGACCGCCTGCGCTCAGTCCTGCTCCCCTTTCTCCGCCACCTTGGCTGCGACCACGCCACCGCCGAAGACCTCACCCAGGAGACCCTCCTGCGCCTGTGGTGCGCCAAGGATGGCTATGAGGTGCGCGCCTCGCTGCGCACCTATGTGCTGACGATCGCCAAGAACTGCTGGCTCTCCGCGATGAGGCAGGGGCGTCTCTCCTCACGCATCGCCGCGCCGCTCGATGCCACGCTCGAGCCACTCCTCGCCCGGGACGGCCTCCGCGGCTGCTCGCCCGAGGCGGAGCTGGTCAACCGCTACACGCGCCAACGCATCCTCGACGCCGTTGCCCGGCTCCCATGGCGGCAGCGCATCGTCTTCGTGCTGGCCCACATCGAGCACCTGGACTATGCCCAGATCTCCACGATGCTCGGAGTGGCCGAAGGCACCGTGAAGTCCCGCATGCACCGGGCGGTCCGCAACCTCCGCGCCGCCCTGCTGGATGAGACCGACGGACACGACAGGAAGGAGTGATCGTGATGGAATGTCGACTGGTGGAGAACCTGCTGATCTCCCATGCCCGCGGGCAGTTGGCACAGGAGGAGGCCGCGGCGGTGGATCGACACGTCACCGTCTGTGCGGCCTGCCGGCGAAGACTGGAGCGGACCGTGGAGCTGCTGCACGTCCTTCAGCACTCCTCGGAACCCGATACGGTGAAGCTCCTGGACGAGGTCCTGGGCCTGGCGCTGGATGCCGGGGCCAGCGACGTGCACATCGACCCCGACGCCGAGGGGGTTCGCGTCAGGCTGCGCGTCGACGGCGTGTTGCACGAGGTCAAGCGCCTGCCCCGTGCGGCCCACGTCCCGCTGATCTCGCGAATCCACCTGATGTCGGACACCGACGCGCTCCGGCCGGATGTTCCGCAGGTGTCGCGGATGCAGGTGCGCACCACGCACGCGGAGGCCTACTGCCGCGTGGCGGTCTGTCCCACGTACTGGGGGCCGCGGGCCACGATCCGCATCCTGCCTCCCGGGTTGCCCGGCTCAGGCCTTGGGCACGTCGGCATGTCCGAGCACATCCGCGAGCAGGTGCTGTCACTGTTGCATCGGCCCAACGGCCTTCTGCTCATCGCGGGGCCGGCCGGCTCGGGCCGCAACACGACGGCCTACGCCTGCATCGAGGAGCTCGCCTCCGACGGCATCGCCGTGTTCACCGTCGAAGACCCCATCGCCGCCGTGCTGCCGGGCGTCACACAGGTGCCGCTGGACCCCCGCGCGGGCCTCGACTACCCCGCCGCCATACGCGCCCTGCTGTGCTCCGACCCGGATGTGCTCTACATCGACGACATCGCCGACACCGTCACGGCGGCCTCGACCTTCAACGCGGCCGTCACCGGCCATCTCGTGGTGGGCTCCATGTACGCCGCCGATGCCCCCGGCGCCGTAGCGAGGCTCCAGCAGATCTCCGGAGATCACTACTCTCTGGCCGAGGCCTTCATCGGCGCGGTGTCACAGCGCCTCGTCCGGAAGACCTGCGGCTCGTGCGCCGAAACCTATGCGCCGTCTCCCCGGGAGGCCGACCTCCTGGCGCACCACGGCGTAGACCCGCTGCCAGAGACCCTCACCCAGGGCCGTGGCTGCGAATGCTGCCGCGGCACCGGCTACTTCGGCCGCACCGCCATCCACGAGGTCCTCGTCGCGGATCCCGCGCTCTCCGAGGCCATCGCCGCCGGAACCTACGCGCCCCGCCTCGGCGCACAGACCATGCAGGCTCGGCTCCTCGACGATGGCATCCCCAAGGTCCTCGCCGGGCTCACCACGCTGCGCGAGGTGGCCCGCGTCACGGGCACCCCAGGCCTGTGAAGTGCGCGCCCTGAGCCGCCGCGGCATCGCCGACAAACGCAAACCGGGGCGGCCCCTTCTGGGGCCGCCCCGCTTCCTGTCATCCGCTCCGCGCTCACTTGATGCAGTACAGCTTCCCGTCCTGGGCTCCCACATAGAGCCGCCCGTCGGCGATGGCGGGCGAGGAGAAAGCGGCGCCGCCTAGTTGCACCGGCCTGTGAGGCGCCCCCGTCGCGGCGTCCAGGAAGTACACCAGGCCGTTTTCGCCCGCAAGGTAGATCACATTGCCGGCCACCGCCAAAGCCGCGTCCGCCACCAGAACCCCGAGCTTTTGCTCCACCGTCTTGGCCCCGCTCGCGAGGTTGAACCCCCGCAACACGCCACTGGAGGTGTACCCGCCCACCATCAGGCACCACACCGTGTCATTGACCACCACGGGCGAGCCCATCACCGACTCGGCCGAGGGTTTCTCCGCGCTCCACAGCTTCGTGCCATCCGCCGGGGTCCAGGCCGTCAGGAACTCCGTCTCCGGTGGCTGCAGAGCGCTGCCACTCATGAGCGGCACCAGCAGGGTGTCACCCGCGATGGTCGGGGCCCCCACGACCGCCCCCGCCAGCCTCGCCGCCCACACCTCCGTACCGTCGGCGGCCCTGAGGGCGAACACGTTGCCCCGCTCGTCTCCGCAGTACATCGTTCCCTCACGCACCGCCGGCGGGGCGCTCAGCGGCGCCCCGCGATCGACCCTCCACAGCGTGCGCCCTGTCTCGAGGTCAACCGCGCGCAGCGTCCCGTCCGTGCTCCCGAAAACCAGGCTCTCCTCCAACAGGGCGAGACAGCCCAACACGGGCCCCTCCGTCCGGTGTCGCCACAGCAGCGACCCTCCCGCAGCCTCTAGGCAGTACACGAAGCCGTCCGCGCTGCCCACGTACACTCGCTCCTGCCCCACAGCCGCCGCGCCCACGATCGCGCCACCGGTGGCGTAGCTCCAGGCCACGCTCCCGCCATCTTTCTGCACACAGAAGAAGCGTCCCGCGGAGTTCCCCACGTAGATCCGATCACCCACCACTATAGGGGACCCATCGACGCTGGCGCCCAGTTCCACCGCCCATTCGATCTCGGCCGCGGAGGGTCCGGCGCCCTCCGCCGTTCCGGACCGCAGCGCATCGTGGGAGGCGGTGGGCCAGTCGTCGGCACACAGGGGGCTCAGCAGGCAGACGGCCATCAGGACTGCGGCGGCTCGCGGATTCACCGGTGGGGTCGCCCTCGCTTTCGTTTCTACGGGCCTGCAGACGCGAAGCGCCGCCCCGAGGGGCGGCGCCAGTTGGGGCCAACTTCGCGCTCGGCGCGTCGCGCTAGGCGGGATCGGGAGGCATGCCGTCCACGACGAGAATATTGCCCGGAAGATCGTACGAGCTGCCGGGGGAGACCGTCACATTGATGCTGACGTAGAAGTCTGAGCCCGCGCCGAAGACATTGGGGTCCGGGATCACGTGTATCGCGTTGTAGGTTCCCGCGGGCAGGTCGGAGAGCACGAAGCTCCCCGACGGCGCGACGGAGCTGGCCGAAACGACGCCATTGACGGTGACGATCTCCACCGTCACGCCGCCCAGGCCCAGACCGGAGACCGCGTCGTACGTGCGTCCGGAGATGCTGCCGCCCTGGGGCCCATCATCACCGTCGCTGCTGCTGCATCCACCGATCAGCACGGGCACGAACGCAAGGGCAAGGACACCTGCTACGAGTATTGGCACAGACGCGGCTCTTGGCATGCGGGACTCTCCCCTCGGGTTATGCGGTTCAGCACCTGCACCGCCACGCTGGTGGGCGCGAGATAGTGCCGGCACCGGCCCGGCCGCCTTCCGCGGCCGGGCCGGAAGCATCTCTTCCGATCTAGCGACGTACGCCGAGACTGGTCACGGCCTGCACGCGCTGGCCGTCCTCGGCCAGAGCCTCGATCCGCACCAGGTACCGACCGTTCGGAACCGGCGTGCCCGCGTCGCTGCGCAGGTCCCAGCTCACGGTGTTCGTGCCCTGGGCCGAGGCCTTGTTCACCGCCAACTCGCGCACCACGCGGCCGGCGATGTTCGTCACCGTCACGTTGGCCGAGCAGGCCCGCGACACTCCGTAGCTCACCACCGCTCCGCGGCCACCCGCGGAGGCCACCGCATTGGTAAGCACCAGGCCACCTTCGGCCTTCGGAGCCACCTCCAGCACCAGCTCCCTGCTGCCGCCCGCGCCCTCGCTCTGGAAGGCGTACGAGGTCATGGTGCGTGCGTACATCCGCCGCCCCGTCTCGGTGTCCGTCAGGTACACCGCCATGTCGTTGGGAACCTGGCTCAGGTCCGGGAGGCTCACCTCAACCTTGGCATCCGCCAGGCTGGTGGTGACAACGATCGTCCACGACCTGCTCGCCGCCTCCGCTCCGCCCCGAATATCCTGTGCCAGGTACCTGCCGTCATCGGCCTTCACGTAGACGTCTACCGTATCCGGCGCGATGGGCGGGTTGTCGAGCTGCACACCGTTGCTCACGCTCGGAGCGACACCCACCGTGGTTGAGCGGTCACACCGATCGCCGGCCACCGCCACCACCGGGATCGTCCAGCCGTCGGCACCCAGGTCCAGCGCCTGCGGCCTGGCCGGCGCCTCCGCCGTCTCCACCGGTGGCGTGACGGACACCGTCGCCGACCCACCGCTGGTGCGCAGCCACATGCCCTCCCACGGGTAGATGACGGTCCGCGCCACGTTCACGCCTGCCTCCGCCGCCACCAGCAGGTAACTGCCCGAACCGGCGTCATAGACCCAGCCGTACGATCGGACCGTGCCGGGACTGCCCGGGATCAGGTTGCCGAAGGGCACCGACTTGGTGAACGGATTGCCCACCATGTTCCATACCGGCCCCAGGGTGATGCTGAACGGCTGCGTCGTGCTGACCGGGCGGCCACCGACCTCCAGGTCGCCCTGCACCAGCTTCACGAAGAACCCGCGGCCCGGAACCACATTCAGCAGGTCCAGCCCGCTGTCCGAGGTGGGAGTCACGTAGGTCGGCGGCACCGCGGTGGGATCCCCCCGCGCAACCAGGTTCGTCCCGAACAGCGCCACCGGGTCCGCGGCGGCCGGGAAGCAGGGCACCGCCAGCAGATTGACCCCGGTCGGGAAGGTGTAGGCGAAGGACAGATACGCCGTGAAGTCCATGCCCGTGGCGGCGGGCGGCACCGTTACCGTCTGCGTCGCCGGACTGAACTTGTACCCGGCCTTCGACGCCGACAGCGTCACTGTCCCGGCGCGCACCCCACTGATCGTGTACTGCCCGGCCTCATTGGTGATCGCCGTGTGCTCGCCGTCCGTCACGCGCACGCCCTGCACCCTGGTCCCGTTGAAGTCCGCCACGGAACCGGAGATGCTGAAGGTGTCGGCGATCGCCTGGAAGTCCTGGCCCGTCACCGGGGCCCCGGCCACCACCACGGTCGTGGAGGAGGGCAGGAACTTGAAGTACTCCAGCGTCGGAGTGAGAGTATGCCGACCGGAAGGGACGCCGGTCAGGGTGTAGTTGCCGTCTGCGTCCGTCACGGCGGAGTAGGTTCCGGTGCTGTCGGCCACCGTCACGCCGGCCTTGCCCACACCGCCCTCTGTCACGCGGCCACTCACATCGTACGTGCGGAGTGTCCCCGTGAAGTTCTGGCCAATCGCATCGGCGTTCGTGACGCCGACTTCAATCTCGGTGGGCTCGAAGTCGTACTCCGTCAACTCCGGCACCAGCCGGTAGTCGCCGGCCACCATGTTGTAGGCGACGAAGGTCCCGTTGCCGTCACTCACCGCCACCGCCACCTGCGCGCCACCGGCATTGAAGACGCGCACCGCGACGCCGGGAATCGGAGCGTCGCCGGCCGTCTTGACCTCACCGGCGATGCGGAAGGCCGGCGTCGGACCGGTTGTGAAGCTCCACGTGTACATTCCGGGCGTACCGTCAAAGTTGGCGATGAGGTTGCCCACCATGTCGGCGACGACAACCTGCATCGTGACGGGGGTATCGTGGTCGAACGGCGTCTCCGGCTGGTAGGATACGTCCAGCGTCCCGCCGGTGGTCGTGACCGTCAGGTCCGCGGCGTCGATGGGCGTCATCGCCCCGGTGCCGATCTGGATCGCCACCGCCAGCGTAGCCGGATCGATCCCGCTCTTGCTGTCGGTCAGCCGGAAGCTGATCGCCGTATCGACCGGAACGTTCGTGGCGTCGCGCCCGGGAACCAGATTGCCGATCACCGGTCGCACCGCATCCACGTCAAACTCCCAGGCGATCGGGTCCGGAAGCGTGCGGTTCCCCGCATTGTCCGCGGCACCCACCGTCATCTGCACCTTCGACACCGCGCCGAAGTCCACCGTGTCCGTGGCCGGATAGCGGACCACAACGTCCAGCGGGTCGGTGGCGTCCACCGCGCAATCGGCGGTGATGTCCGTCCCGTCCTTCCGGACGGCAAGGGAGGCCACGTCAACGCCCGACAGCGCGTCCTTCACGTGGAAGGACACGAACCCGTTCCGTGCGCTGATAGAGTCCGGCGCGGGCGTCTGCTCGTCAACCGTCGGCCCCTCGGCGTCCGCCGTCACCGTGAAGGAGTAGGTCTCGTCCAGCGCGTTGCCTGCCACGTCCTGCGCCGTCACATGGACCGTCACCGTGGAGTTCCACGGGAAGTCCTCTGCCGGATCGAAGGTGAACAGCAGGTTCGGCCCATTCACGTTGGGAGTGATCGTCCCGTCCATCTGTACGGGAGCGCCCCCGTCGATGCTGTAGGTCGCGGTGATGCTGTCGCGGCGCACCCCGCTGCCGCCGTCCTTGACACGGAAGCTGATGTTGGTTGTGCGGGCCACCTCGGTGGCATCCTCCGCCGGGACCTGCTCCTCCAGCGTCGGCGGCAGGCTGTCGGCGGTGGTCCGGGACCGGCCCGTCACCATGAAGTAGCGGTTCGGCACCTCATCTTGCGGCACCACCGCGATGTAGTATCTCGTCCCCGGAGTGAGGTCCGGGATCTCGAACGTCTGCACCGTGCGCGCGGGGACCTCGTGGGCCGCCGTGAGCGGCCGCACGTCGCTGAACGCCGAGGTCTCCACGTAGATCAGGTACTTGTCCACATCGACCTGAGCCGCTTCGTCGTACGAGGTCCAGTCCAGTGCCAGGCTCCGGCCCTCGTTTTGCGGCGGCGTCAGCGGGAAGATCTCCGTGACCGGGTCCGGAGGCACGGTGTCGTAGACCCGGACGGTGTCCGTCGAGGTGTCCACGTTCGCCGGCGGGCAGTCCGCCAGGCAGTCGGCGTCGGCGTAGGTCACCGTCACCACGTTGTGTGTCGGCCCGCCGGCGACCTCCAGCACGCCGTTGTTGTTCGCCTGCGCGTAGTCCGCGCCGCTGGTCGCGACGCTCCCACGGAACACCCCGCTATCTGTATCGCTCTCCGTCAGCGTCACCCGCTCCCGGTCGGCGGGGGAGCGGAGCGTGGTCACCACCACCCTGATCGTGTCCAGCGTCGTCGGGCTCTCGTTCTCGTCGAGGTCGGTCACCTCGATATAGACCCGCCGGCCTTCCTCGATGGTGCTGCCCACCGCCGGATAGTCCGGCAGCGGAGTCCAGGAGGAGTCCGTGATGACCGTGTCGCTGGGCGTCCCGATGATCGGGCCGCTTCCGGAGCCGCTCGCCGGCCACTGCGAGGCCGTCGCCAGGTACCGGAACCGGAAAGTGTGGTTCCCCAGACCCAGGGCGGCGTGGTTGCCGGGGAGGATGATGTTGTATGTCGCGCCCGTGGCGGGCGCCCCACTGACGTATGCCATCGCATACCGCTGGCTGGCGTTCCCGTCGATCTCCAGCCACAGGCCCTCGGTCGGGGCATCGCCCTCGGCGTCGGTGTACACCACCCGGAACTCGTAGTTGTCCGCGATGCCGCCATACTTGGGCGACAGACCCGCGGTGAACGGTGCCACGGTGGGGGTGGACAGCACCGGCGCCTGGTTGCTGGTATCGATCACGAAGTTCTGCGTTGCGCTCCACGGCGAGACCAGTCCACCGTCGTCGGTGGCTCTCACCCGCCAGAACCAGTTGCCGTTGCTCAGCGTGTTGGCCACCGCGGCCCAGACGATGTTACGGTCCTGATCGCCCAGAACCACGTACCGGAAGGCGTAGTCCGTGTCGCCGGTCCACGCGCCGTCGGTGGGCCGGAGCTGGAACTCATAGGTCATCGCCGTTCCGGGCCAGCCGCTCCACTGCGGCTTGTCGGAGGGGTCCGGGTCCACCGCCTGGCTGCACTGCAGCGTGGGCATCTGCGAGGAGATCGTGGCCCCGTTGCTGGGGCTGAACCCGTCGGCCGGAGCCGCAGGCGCGTTGTTGACTGTGTTCACATAGAAACTCTGCGTGGTGCTCCACGGCGACAGCAGGCCCGCCGGGTCCTTGGTCTGCACCCGCCAGAAGTAGTGGCCGTTGTCGACCAAAGTCACACCCACCGCGGCTGTCCGCACTCCGGGGCCCGTCTCCACAGTGAACAGCGGCGGCGCGCCGTCGGTCCAGTTGCCGTTGTTGGCCCGAAGCTCCACGATGTAGCGCAGGTTCACGTCCCGGGGGGTGCCCAGGTCCTGCGGGTTCGGGTCGTCGCCCATGCCCCACGTGAGCGTCGGGTTCACCGACGCGACCTCGATGTCGTTGGCCGGACTGAAGTTGTCCGCAGGCGGGAACGGCGCTTCGTTCTCGAACGGCGTGAAGTCCTGCGTCGCACACCAGTCCGACTCCATGCCGTCTCCGTCCAGCGTCTTCGCCCGCCAGTAGTAATGGACTCCCGACACCAGCGGGGTCCCCGCCGGGTTCGAGAGGCTCTGGGCCCCGGCGGCCGAGGTCGCCGTGAAGTACGGGCTGGAGAAGTCTGAGTTGTCGTCGACCTCGATGATCGTCCTCAGTTGGTTCCCGGCCGTCTCCGTGTCGGTCCCACGGGTCCACTGGTAGGTGGGCAGCAGGTTCGGCACGTAGATCCCGCCCGCCGGGTAGAATGGCGTGGGCGAGTTGGTCGGCGGCGTAGGCCGGTTGGAGATGGTGAAGGACCGCGTCGCCGAGTACGCGCCGGCGAGGCCCTTATCGTCGATCGCCCGCACCCGCCAGAACCAGGTGCCGTTGGCAAGACCCGGGGAAGTGAAGGTGAATATCGCCGGGCCGTCCGGCGACGGGCCCTGCGGGCTGATGGTCACCGTCTGCACTCCGCCCGCGAAGCTCACGGCCTGGCAGAACTGAGCCTCGTAACGCAGCGTGGAACCGGTATCCTCCGCATCCGGGTCGGGAGCGTTCGTCGGCGGCGTCGCCGTGGTGCCCCGTGCCCTCGGGAAGGCGCAGTTCACTGTGGTCGGCGGGGTCTCCGCCGCGGCAACCTTCGCCCCGTGCGCCGGGAGCCACGCCACGTCGTAGGGCGCCGCCACCGGCGGCGCGTACGGAGCCGAGTTGGCCCCGGCGATCCGCGAATCACCGCTGCTGTGCGGGAAGCCGGCGTAGTCGGCCACGTCCCGCTCGTCCGCCGCCGCTCCCAGCGGGTAGTTCAAGGTCAGGCAGCCGTTGGCCAACTCGTACCCTACCAGACGGCCTTCGCGCCCGTCGGCATGCACGTCGACGGTGAAGATCACGTGGACACCCGGACCGTCCGGCACCACAAGCTCCATGGGAGTGCTGGACGTCCCGGTGATCTTGGCCACTCCGGCCTGGAACAGCGCCTCACCCAGCAGCTTGGAGGCGTCGATGTTCCCGCTGCCGTCGGTGTCCAGCACGTCGTCGCCGTCCTCGTCCAGGTAGGCCTTGGCGGTCAGGATGTCCTGCCCGCCCTCGGCGGTGCTCGACCCGGTCAGCGCCACCTGGATGCCGCCGAGTACCGCGCTGTCCCGGTCAACGGTGAAAGTCGCCGCCAGGATCGGCACATCGCGCTCGCCCTGGCGCACCGTGGTCGGCGCCAAGTCCGTCGTCGAGACCGAGACCGTGTCCGGGTCCTCGACGATCAGCGCGGTGGTGGAGTTGATCGGGAACCGCGGGCCGCCGAACGAATACCCCGCGCTGGTGGCGTCCCCTGCCTGGCGCTGCCGCAACTGGGCCACACCGGGAGGATCGAGGTTCACGAAGTCCTGCGTCGTCAACTCCGCCCCCACGGTCGTCGGCGGCTGAGTGATGGCGTCCACCGCGATATCGAAGCAGACCAGGACATTGCGCTGCTGGTTGAGCGGGATCGTGTAGCCCAGGTTGCTGAACACGATGTGGTCGGTCTGAGGCTCGCCAGGGATCGCGGTCTTCAGCAGGTCGTCGCCCGCATCCACCACACCGTTGTTGTTCTTGTCCTCATACAGCTTGGCCTGGGCGAGGTTGGCGTCGCGAAGGCTTGTTCCGACCTCGTAGATGACGACGGTGTTGACCACGCAGGCCTTCGTCGACAGGTTCGGATACACCCCGTCGTTGTTCAGATGCAAAGACAGTACCGGGAAGTCCTCGACGCCCTGCTTCACGCGGTAGAAGGGGTCCGTGCCCGAGGGCGCGGGGACGCGGCTGGTGGAGGTCACCACGACCTCCGCCGGCTCTACGTAGACCCGGGCGCTCATCGGGTTGCCCGGATCGCCGATGTCCAGAACCCTCACAAAGGAGTCCGTGGGCGTCTGCGGCTTGACCGTCATCCCGGCGGTGTCGGGCAGGCCGTGACTCCAGCTCACCGGCGAGGCCGCCCCGTTGGACAGCGTCGTCGACTTGTAGGTGAAGTTGCGGTTCCCCGTCGAGCCCGGGAAGGGGTCGCCGGCGAGCTGAGCGGCGGTCATCGCAGGCGCGCTGTCGCGCAGGACCTCAAGCTCGTTGAGCCCGTCCGCCTGCTCCACCGCCACCGTCAGCGTCTCCTCCGCCCGCTGGAAGCCCCCGATGTTGCGCTCGTCGATGTGCCAGATGTACATGCCCCTGGGCGAGAGGTCGCTGAAGTAGCTGCTGCCCACCACATTGCGGTTCTCGATGAGGAAGTACTCCTGCCACTGGTCCGGGTCCATCAGCCGGTTCCAGGCCGTGTCGCTGCCGGGGAACCAGGCCGGATTGGCGACACCGTTGGCCTGCGCCCACTTGTACGCGTAGATCGCCAGCGGATGCGCCGGCAGCTTGAGGACCATCGGGTCGGCAAGCGTGGTCTCCACCTGCCAAAGCTGCATCGTCCCCATGTCGCTGGTCACGTTCGTCGGCGTGGCCCAGTTGCCGCGCAGCTTGTGCCACGGGTCGATGCGCTGCCCACCGTGGGCCATCACGCTGTAGGGCGTGACCGCCTTGCACTCGAAGTACGGAGGCACCGGCGGCGTCATCGAGTAGTTGTCGTAGAAGTTGTTGTCGTACAGGTCCACCATGCCCAGTGTGTGCCCGAACTCGTGGGCCAGCAGGTGCAGGCCGCAGGTGCTCGGGACCCACAGAATGCTGCCGCTGGCGTGGGGGATGATGGCCATCGGGTCGTTCTCGCCCGTACCGGCCGCGGGGAACAGGTAGATCAGGCGGTTGTAGCCGGAGGGGTCGATCTGGGCGTCCCTCAGGGCCCGGTCGATATCGCCCCTCATCGCCCCGACGCTGTGGTTCCCCTGCCCCGGAGGCGTGAACAGCACGTTGCCGCTGTTGGGGCGCCCGTGGTCCTCCACATCGTGGTCGTACGGGAAGGGACGATCTACCCGGTACGCGTCCCCGGTGGTCCCGGAGATGTCGTCCCGGTGGCCGGCGGCGTTGTTAAGACCCGAGAGCTGGTAAGGGTCCGTGCCGGGCACAAAGCCGTGGTTGTGCACGTAGTAGCAGAAGCTCTTGAGACGGTTGCCCACATCGGAGCCCATGCGGCCGGGGTCCGAGGCCAGTCCGCTCAGTCCCGTGTCCCGGGTGGGCGGGTCCACCGGGGGGTTGTCGTGGAACACGTCGTCCTGCGTATAGGTGGTGTTGCTCAGGGCCCCGCAACCGCGGCCCTGCCCCGCGTACCCCGAGCTGCCGCTGTTCCAGGTGCTCGTGACCTGATTCCGCCAACCGAGGATGCTCGGATTGGCCACCCAGTGGTAGTGGTTCATCTGCGTGCTCCACGACTGACCGTCGGCCAGAGCGTACGCACGATACTGGGTCGTCACCGAGGCCTCGACGCCGAACAGCGTGTCCTGGTAGACCCAGCCGCTGTTGAGGTAGGTCCAGCGCCGGGAATCGTACGGGTCCATCACCCAACGGCCGTACCCGGCGGTCACCAGGGTCACCGTACCTGCCTGCGTGCCGGTGAACGCACTGGTATCTGCCTGGTAGACCTGGAGCGTGAAGTTGCTGGGCGGGGAGATGTTCAGGCTCGTGTCGGCGGGAGGCACGTCGTGGCTGAACAGCACCGTGAGGCCGGTGCTGCTCAGGCTGGCCCGGTAGATGCGGGGCGTTCCCGAGGCGATCGGGCGGATCAGCGGGGTGCCCGGCACCGTGCAGCCGTCACCGGACTGGAAGTACGTCGGGCCCGGGTAGCGCAGCCGGTCCGTTACGTGGTGGCTGCGAACCCAGCCGATGATGTCGCTGTGGTCGCCCTGCAGAGCCAGCTTGCCGTGGGTGTTCTGGTAGAGGTAGTTGTACAGCGAGCCCTGCGTGTTGCTCTTGTCGAAGGCCAGCCGGTACCAGTAGTTCCTGAGGTCGATCTCGGTGCTACCGTACTGGGCCCCGGCGGTGTCGCCGCCGAAGTACGGGTGGCTTCCGGTGGCTCCGCTGTGGTTCCATTGCGGCGACCGCAGGCCGATGGGAACGCCCCACGTGGCGCCGCTGGTGGAGAACGGGCCGCCCGGTGAATCGGCATACCAGTCGCTGTGGAAGACCAGGTCCTGGCCGATTGCTGCGGCCAGAGCGTTCATCTTCCCCTGCTCTTCGTTGGCCGTGGTGTTACTGGCCATCGGGAAGTACCGCATGCCCCCTGCCTGCGCGTCCGGGACACACAGATAGTGGTTCTCATTGGCGTCGCCGAGATCGGTGCCGACCTCGTCACCATCGGAACTGGGAGCGATGTCGTCCCAGTAGGGGAACTCGGTGGCGATGACCGCGGCCGTCATGTTCGTGGTCGCGCCCGCCTCCGCCGGCAGGAGCCCCGCCTGCGCCGGGATCACCATGAACCCGTGGTCTCGGGCCTGCCGCAGCAGGCGCAGGGCCTGGTCGCGCTCCTCGGTCTTGAGCAGGCCGAAGAGGAGCTCCTTGTAGTTGCGTCCCAGGTATGAGTACGCATCCACCAGCATCCCCCGGCCCTGGAATTCCGCGCTCTGGCCGGGCCGGTTGCTGTTGCGCACCTTGTAGAAGTCAAGGAAGGTGCCCTCCGGGAGGCCCATCTTGTCCACGATGCGCACGCCCTGGTCCCTCTCCCGGTCGCGCACCCAGCGCTCGGCGGCCTCCTTGGACAGTGAGTTCTGCTGCGCATGGAACTGCACCGCCTGCTCGCGCGCATTGCCGATCTTGACGTCGATCGAGCGCGCATCGGCGGCGGTCACCAATAGCAGTGACAGCACCGTGAGCGATGCCAGCAACCCAATCATTGAGAGCGACTGCCGTCTGGAGTGGGCCATCCAAGCTCCTCCTCAGAGGTCTGCGGTTCCGTGCCTCAGCGCCAGTGGGCGGCGCCCGCCACGCGTCCCGCCGGTGAGTCACCCGGCCTATTGTATGATGACGGTCCCCACACCCCTATATGACTTCGCCCCATCCGGGGAACCCGGAGACCGACCCGCGGCGAGTGCCGCATGCGTCTCGGCGTCGCCGTGGGTCGGTCAGGCTCGCTCTTGTTCCTCTTCGTCTAGCGCTTCACCTGCACGCTCACCATCGTCGTGTTCTGCTGCCCGTCCTCGGCCGCCGCGGTGACCCGCAGCAGGTACCTGCCCCGCGGCACCCGGGTGCCCGAGTCGCTGCACAGGTTCCATACGGCGGTGTTGGCTCCCGCCGCAGCCACCGTCCCGGTGCCCAGAGTGCGCACCGTGCGCCCGGCGACGTTGGTCACCTGTACGGTCACCTGCGCCGGCTGGGCCAGGACGTAGCTGAGCGCCACGCCCTGCCCGGTCTCCACCGCGGAGGCCCCCGTCACCACCAGCGACCCGTTGGTCTTCGGCGCGACCTCCAGCGTGAACCGCCGCTGGCCGCCCTCGTCCGCCGCGTAGCTGTAGGTCTGGACGGTGCGGGCGTAGACCCGCTTGCCCGTGGCCTGATCCACCAGATACACGGCCTTATCGTTGGGCACCATGGACAGGTCCGGCAGGGATACCTCCACCGTGGCGCCGTCGATGTCCGTGGCGACCACGAAGTTCCACGAGGCGGTCCCCGCCGCGCTGCTTCTCACGTCCCAGGCCAGGCGCCTGTCGCCTTCGCCCTCGAAGTACAGGTCCACGTAGGGCGAGACGGCCGGCGGATTGTCCATGGTGTAGCTGCCGTCGTTCTCGGCCACGATACCGGCGACGCTGCACACGTCTGCCCGGCCGGCGGCCTTGGCGACGATGGGCACCAGATAGTCGCCCGCGGTGAACTTGGGCTCCGGCGCCGCGGCCGTGTCGGCATCGGCGGCGATCACCGTCGACACCTGCACGGTCCGGCGCACATCGCTCTTGATCCAGAAGCCCGCGTTCTGCGGGATCACGTGCACGGCTCCGATCACGTTGACCAGATCGCTCCCCGCAACGGTCCCCGTCACGAGCTGGTAGCTGCCGTTGGCCGGGTTGTAGATGTACCCGTAGTCGCGGACCCTCTCGCCGGGGGTGATGGCCAGATTGCTCCACGCCAGGTCACCCTTCAGCATGTTGCCCGCCATGTTCCAGCCCTGCTCCAGTTGGAGCGTGAAGGCCCGACTGGTATCCACGGGATCTCCGGGCACGTCGATGTTCACCGCCGCGCCGGTGGTGTTCTGCAGCCACCAGGAGCGTCCCGGGTCCATGCTCATCTGATCCGGAAGCGTACCGGCCACACCCCGGAGATACCCCGGCGGCACCGCCGTCGGGTCCCAGCGCCACACGCTGACCCCCGCCGGCATGTTGGCGACGGGATTGAGGTTCCGCGGCAGGACGGGGAACGCCACCATGCCCAGGCCCGTGGCCAGAGCGACCCGGTGCACCGAGACGGCGACGAAGTCCACATCCGACCGGTCTCCCGCCACCTGCACGCCTTCGCTCTCGGGCTCGAAGACGTAGCCCGCCAGGGCCGGGACGACGTTGTACGAGCCGCCCGGAACATCGTTGATCGTGTAGGCTCCGGCGTCGCTGGTGACGGCCGTGCTCACGACCGTACCGTCCAGCGCACGGGCCTCCACGGCCACCCCGGCCAGCCGTACGCCGGCTGAGGTCCGCACATTGCCGGATATGGTGTACTTGACGATGTCGGCGGACATTGCCACCGCGGCATCGCCGTCCGGCGGCCCCACGGTCACCTCGACCTGCGCCGGGGTGAACACGAAGTTGGCCATCTCGGCCGCCACGGTGTAGGTGCCCGCGGCGATGTTCTTGATCACGTACTGCCCCTGGGCGTTGACGATCGCCTCGTGCTGCCCATCCGTCACCCGCGCGCCCACGAAGTTACCGCCGGTGCGCACATCGGTGATGGTGACGACGATGTCATAGCCCGGGGCCGCCGCGAAGTCCACACCCGTCGCCGAGCCGGGGCCGAGTGTGACCGATCGGCTCTCCGGGGCGAAGGAGAAGTCCTCCAGCGACGGGATCACGTCGTAGGTGCCGGCCGCGAGACCGGTGACCGTGTACGTGCCGTCCGCGGCGGTCACCGCGCTCTGCAGACCCACCCTCACCGTGACACCCGGCACCGGGGTGGTTCCCTGCAGGATCGTGCCGCTCACCGTGTATGTCGGCGGACCTGTGATGGTGAACTGGTAGTTCGTGGTGGTCTTGTTCCCCGACAGGTCGTCGATCTCCACGCCCACCGCAACGGTGGCGAAGTACGCGAAGGGGGTGGGCGGTGTGTAGGTGACATGGAACTGCTTGGTGCCGGTACCCAGCTCGGGGGTCACCGGAGTGCCGTTGACCTGCATGGAGAAGGTGGACCGGTCCGGGCCGCTGCCGTTGTCGAGCACATCGAACTCGATGGTCGTATTACGCGGCACATTGACGGCGTCGGCTGCCGGGTCGAGGTTGGTGATCTGCGGCCCCTGCAGGTCCTGCGAGGTGGCCAGATCGGTGACATTGGAGTTCACCGACTCGTTGGTCCCGTCGAAGGCCCGCAGGACATAGTAATAACCGGTGCCGATCACCGCGGTGGTGTCCACATAGCTGCTCTCACCGGCGAGGATCGTCGCCAGCGGGCTGCCGGCGAAGGGCGCCCCGGTCTCATTGCGGTACAGGTGGTACTGAGTGATCCCACCCTCGATCACCGGGAAGCCGTCGTCCGGCGAGAGCGTCCAGGACAGCGCGATCGTCCCATCGGTCTCCGCGATCGCCTGCAGGTTGCTGGGCGGCTGCGGAGCGATGCTGTCCACCGCCGCGACGCCTTCGGGCCCCGAGGGGTCCACGTTGGAGTCCACCGACTCGCTGCTGCTGTCGATGGGCGGCACCGTGGCACCGCTTTGCACCAGCGGCGCGTAGCTGCCGTCGGGGAAGACCATGTTCGGCCCGGGGTCGGGCTCCGTGGGCGTGCCGTCGTAGGCCCGCACCATGTAGAAGTACCTCTCACCCGTCACGACCCCGGTGACCGTGGTGTCCTGCCCCGAATAGGAGGCCGACTTGGTCGCCGGGATGATCTTCACCGGCAGGAGCCCGGCGAAGGTCGCGCTGGTGTTGCGATACAGATGGTACTCGGTGACGTCGTTGGCGCCGCCGCCGTCATCCAGCGAGGCGTTGAAGGTGTAGTCCAGCGAGCCGCCGTTGACATTGGGCGTCGGCACCACCGTAAGCTGCTGCGGAGGTGGCGGCGGATCGTCCACCCGCGGCCCGGTGTAGTTGTTGGGCGTCGCGGTCTGGGCGGGCCGGCGGGCGATGTCCAGGCCGTCGGAGGCCAGGAAGAAGTACGTGTGGGCCGTGCCCTGGCCCAGCGTGGCGCCGTCGATGGTGAACCGGTACTCGGCGCCACCGCCGGAGGTGGTGTAGTCCGTGTCGTTGGCGTCGACCTTGGTCATGTCGTGCTGCACGCCGTCGATGTACACCCGCACATACGCCGGCGGATTGCCGCGCAGCCCGGCGTACTGGTCGTCATCCACATAGATGATGGTGTAGGTGAAGGTCGTGCTGCCCCGGCCGTTGTCCGGCGTCAGCCCCGGCGGGTTGACGAACCGGCCCGTCGCCGGGTCGATGCTCTCGTCGTTGTCGTCGGAGGGCAGCACCAGTTGCGGCTTGCGGTTGGCCGCCACGTTCGGGCCGGGAGCCGCGCTGAAGATGAAGTTGTCATTGGTCGTCAGCGTCAGCGTCGTCCCGGTGGCGAAGGTCAGCGTCCCCTTGCTCGGGTCCGCGGAATCCCGGGTGTTGTCGATGATCGTCAGCTCGGCGCCGATGGGTGCCGGTGTGGCATCCAGCTCCTGCGCGGTGATGCCCAGATTCCGCAGGGCGCCGGTGGCGAAGGGGGTGCCGCTGTCCAGCTCGTACGTCACCGTGAGCGCCGCGGCGTTGACCGCAAGTACCCGTCCACGCGGCCCCTTGAACGGCAGCGTCTGGTTGGCCGGGTAGCCGGGCGGATAGCGCTCCACGCCGTCGGAAGCCTGGGCCTTGATGACGTGCTGGCCCTCGGGCAGACGGGTGGGCTGGCTCATGTACACGGCCCCGTCGGAGTACACGGTGTCCCCGGCGTCCAGCGGGGACAGCGGAACCATCACGTTGTTGGTGCCGCCAACGTCACTCACCTGCATGCGGATGAAGGACGGCGGATCGTTCTCGGCATCCATGTACGTCACGTAGAAGGTGAGCGGGGTGGCCGCCGAGCCGTCGGCGCCCGAGGCCGCATCCGGCACGAACCGGTAGTCCACCAACTGCGGCGCGGTGTTCCGGTTCACCTCCGGACCCTCGAACTCTCCGGCGTACGGGAGCCTGACGTACTCGCCCTCGACCTTCACATCCGTCTGGTCGGGGTAGTTCCACGTGGCCCAGTCATCGCAGAAGAGGAAGTAATAGTGGTGGGTGCCGGGGTCGAGGGTGAGGTTCGTCCCCGTGTTGTACACGTACCACACGCCGTCGGTGTAGTCGTCGTCGGCAGGGTCTTCCTTGCTCATCGTGGACTCTTTCCAGTTGGCCACGTGGAAGGTGTTCCCGGCCGCAACGCCGTCGGTCTGCGCCGTGGAGCCGGCGGCCAGTGTGATCTGGCTACCGGTGTTGTCGGCGATGGTGTAGCTCTTGCGTGTCGCCGGACCGCTCTGCATCGAGACCTGGTAACCGGCCAGGGAGCCGGCGGCGTAGTACTCGCCGCTGACTTCAGTCCGGTACTGCAGGGTGGTGTCGCTACTGATGGCGGTCACGGTGCTTTGGCCCAGCTCGTCACCGAACAGGTCGATGAACAGCGAGGCCCTGAAGGGCCGGTCGCCGGTCCCGGGAGTGGCCGGGTCCTGCACCTGGCCGTCGGGGTCGGTGTACTTCACGGCGAAGGTGAAGTTGTCGCCGACCTTGCCCGCCACCGGGCTCACCGAACGGCCCTCATCGGCCAGCGTCGGCGCCCGGTTCACCCGGAACCAGTAGTAGTCCTGGCCCTCGGCCCCGGACGGCACGCCGGGGTCGCCCGGGTCGTCAATGGCGGGACGGTTGTTCTCAGCGAACTGGTCCGGGCGGTTGGGGAAGATACAGGTCCGAGTCCCGTCGTTGCAGGAGAAGTAGTAGTTGTAGCTCCCACCGGGGTCGGCAGCGCTGTACTCCGGCAACTGGTCCGGAGTGGCCTGGTACTGGTACACGCAGCCGTCGGTGTACGTGGTGTCCAGCGGGTTGTGCTTCTCCATCGTGTACGACTGCCAGGAACCCGGTGTCTGCCCCTCCACATTCCGCCGGATCCAGACCCGGATGAACTGGGGCGCCACGTTTTGCGAGTGCCAGTAGTTGATGCGGAAGGTGTACTTCGTTCCACCCGTCCACTTGCCGCCCCGGAAAGGACTCAACGCCGTCTCATTCCAGATATTGGCGAAGTTGGGCAGGATGGTGTCGTCATTGGTGTACTTCCACGGCGGGTTGGGACCGGCGTCCAGTACGTCCACCGGCCGGGAGAAGGCGTTGTTGTTGGCCCCGATGTGGTTGCCGTCGAAGAACGTGTTGTTGGGGAAATCGTTCTCCATGTAGCCGCCGAAGATCCGGAAGTTGCTGGAGCTGGAAATCCCCCACCAGCTCGCGGGATCCTCGGGGTTATCCGGCAATGGCCGGGTGATGCCGCCCTCGCGGCCCGGCAGCCCGAAGAACGGGTGGGCCGTCAGGACCGGGTCCACACTGGGCAACTTGCGCAGCGACAGGACCGGGTCGGGGTTGGCGAGATTGGCGAGATTGGCGATGTCCGCGTTGGTGGAGGCCTCGTGGGACTTGAGCGGATAGCCGTAGGGGTCCGGTGCATCCACGGAAGCGTCGTTGAAGCGCCGCAGCCCCCAGCCCGAGTCCATGGAGTAGTCCACGCCCTGGTTGCCGCCGGCAACCGGGCTGTAGTCGCGGAACACGCTGATGCGCGACCGCTGTACCGAAGACCGCAGGGCAGACAGGCGCTGAGGCTCAGGGGCGCTGCGCTCCATGTACTCCACGTGGCAGTCGTTGCCCGGCCAGCCCACCTGCACCCAGGCCCGGTTCTTCACCGGAGCGAAGTCGTCGGTGGCCCAGAACTCGTAGGTGTGCTTGCCCGAGGTCAGAGCCACGTAGTTGTTGGATGTCGGCCGCCCGGTGACCTGAACCGGCCAGCGGTCCCACAGGTCCGACCCGGGCAGATCGAAGGGGAACAAGAACAGGTTGTCCAGGAAGTTCTGATAGTCCGTGGGCAGGATGGTGTACTTGTACACCACCCCGTTGGCGTAGTTGGTGTTCTCCGGGTCCTCGGGAATCATGTAGTGCGGCGCCCAGTGCTGGCCGTCGATGACCAGCAGCACGTACGGCTCGGTGAGGCCGCGGTCGTTGAACTCGTCGCGGTTGTAGCCCACCTGGTCCAGCCAGGGGTCTGTCGTCTTGCCGTAAAGCCAGTTGAACTGGCTCACGTTGTTGGGGTCGCTCCGGGTCCGCAGCGAGTCGGTGCGGTTGTCCCACGCCCGGAACCCGCCCTGGTTGGTCCCACCGGGCGGGAGGTCCTCCTCCGTCCGCCACCGCGGGGGCAGGCTCAGCCCCGAGTACAGGCCCGACCGGTAGCGGACGCGGAAGGTGTACACATTGCTGCCGCTGCCGCTGTCGGGGACGACCTCCGTCGGGCCCACACTGATGGGGTCGATGTTGCCGCCGGTGCCGGGGGTATACCACTCCAGCAGGTCGTCGTTATCGTGCACGGTGTAGTACGTATTGCTCTGGGCGGACTGGGAGTTCGTGTCCACCGTCCCGTTGTTGACGAACCGCCCCGAGACCCCGACCCATGACCCCGAGGCATTCACCGGTCGGGTGGTGTTGGTGCCGGGACTGGAGAGGTACCCGATCACGTGGGGATAGTCGGCGGGCGGCTCTCCAAAAGCGTTATAGCTTCCGCAAAACGGGCCGATAGTGATGTACGTATTGCCCGAGTCCGGACGGGAGTAGATCGTCGTGATCCCGTTGGTCCCGCCACCGGGCTGGTAGAGGGTGCTATAGGAGGCTCCACGCGGGTCCGGTGGCAGGCTGGGTGCCCAGCCGTTGACCCCGCTGAGGTACATCTCGTGCACCGACTCCGTGGCCGCGTGGGTGAAGTGGGCACGGATCCAGCGGCAGGAGTTGGTCGTCGCCGTCGCCGGCCACACGTACACCGCCGCGATGCTCCCCGCGTGCGCCGTGCCCCCCGCGAGGATCCCGGTGGCAAGGGTGCCCAGGACCAGGAAGAACGTGATGTGTGCGATGGCTCGTACTCGAGGCTTGCATGTGCGCACAGTCATTGGCCTCCTCGGCTCCTACATGTACGTGTACGGACCGCCTACGCCGACCCCTGGGACGCCGGTTCAGTGTTCGTTTGCAGCAATCGCTATGGGCATGCCCCGCCACGCGCCGGTCATCCGCCCGAGCCCTGCTCAGAAAGAGACCTGACACACAAAGTGCCCCTAGCTCCAGGCACGCTCTTTCAGCGTCCGCCCGCGGCCAAGGGCTCGCCAACCTATACCGGCGCATTGTAGCCCAACGAAAGAAGACAAGTCAACCGCGCCTGAGACGCTGAAGGACCCTTGACCCGCGTCGGCGCGCCGGACCTTGGCGTACCGCCGCAATCCAACGTCGCCACGCCCACCTCTTGCGCCCCGGAACCGCACCGCCTCATGCCCCGAGAGCACGCCCTCACCGCCCCCGGTCTGCGCGCACACAGCGTCAGACGGTCTCCCCCCGTCCCGATGCCCCACCGCAGGCGGGGAGCCATCGAGATCGAGACGGCGACCGTCCGCTGTCTGTGGCGCAAGTCTGTTCCTCGCGGGACGTAGAAAAGGCATGTGGGTGCGGTTGTACCGGCGCTCTATGGCATCTGAACCCTCTCCCCGGTCGGCCACCAAGCGGAGCCCACCGCCCTCGGGTATGCCCGGTCTTCGGTCTGAACAATATACCCTGTCCCAGATCACCTAACCGGATTGTTGCATCCGCGCGGCCGCTTCTAGCTCGAGTAGCCGCCGCTTCATCTCCAGGCCGCCGCCGAACCCCGTCAGCGCACCGCCCGCGCCCAGTACCCGGTGGCATGGGACCAGCGGCGCCAGCGGGTTGCGGCGCATCACCTGCCCCACCGCCCGGGCGCCCCCGGGACGCCCCACGCGCAGCGCTAACTCCCCGTAACTGTAGGTGTCACCGTAGCCGATCCGGTTACACTCTGCAAGCACCAGTGCCGAGAAGGCTCCGACCTCGCCCAGATCCAGCGGAACATCAAAGCCCACCGCCTCCCCAAGGAAATACCCGGCCAGCCGCTTCGCCGCCAGATCCAGGTCCCCACAGTCACCCCCGCCGACCACGGCGACCTCGTCGCCGCGGCAAACGCGCTCGATCGCCAGTTCGCGACTCTCTACGGGGAGGCAGCACCGCACGACGCCCGCCCCCCGAGACACCGGTGCCAGCCAGCCCCAGGGCGTCTCCACCGGCAGACAAAGTAGCCCGCCCCTGCCTTGCGCTCTCTTGGACATGTCCGGCTCCCCTTGGTCGCACCCCGGTCGCGGGCCGTCCCCCGATTGGCACAGCCTGTTCCCCGTCCCCGCCGCTCCCACCTCCCCACCAAAGACGCCCGCAAGCAAAACGGGGGCCCCGGCAATCCGGGGCCCCCGTAGTCAGGGCGGCGGCGGCGAGAAGTCGCCTACCACTTGGGCTCGATCGAGGTGGTCTTGGCCGTCCACTTGCCGTCCCTGCCCCTGTGCAGGAGGCGCACCACCACGTACTGCCGTCCGTTGTCCTTGGCCGCCTTGAGCTGGGCCTGGTAGTCGTCGAGGCCCTTGATCGCGACGCCGTTGAGCTGCAGGATGATGTCTCCCTGGAACAGCTTCTGGACCGCCGGCCCGGTGGGGTCGACGGCGGTGACCACCACACCGGCCACGTTGCGCCCGGGCTTTAGCTGCTCGATCATCTCGGGCGTCAGCGTCTCCACCGTCACACCCAGGGCCGACTGCTCCTGAGCCACCGCCTCCGCGACGCCACCGCTCTCCTCAAGACCGGTGTACCTGGCGGGCATCTCGCCCAGCTTCACCTTCACCTGGATGGGCTTCTTGTCTCTCACCACGTCCAGGGTCACCGTGGCTCCCGGCTTGGTGTTTCCGATGGCCTTCTGCAGCGACCAGGAGTCCCGCACCTGCTCACCGTCTACCGCGACGATGACGTCCTCCACCTTCAGCTCGCTGCTCGCCGCCGGCCCGCCGTCGGTGATGTCCTGCACGATGATCCCGCCGTCCGGCACGCCCAGGAAGTCGCGCAGGTGCTCGTCGGCTTCCTCAATGACGATCCCCAGCCAGCCCCGAGCCACCCTCTTGCTCTCGATGAGCTGCGGCACCACGGCCTTTGCCGTCTCCGCCGGGATGGCGAACCCGATCCCCACATTGCCGGGGGTCAGCGGGTTGGAGTAGATGGCCACATTGATCCCGATCACATTGCCCGCCAGGTCCACCAGCGGACCGCCGCTATTGCCGGGGTTGATCGAGGCATCGGTCTGGATCACGTCGCCGATGAGGATGTCATCGCTCTGTCCCGGCAGGAAGCGCCCCTTGGCGCTGATGATCCCCACCGTCGCGGTCTGCTCCAGACGGAACGGGGCGCCGACGGCCATGACCCAGCGGCCGACCTTGAGGCCCTTGCTGTCACCCAGGGCCAGCGTGGGCAGCTTGCGGGGGGCCTCGATCTTGATCACCGCCAACTCGGTCTTGGGGTCCGTGCCCACCAGCGTGGCGGGGTACTCCTTGTCGTCCCGCTCCCTGTCGTGCAGCCGGACGGTGATCTTCTCCGCATCCCGGACTACGTGGGAATTGGTGACGATGTAGCCGTCCTCGCTGTAGATCCAGCCGGAGCCCAGGCCCTGCCCCCGCGGGCGCTGCTCCTGCCGCTCGCCCCGCTTCTTCTCCAGATCGCGGAAGAAGGGCCCAAACAGCGGGTCATCCTTGAGTTGATCGCCCAGGTCCGTGGGGCCACCCGCGGGACCTCTGGTCTCCACCGCGATGCTCACCACACACGGAAGGGTCTTGTCCGCCACCGACACAAACGCATCCTCCCACGGCGCCGCCGCGGAGGCCGCGGCCTGCTGAGCCGCCACCGGCGCATGTGCCCGAGGATAGTAGATGGCCACGCCTGCCAACATGGCCCCGACAATCACGCTAAGCAGGATTATCACGATGTGGGAATGTCTCCCGGCTCCGGCCTCATTGCTGCGCATCTATCCGTCCTCCTCGCGAATCTCCGCCGCGTCGTTGCCCGGGCGCTCCGCCCGGCGCGGCTTACTCTCCCAAGTCCTATCTGACTAAACAGCCCGCGACCTGCGGTGTGTTCCCCGGGGCGCGCTCCCGGAGTGAGACAAGCCGCGACCGCCCCTGGGGGCGGCCGCGCGGTCACGACAGGTCTCGCAGGCGATGCGATGGTTCTCCGACCGGAACCCGGCGCCGCCGGCCCCCGGCCACATCGTTACGATATGACGACCCACGGGGCGCCAGTGTTCACGGGGTGTCGGCGAGTCACGAGTCGCGGGTCAACGGCGGACGGCCTCAAAGGCGTCAAAGGCGTCAAAGGCGTCAACGGCGTCAACGGCGGACGGCGGCGGCGGACCGACGCCTGTCGAATGACGACTGCGCGGCGCCCGTTGCCCAGAACGCATCAGGGCCGAGAGCCTCCACCCCTGCGACAGGTGAAGGCCCTCGGCCCTGTGAATACTGTGCGTGAGCGAAGGTCCGGGCGACGACGCCGGCGCTCACCTTCCGCCCGGCACAACTGCAGAAGAGACGCGGGAAGGGACGCCGTCAACCGTCCCCGGCCGCCCTTAGCCCCCCAGCACCTTGTCGATCATGCTTGCCAGAGCGCTCTCGGGCTGGGCGCCCATGGTGCGCTCGGCGATCTCCCCATCCTTGAAGATCATCAGAGTGGGGATGCTACGGATGCCGTACTTGGTGGCCAGGCCGGGCTGCTCGTCCACGTTGATCTTGCCCACCTCGATCTTCCCCGCATAGCGGGCCGCGATGGCCTCCACAATCGGGCCCACCATGCGGCAGGGGCCGCACCACGGGGCCCAGAAGTCCACCAGCACCGGCTTGTCGGCCTTGAGCACATCGGTCTCGAAGGTCGCTTCGTCGAGTTCCTTCACATCGGCCATGGTCGTCGCCTCCCACTGATTGTCGGTGCAAACCGAGTCCGGTAACGTCTCTTTTCTCAGGGCACCGGCGTCGCTACTCCGCCAGCGCCGTGGGCTCGCCCACGATCACCTGCCGCCGATAGCGGGCCAGCACCTGGCCCTGGCCGTCGACGGCCTCTACGGTCAGCTCGTGGGTGCCCTCCTCCATCTGCCCCGCATCCAGCGGGCACTGGTAGGGCGCCATATTGCTCAGCATCCACAACTGTCCATCCAGATGGAAGCGGACAAACCTCACATCCTCTGCGCCGGTCACCACCGCCTCCAGGCTCCCGCAGCCGCCGTCGCCGTCGGGCGATGGGGTGTACTGCACCCTCACCCGGCACGGCCCGCTCTCCCGCGGGCTCTGCGCCACCTGAGTGGGCGGAGGCGCGGGCGCGTCCCCGGAACCCAGGTGCAGCAGGTGGTTGGTCACCACCAGCATGCACAGAACGTGAAACGACACCCGCTGCTGCATGGAGCGCCCGGCGCCGGTCTTGGACTCCACAAGGAAGCTGGGAATGCCCCGGGTCAGGCCGAAGTGCCGATGGCACAGGCGCCGGTCCTTGTGGGCCCCGTTGTAGTAGATGTTGGCCCGGTGCCCGTAGGCCTTCAGCCATGTGGACAGGTCCAGCGCCGCCGGGATCGTGTGGGCGCTGACGGCCGCCGAGATGCCCGGGCCGCTCCCGATGGTCTCCAGGAAGCTCGCGGCGTACTCGGGCTTTGACGAGCTGCGGGGCAGCTCGTGCAGGTCCATGATCGCGTGGGGCTTCCACGCCGCCACCGCCCGCTCGATGGCCCGGGTCTCCGGCTGGCGCTGAGCCGCCCAGTCACGGTTCAGGTCGGCTCCGTTGGCGTTGGCACGCCGGCCCGCGTCCGCTCCGTCCGGATTGGCCATCGGCACGAGGATCAAGGTGACCTGCCGCAGGGTCGCCTGCTCCAGCGCCCCCTGCGAGGTGGCGAAGTGGCGGATGAGGGCCATCGCCGCCTGGGTTCCCGCCGGCTCGCTGCCGTGCTGCCGGGCGATGACAAACAGCCGCCTCCCCTGCCCGAAAACCGCATCCGGGGAGTGTACGGCCACCGCCACGATCGAGCGCCCCTTCACGCTGTTGCCGAGGCTCGTCAGCGTCACCCGCCCGGTGGTGGTCAGGGCGGTGAGCTCCGCCATCATCTGGCTGTAGCTTTGTACCTGTGCCGGCACGTGGGCCACGATCTGCTCCACGATGTCGGCGCCATGCCCCGCACCGCACAGACACAGCCAAACCAGGCACACCAGCAGCCACCGCACCGGCTCTCTCACAGCCCGCCGCACCCCGCCCCCTACGCCGGGCCCGGGGCCGGATCCCTGCACCATTGCCCTGTCCGCAAACCGTTCCTGTACCATACTGTGCGCGCTCATCCCGGCGGTCTGATGCGAAAGCGAAGCGACGGCTCGCGGCGGGGTCGGTCTCAAGGCAGGTCCAGCTCCGGCGCCTTCTCCTGCATGAGCTCCGTCGCCGAGTCCAGGTCGGACAGCCTCCCCACATCCATCCACCAGGCGGAGGCGTCGATGAAGCCCCGCACATCCTCGCCGGCCTTCATCAGCGCCGGGATCACGTCGTAACCCAGGTCCAGCCCCGGAGCCAGGTACTCCCAGATGCCGGGCCCGTAGATGTCGATGGCCGCGCGACACGGCTTGCCGAGGAGCGGTTTCTCTTCATAATATATAACTCGGTTATCTTTGTCAAGCTCGCCCACCCCCACATGCACCCGCTCGGCGGTGATGAGCCCGACGGTCGCGAGGGCCTCTGTGCTCTCATGCTGTGCGTTCATGGCGCGGAGATCGAAGTTGGTGAGGATATCGCCGTAGTGAACCAGGAAGCTCTCGCCCCGGGGTATCCTGTCCCGCAGGGCGTAGACCTCGCCGGCGGTGCCGGAGGGCTCGGGGCGGGAGACGTACTCGATCCTGGCGCCGAAGCGGGAGCCGTCCCGGAAGTGGTGCTGCAGTTGTTCGGGGAACGCGGTGACGGCGAAGACGATGTCGTCGAACCCCTGGCGCACCAGGCTGGTGACGATGTACTCGGCCAGTGGCCGACCGACGATGGGGATCATTCCCTTGTTAAGGTAGCTGCTGAGCGGCTTCATGCGGGTGGCGTGCCCCGCAAGGAGGATGACTGTCTTCATGAATCGTCCGGCTCCTGGCCTGTCGTCAACCGGCGCCGCCGGTGGGGCGGCGCCCGCTTCGTGGCGCGAGACGAGGGCCCGACCGGGGTGCGGCAGGACCGGGCCACCCGCAGAGTAGAGAATATACGCTGCCCGGCCTCACGTCAATTGACTCCCCACAGGGCTTCTGATATAGTCCTCTCGCTGTTTTCGGGCTTGGGGGCGCGCGGACAGCCAGTGTCGCGGGGTTTGACTGTTTTGGCCATATTCATTATAATGAGTATAGTGAATCGGCCACCCCGCCGATGGCTTCGCTGTCGTCTATTGCCCGCGTGCGCACGCGCGAAGACTCTATGCCTACAGGCGTTGCAGACCTGAGGGCGACAGTTCGGCATGGCCCTTGCGCCTTGCATCTACAGGAGGGATCAACGTGGCGACAAAGGTTGGTATCAACGGGTTTGGCAGGATCGGCCGTCAGGTCTTCAAGGCGCTCTGGGAGAACTTCCGGGGCGATATCGAGATCGTGGCCGTCAACGATCTGACCGACGATGCAACGCTGGCGCACCTTCTGAAGTACGACAGCATCTACGGGAAGATGGATGCCTGCATCGAGGTGGGCGAGGATGCGTTCATCGTCGACGGCGTGAAGGTCAAGAGCCTGGCGGAGCGAGATCCGGCGAAGCTCCCCTGGGGCGAGCTGGGCGCCGAGATCGTCCTGGAGTCCACCGGTCACTTCACCGACGGTGCCAAGGCTGCCGCTCACCTGGAGGCAGGCGCCAAGAAGGTCATCATCTCGGCCCCGGCCAAGGGCGACGTGAAGACCGTGGTGCTCGGCGTCAATGAGGCCGAGTACGACGCCGCCAAGCACAACATCATCTCCAACGCCAGTTGCACCACCAACTGTCTGGCCCCGATGTGCAAGGTCCTCGATGACTCCTTCGGCATCCGGATGGGCATCATGACCACCATCCACAGCTACACCAACGATCAGGTCATCCTCGACTTCCCGCACAAGGACCTCCGCCGGGCCCGGGCCGCCGCGATGAACATCATCCCCACCTCCACCGGTGCCGCCAAGGCCATCGGCGAGGTTCTGCCCCAGCTCAATGGCAAGATGCACGGCATCGCCATGCGCGTGCCGACACCGACGGGCTCCGTCACCGACCTCACCTGTCTGATGGCCAAGACCGTCACCAAGGACGAAGTCAACGCCGCCTTCAAGGCCGCCGCCGCCGAGGGCCCGCTTTCCAAGGTCCTGGACTACACCGAGGAGCCCATCGTCCTGGCCGACATCGTCGGCTCCCCGGCCTCCTGCACCTTCGATTCCGACCTGACCACGGTGCTTTCGGACGACAACGGCTGCCTGGTCAAGATCGTCGGCTGGTACGACAATGAGTGGGGCTACAGCAACCGCACCGCCGAGCTGATGAAGATGCTCGCCGACAAGGGGCTCTAGAAGTCCGGCCGGAAACCCCGCCCTCGCCGCGGATGTCATTCCGAGAGCGTCCGCTCCCGAAGGGAGCAGCTCGAGGAATCTCCCGGCATTCAGCGGGATTCTTCGCTATCTCGCTGCGCGAGATGGACGCTCAGAATGACAGGGGCCGGGCCGGCCGGACTTCTCGGCCGGACCTCCAGGCCCCGGCCGGACGGTGGTTCCGGCGCCCGTCAAGCGGGCTCGGAACCGGGAACCTGAAAAAGTCAGCGTCAACGTATCGGGGCGAGGCCTGCAACTGGCCTCGCCCCTGCTGTGAGGTGCCACCAGTCGGCCTCATCCGCCGCGGCCTCAATGTCGCACCACAAATCCAACGGGCAGGTGCATGATGTACCCACTTCGGCCCACCGCTGTCTATGTCCTCGAGGGCGTGCTCGCCGATCGTCTGGCCACACAGCGGCTCAACCGGATGCTGGATGCGCTGGGAATACCCTTGGGATCGGCCACCATCGTGACCCAGGCCACGATCCCCCAGGTGGCGGCGGAGTTGATGTCCGGGGGCACGGATTTCGCCGCACCGCAGGAGGCGGCGGCCTACCAGACCCGGTCTTTGGTGTTCACGATGCAGCGTCTCAAGGGCGAGGAGCCGGACCTGAGCGCCCTGCATGCCCGTTGCCCGGAGGGCACCCCGCTCTCGGTGGTCAAGCACCTGTGCGGCGAGATTCGCACCGCCTGGTTCCGGGCCCGCGAGGGGGACCTCAAGAACAACCAGGTCTGCTGGACGGCGTGGGAGTTCGGTACCCAGGTGGGCTGTCCCCATGGGTGCCAGTACTGCGGCGACGGCAAGCTGGGCAAGTACATCGTCATGGGGATGAACCTGGAGGAGTACGTGGAGGAGGTCGTCGACCCGATCCTGCGCCAGAATCCGTGGCAGAAGTGCTTCCGGATCATCGGCTGGAACTGCGAGCAGGTGGCGTTCGAGCCCGAGTACGGCCTATTTGACCTGGCGACGCGCAAGTGCGCCGAGCTGGGCGGCGACCGACACATGATCATCCACACCAAGTGCGCCGATACGGACTGGGCCCTGGAGCTACCGGCGCGCAAGCACATCGTGGCCGTCTGGAGCGTCTGCGGCGCCAACTCGGCGCGGATTGTCGAGCCGGGGACCCCCGGCCCGGTGGAGCGCTTCGAGGCCATGCGGCGCTGCCAGGCCGCTGGGATGTCGGTGAGGGCCAAGTTCAAGCCCATCGTTCCCATCCGCGGCTGGCGCGAGGACTACGCGGAGGCCGTCGAGGCGCTCCTGCAGCGAGTGCGCCCGGATTCCATCGGCATGACCGTGGTGATGTGGATGGACGCGGCCACCCTCAAGTCTCGTATCGACCCCGACCTGCTGGACCCCGAGTACCTCCAGATTGTGGAGGAGGCTCAGGAGGAGATGGCGGGAGTCAATACCGGTCCCTTCCCGGAGGCCGTGCGCCTGCAGATCTACCGCCACATCATCCAGCAGGTGCGGCGCTTCTCCAAGGACATACCTCTTTACGTGAGCACCGAGACGCCCGAGGTCTGGTCGGCCCTGCGCGGGGAGCTGGGCCAGGACCCCAGGCATTTCCTGTGCGGCTGCGGGCCGGTGGCCATGCCCGGCGGCAAGCTGGCTCTGAGCAAGGACTTCAAGTACACGACACTTATGCAGACCGACGCCTGACGGGGGCGTCGGAGACAAGGGAGCGTGAGCCCAGTGGCCAAGAAGACCGTCAAGGATGTCAACCTTGCCGGGAAGGTCGTGTTCGTGCGCGTCGACTTCAATGTTCCCCTGGACGGAAAGACGATCACCGACGACACCCGCATCCGGGCGGCGCTGCCCACCATCGGGCATCTAGACGACGCCAAGCTGGTCTTGGCCTCCCACCTGGGCCGCCCCAAGGGCGAGCCGGTGGACAAGTACAGCCTGGCCCCCTGCGCCCAGAGGCTCTCCGAATTGCTGGGCAAGCCGGTCAAGTTCATCGACGACTGCATCTCCCAGGAGAAGACCGCGGCCATTGCCGCCATGCAGCCCGGCGACGTGATCCTGCTTGAAAACACCCGGTTCTACCCGGGTGAGGAGTCCAAGCAGGAAGACCAGATGATGGCCTTCGCCGAGAAGCTGGCGGCGGGCGCCGAGGCCTACGTCAACGACGCCTTCGGCAGCAGCCACCGCAAGCACGCCTCGGTCTACGGCGTGCCCAAGCGAGTGAAGCCCGCGGTGATGGGGTTCTTGGTGGAAAAGGAAGTCGCGGCCCTCGACCGCGTCTACAACGCGCCGAAAGACGGCTTCATCGTCGTGCTGGGCGGCGCCAAGGTGGATGAGAAGATCAAGGTCATCAAGAGCCTCCTGCCCCGCTGCGACAAGATGCTCATCGGTGGCGCCATGTCCTGGGCCTTCTACAAGGCGCAGGGCAAGGAGATCGGCATGTCCTTTTGCCCCGAGGGCAGCCCGGAGGCGGCGGCGGACATCCTCGCCACCATGGGCGAGCATCTGGACAAGCTCGTCTTGCCCGGAGACGTACACATGCAAAACGTGCAGGGCGACCACTCGCTGGTCTTCGCTCCCGCCGACGGCATCAAGCCCGGCTGGGACGCCCTGGACATCGGCCCGGAGACCAAGGCCAGGTACGCCTCGCTGATCGAGAAGGCGACCACGGTGTTCTGGAACGGGCCGATGGGCAAGTTCGAGGACAAGCCCTTCGACGAGGGGACGCTGGCCGTGGCCGAGGCCATGGGCAAGTGCCCCGGGTTCAATGTGGTTGGCGGCGGGGATTCGGTGGCCGCCGTCACCCAGATGGGCCTGGCCGACAAGATGGACCACGTCTCCACCGGTGGCGGCGCCTCCCTGGAGTTCCTGGAGGCAGGAGGTTTGCCCGGCATCGAGGTTGTTGACGACGATTAGGCGCGGACAATCGCGGGGCACAGTTCGCCCCGCACCCTATATGGAGGACATACGAACCATGCGCACTCCCATCATGGCCGGGAACTGGAAGCTGCAGAACGACAACAAGCAGGCCTGCGCTCTGGCCTGTGAGATCAAGGAACTCGCCGGCACGACCAAGGGCGTCGAGATGATCCTCTGCCCGCCGGCCACCGCCCTGTCCACCGTGGCCGACTGCGTGGCGGGCTCCAACATCGAGGTCGGGGCTCAGAACATGTACTGGGAAGACTCCGGGGCCTTCACCGGCGAGATCTCCGCCGCGATGGTCCTTTCCACCGGCGCCACGTGGGTCATTCTCGGTCACTCCGAGCGCCGCGGCCGCTTCGGCGTCATCGAGGAGGGGTTCACCGAGGAGCTGCGCAAGGTCTTCGGTGACACCGACGCCTCCGTGGCCAAGAAGACCAAGGCCGCTCTGGCCGCGGGCCTCAAGCCCATCGTCTGCTGCGGCGAGCTGCTCTCCGAGCGCGAGGCCGGCAAGACCGATGAGGTCGTCATGGGCCAGGTCAGGGCCATGCTCGAGGGCCTTCAGGCCTCCGTGGCCGACAAGATGGTCATCGCCTACGAGCCGGTGTGGGCCATCGGCACCGGGAAGGTCTGCGACGCCGACGAGGCCGACAGGGTCTGCGGCGTGGTGCGGAAGGTGGTCGCCGACACGCTGGGCGCCGAAGCGGCGGCCAAGATGCGCGTGCTCTACGGCGGCAGCGTCAAGCCGGACAATGTGGAGGGGCTCATGGCCAAGGAGAACATCGACGGCGGCCTGGTGGGCGGCGCCTCGCTCAAGGCCGACAGCTTCGTGGCGCTCATTGATGCCGCCAAGCCCGCCGGTGGCTGCTGCTGCTGCTCCTAGCCCCGCCCGGGGCGCTCTTGCCGAGGACCGCAAACCAAACGGGCCGCCCTCCCAGGGCGGCCCGTTTCGTCTCTCCCACCCAGTACGCTTCATGTCCGGCGAGAGCCACCGCGATACTGGGGGTGCGCCGGAGGCGGAACGAGATCCCCACCCCCTTCCACCTCCGACGCCACGCGCCATGCCCCGCGGCGCGACCGCCGCGCAGGACGCAGCGACCGCGGGCACGGCAACCGGGGGCGGGACGTCTCCCCCGGTGTGTATCAACCTTTGCGCCCCAGTCTCGCCGTCACCACGACAGACCCTTGCGGGCAGCCAAACGAGACGGGCAGCGCATTGGGAATGGTACGCGAAAACTCTGTATTAGGTCAATTAACCTGTGTCTGCCTGGAGGTAAATCCTGCCCGCGCGGATGGAAGACGTGTCTGAGGGTGCCATGCCGTCGCTCGACGGTGGCGGGCCGGAGGTGCCGCCGAAAAGCCGGTTCTGCCGGGAAGATGTCATCCCGAGCGTCAGTCTCGCGCAGCGAGATAGCGAGGGATCTCGCCAGATCGCAAGAGATCCCTCGAGCTGCTCTTGCCGGGAGCGAACCCTCGCGGAATGACGCTCGCGGCGAAAGCGGGGCTCTGCCCTGAAGATGTCATCCTGAGCGTCAATCTCGCGCAGCCAGACAGCGAAGGATCTCGCCAGATCGCAAGAGATCCCTCGAGCTGCTCTTGCCGGGAGCGGGCGCACCGGGTATGACGCTCCCGCGTGAATGTGGTCTTGTCGGCCGCCCTTCTAGAGGCCCAGCAGCTCCAGGAGCTCGCGGGAGCGGGCGCGTGAGACCTTGACGGTCTTGCGCAGGCGGCCCTCCTCGTCGCCGAGGATCACGTCGTAGGAACCATCGCCATTGGGGATCATGTGCTGGATGTAGTTGGAGTTGAGCAATGCGCCGGGACTGGCGCGGAAGAACCCGTCATCCTCAAGCCGCTGCTCGAGGGCCTCGATCGTGTAGTAGGTCGGGTACTGCTGGTCCACGGTGCAAAGCACCGTGCGCCGTTGGCTACGCTCCACGCAGAGCACGCCGGCAGGGTCCAGGAGCCTGACCGTCCCCTCGCCGCGATCGCGGATGGGGAGCTTTCGCCGCAGCGGGTGGAGGCGCTGGGATCGGAGGTCGGCCACCAGCTCACGGAGGTCTTCGAGGATGGAGGTCCGGCCTTCCAGGGCCTGCTCCACGCGGCTGAGGCAAAGCAGGATGCGCGCGGCGAAGGCGTCGTAATCGCCGCCGCGCAGGACGTAGTCCACAGCCCCCAGATCGAAGGCCCGGGCCGCGTGGGTATCTCGACAGGTGACAAACGCGATGACCGGAGGTGCCTGGGCGTCCAGGAGACGCCGGGCCACCTCGATGCCGCCTATCTCCGGCAGAGAGGGGTCGAGAAACACGGACTCGGCGCCCAGGCTCTCGTGCAGCCGCAGGCACTCCAGGCCGTTGGCGGTCGTGCCTACTACCTCGACCCGGCCGCTGTCGGTGAGCAGTTCGGCGACGAGGTCGGTCACGTCTTGCTCGGCATGTGCGATGATGGCTCGGACCAACCAGACCCCTCCTCTTGTGCATCCGACGCTCCGGCGGGCCTTCTCTGTCGGCGGCCGCCGGGCGGGCACGCCAGGCCCATTTCGTCTCCGCCTCACCGGTGTCCTTCGCCCGGCCCCCGGGTGGTGGCGAAGAACTCCCCGGCCGTCGCCGGCGGCGGGAGGACTCCCCGCGGGCGCGGCGAATACGCCCTTATCTTGTCTGCACGCAACCACGTCTGGCTGAGCCTATCTGATCGCCAGTTCAAGGGAGGTATCGAACCGTGGACGAGGTCCGAGTGGGATTGGTCGGCTACAACTTCATGGGTCGAGCGCACAGCAACGCATACAGGCAGGTGCCTTTCTTCTTCCCGGAAGTCAAGGCCCGCCCGGTGATGAAGGTGCTGTGCGGACGCACCGAGGAGCGCCTCAAGGCCTGCGCCCGGCAGTTCCAGTGGGAGGAGACGGAGACCGACTACAGCGCCCTGCTGGGGAGAGACGACATTGACCTTGTGGACATCACCTCCCCCAACAACCAGCACGCAGACATGGTGGTGCAGGCGGCGGCGGCGGGCAAGCACATCTTCTGCGAAAAGCCTCTGGCCACGAATCTGGCCGACGCGAAGCGGGCCTTGCAGGCCGTGCGGGATGCGGGCGTCATCCACATGCTCTGCCACAATTACCGCCGTGCTCCGGCCTGCAGCCTGGCCAAGAAGATGATCGAAAACGGCGATCTGGGCGAGATCTACCACTGGCGCGCCCTGTACCTGCAGGACTGGCTCATGTCGCCGGATACGCCCATGATGTGGCGGGTGCAAAAGGACATTGCCGGCTCCGGCTCTCTGGGCGACCTGATGGCCCACAGCATCGACATGGCCCTGTGGCTCCTGGGCGGCATCAGCGAAGTGGCCTGCACGATGAAGACCTTCATCAAGCAGCGCCCGCAGCTTGAGACCTTCGACACGGGTCTGGGCGGTAAGGCGGCCGAGGGCGCCGAGATGGGTACCGTCGATGTGGACGACGGGGTCATCACCCTGGCCAAGTTCGCCAACGGGGCCCTGGGGACGTTCGAGGCCACCCGGTTCGCCGCCGGGCGCAAGAACTACAACTGGTTCGAGGTCAACGGCTCCAAGGGCAGCATCGTGTTCAACCTCGAGAGCATGAATGAGCTTTTGTACTACAACTGCGGTGACCCGGCGGACCGCCAGGGCTTCGAGCTGATCCAGGCCTCGGACGGCTGTCACCCCTACATGGCGCTGCCCGACGGTGGGCCGCGCTACTGGCCGGTGGCGCACATCATCGGCTACGAGCACACGTTCATCAACACCGTCGCCGACCTGATGAACGCCATCGCCGAGGGCGAGCAGACCTGGCCCAACCTCGAGGACGGCTGCAGGACCCAGGCGGTCCTGGACGCCTGCACCACGGCCGACGCCAGCGCCAAGTGGGAGCCCGTACCGGCCATCGACTAGCCCGGTGCCGCCTTAGCTCCAGTCGTCGACGCCGTAGACGCCGTTGCCGTTGACCCGCGACCCGCGACCCGCAGACTCGAGACTCGCGGCGGCTCGCCAAAGCGCGCCGCCAAGGAGGGTTTTGGCAGATGAAGATCGGATCTCTCAGTGCCGCCTGGAGTGCTCAGCCGTTGACCGAAGTCCTGGACTACTTCGCCAAGTCGGGCCTGCAGACCATCGAGATCGGCTCGGGTGGCTACCCGGGCAATGCCCATTGTGACCCGGCCGAGCTCAACGCCGACGCCGCGAAGCGGGAGGCCTTCATGGAGGCCATCACGAGCCGTGGGCTGGAGCTTTCGGCCCTCAGTTGCCACGGCAACCCGCTGCACCCCAATAAGGAAGTGGCCGCCGAGTTCCACAAGTCCTGGCGCGACACCGTGGAGCTGGCGGGCAAGCTGGGCCTGGAGTGTGTGGTGAACTTCTCCGGCCTCCCGGGCGGCGGCCCCAAGGACGAGTTCCCCAACTGGGTCGTGGCTCCGTGGCCGGAGGATCACCTCAAGGCCCTGGAGTACCAGTGGGACGTGGCCGCCGAGTACTGGACGCAGGAGGCCCAGGTGCTCAAGGATGCCGGGCTGTACGTGTGCTTTGAGATGCACCCCAACTTCCTGGTGTACAACCCCGAGACGCTCCTCAAGCTGCGGCGCGCCGTGGGCGCCAATGGTGACCGCATCTGTGCCAACTTCGACCCCAGCCACCTGTTCTGGCAGGGCATCGACATCCCCAGCGCCCTGCGCTGGCTGGGCGAGGAGCAGGACCCGGTCATCCGCCACTTCCATGCCAAGGATTCCCTGGTGTACGACTGGAACGCCCGGGTCAATGGGGTGCTGGATACCAAGCACTATGGCGATGAGATCAACCGCGGCTGGATCTTCCGCACGGTGGGCTACGGGCACGGGGCCGAGGTGTGGAAGGACATCATCAGCACTCTGCGCATGATCGGCTACGATGGTACCCTGTCCATCGAGCATGAGGACAGCCTGATGAGCTCCAATGAGGGCTTCCAGAAGGCGATTGCGTTCCTCAAGGAGTGCGTGATCTTCGAGGACACCGGCGAGATGACCTGGGCGTAGCGACAGGGTCTTCCGGCGCCGCTTACCTCTCGCAGTCCCGCCTCGGGGCACCGGTCTCCCCGGTGCCCCGGGTCTTTTGTTTCGGCCTCAGCCCTCTTCACTCTCGTGCGAGACGGGGCCACCCCCATGGCCGACCTCACCTCACAGCAAGCGCACTGGCTCCTGCAGGTGGCCGACGGCCGTCCCGTCCAGGTGCCCGGTGCACAGGACGCGCCTGCGAGTCGGGGCCTGGTGCAACTGGTCACCCCTCGACAGGCCGATGTACTGCGCGCGTACCGCGGTCTGCAACAGCAGGCCGAGGCCTGCCGCCGCGAGGCGCGGCGGGTGCGCCGGTCCGGCTGCCTGGGGGCCGTCCTGGCTCCTTTGGGCCGCCGCCGCGAGGCGCAGGCCGAGGCGCTGGGCAAGCAGGCCGACGCGTACGAGGCCGAAGCCCGCGCGCACTGGACCTTCTTGTCCTCCCACGACCTGCTTGACCTGGACCTGACGCTGCTGTCGCCGGGCAGCGACGGCTCGCTGCTGTCCCTCACCGACTTCGGCCGAGACGCCGTCTGGGGCTTCGTCTACTCGGCGAGGTTCGAGCGTGCCCATGTGAACGAGGCCGCGGTCGGCGGGCGCATCGAGGCCTTTCTCCGGCTGCGGGAAGGCCTCCTGGGCCATGGCTTCCAGCCCGACCCCCGGGTGGACCTGGCCGCCGCCGTGGCAAGCCGCAACTGTGTCGATGTGGCCAGGATGGTAGAGGCCAATCGCCTGGCCACGGCCGCCCGGTGGCAAAGCTACGACCGGCTACCGCTGGTGGCGTTGCTCACCGTGGGCGAGGGCGAGCCCGAGACGGTCTGGGAGCGATTCTGGAGCGGATACCAGGCGCTGAAGGCCTCGGGGTGTGCGGGCGGCTACGAGACGCGCCTGGCGGCCATGACCCTGCAGCGCTGGGGGGAGGTGGACCAGGCGGCCTGCGCCCGGCTGTGGGAGATAGCCGGACGGCTGCGCTACCACGGCTGGTCGCTGGGGCAGAGCACCGACCCGGTGGCCGCGCGACTGGCGGGAGTGCGGCTCTCACCCACGCAGGTCGTCGCCCGCGTCCTGCGTCTGGTCGAGGAGTTGGAGCGCGGCCCCTGGGCGACGGGCCCGTATCTGGACCTGGCGGCGGCGGTGGCGGCGGGCTGCAATCTCCACCGCCTGGCGATCAAGGCACAGACGGCTCAGCTCATGGAGGCCTTGCCCCGGTACCATCCCTTCGTCGACCGCTACGACCTGGCCATGCCCGTCACGGGGGAGGACTCCGCGCCCACGCTGACGGCGGCTCTGCTGGCTCTCCTGCCGGGGGAGGTTCCGGGCACTGTGAGGCGCCATCAGGAGACGACGGCGTGCATCGCGCCACAGGTGGGTGAGGACAATGCCGCGTCTCTTGCCCTGATGCTGCTGGATGCCGCCTGTCCGGACTGGTGTGACCTCACGCAGTTCACCTGGGAGATCGCCTCCCTGCTGCATCTGCCGGATTCCGGGTCGGCCTTCGCCGCTGTGGTCCGCATGGGCGCGATGTACCAGAGGATGGCTCAGCGGGCGGAGATGAGCAAGCCGGAGGGCCCGGCCGCGGGGCCGGGGTGAGCGGAGGACGGCCGGGGCGCGGGGCGCGGAACGGAGGACGACCGTGTCGCGGGGTTCGTGGCGCGAAACGGCGTCTCAGCCCCCGGCCTTTCTACAGATCGTGCGGCGTCCCTCGGGCAGGACCGCCACCGTTGCGTCCGGACCCACCATCTCCGTGGCCATCAGCAGCGCCGTGGTCAGGTGGTCGGCGTGGGTGATGTACGTACCCGCCAGCATCTCGGCGCTGCCCGTGACGGCGATGACCCGCACGCGGCGGTCGAAGTGGGCGTGGCAAAACAGCATTCCCGGGCTGCACGGCGCCCAGCCGCGCTCGAGGCTGTCACTCTCAAGCTCGCGGCGGATCAGCTCGCGCTTGTCCAGGGCCGTCTCCGGGCGCAGCAGCTCCATATCGGCCTCGAAAGCGCCCCAGCCTCCCGGGCACTCCCCCAGCAGGATCGCCACTCCCCCGGGCTTGACCGCCTCCAGCGCCGGTACCAGCGCCTTCTTGGCCTGCACCATGTCCACATCATACGGGGCGCCACCGGGGGAGGTGATGACGATATCGGCGGGCCGGCCGACCTCATGCACGTAGAGACCCTCGGCCGCCGTGACGCCCGCCCGGTGGGCGGCCACCAGGTCGCCGCAGTAGAGACCGGCGAGGCTGTCGTCGGGGTTCAGGACGGCATTGAGGATGAAGTCTACACCCACCCGCAGAGCAATGGCCTCCATGTCCTGATGGATCTCATTGCCATCCAGCTTCCCCAGTTGCGTGCCGTAGCGGGCGGTCAGGAAATGGTTGTAGGTGATGGAGCGATTCGAGCTGACGGCGGGGAGGATCATCTTGCGTCCGCCCGAGAACCCGGCGATGTAGTGGGGCTCGATGAAGCCCACGGCGATGCGCCGGTCAAACTCCCGCAGGATCGGGCTGACCTCCACCGGCACCCCATGGGGCGTTCTCCCCAGGGGCCATTGGTCCGGGCTGCGGGAGTCGTTTTGGTGCACATCATGGGTGCCGAGGAAGTCGTCCAACGCCTGGTCGGTCATCTTCCGGTGATTGCCCAGGCCGATCATGATCTCGGGCCTGGCGCCGAGGCCCTCCAGGCGCTCCATCAGCGGCCACAGCAGGCCCGAGGGATTGGGGCGCGTGGCGTCGACGGTGATCACCAGCACGCGGTCGCCGGGCTTGACGGCCTCTTCCAGGGCCGGGCCCACGGGGCGGGCGAAGGCCTGCTCCAGAGCGGCGGGAAGGTCCGCGATTGCCGGGCCGGAAGGCACCTTTGCCACATCCAGCACGCGCTCGTCTGCCAGCTCCACGCCCTGCGTCGTGGCTCCGTACTTGACGGTCAGTTCCATGTCCTCGGTCCTTAGTCGGCCAGGAAGACGAGAGCGCCGAAGCCCTCGGGCCGGTGAGGGTGCGGGGCTCCGAGCCCCGAGGGCGACCACTGGCTCAGCGCACGCGCCGCGCCCGTGCCATCCCAGCGGTTCATGTTGATGCGCCATACGTCTCCGGGCTCCGGCCTGTCCTTACCCATCAGGTCGCTGAGATTGACAAAGGGGATCCGGACCTCCAGCGTCCAGCCGCGATCGCGATCGGCGGAGTCATTGAGCGTCCCCTCCAGGGCGGTCTTGAGCCAGACGCCCCCGGTATCGTACGGCGCGATCAGGACGGTGGGGAAGGCGTAGAAGTAGTCGTACAGCACGCCCCGGCAGTTCATCTCAAAGCCGTAGTAGAAGGCGCTCCTATCAGGCGCCGGGGCGATGAACAGCTCCACGCAGTCGTCCAGGTAGACCGGGTCGTCGCGCTCGGTGTAGGTAGCGGTGATGTCCGTGTCCCGGCACTCATAGGCCGCGTAGAGGTTGGCATCGTCCCATGCCAGTTTCGCAAGGGTCATCTGCTTTTTGCCCTTCTGCTCGGGCCAGGGGAAGACGAAGGGCCCGGCGGTGGGCACATGGTGCCAGGCGGGATCATCCAGCGAGCCGTCGATCACAATGGGCCCGGTGATGCGGTGGCACTGGCAGGTCGGGGTGCCCTCATCGGGCACGATGGGCTCGGCCGCCACCCACCCACAGACTGTAGCTGTGGTCAGGATCATGACAAGTCGCATAGTCGCCTCCGGGCCGCGCGGTCTCCGTGCTCAGGCGTTGCCGTTTCCCGCCGTTCTCCGCGTCTCTTTGTCTCCGTGTCTCTGTGGTGAGTCGTTCTCCGTGGAACTCCGTGCTCTCTGTGTCTCCGTGGTGAGACGTCCGTCGTTCCGCCGTTCCGCTGTTCTCAGCCGTCACTCCCGCACCGGCACGGGCAACCTCCGCACTTGGGGCAGCCGCCTTCGTACTTGGCCTTCACCGTCGCCTCCAGGTCGATGCCCTGAATGCTGGCCATGGTGGTGAGCCAGGCCAGCACGTCGGCGAACTCGCCGGCCTGCTCCTCGGGGGTGCCCCTCTTGATGGCGCGAGACAACTCACCGACCTCCTCGATGAACCACAGGAAGTTGGCGTCGATGCCGCGCTCGCTGTCTCTGGCAAAGTAGATGTCCTCGATGAGCTTCTGGAACTGGGCGATGGTCATATGGTCTCTATCGTACCTGCAAGCCGAAGCTGCGGTCAAACCGGCCCTGAAGGAACACCACCAGGCGGTCGCCGTCGTTCTCGCGGCCCAGAGCGATCTTCGCCTGCTCGGAGCACTCCGCCCGGCTGAGGCCGGGGTCGGCGCCTTCGATGACGAAGGCCGGGTTGAGCAGCGGAGTCGCCGGAGTGACGGTCAGGTCCAGCTCCGTGGCCTTTGGCTGCGCGGAGAGCACATAGGCCCGCTGGGCCTTGTCGTAGCCCTGGAAGAGCCCGCCTTCCACCGTGACCGCCGCCTGCTGCAGCCAGGCCGCCGCATGCTCCCGGATGTCCCGCTCCCGGGTGGCCTGGCCGATCAGCCAGTACCAGATGCTGTGGTCCGTCTCGCGCACGACGGGGTCATTGACGAGGTTGACCAAATTGCTGTGGGTCGGGCGGTGCCAGTCGGCCTCACTGTCCAGCCAGGCGGTGCGGATGCCGCGGCTGACGGGCCAATGGAGATAGGTGTTGAACAGGCCCGGTTTCTCCACATAGGGCCGGGCCCAGACCTTCGCCTCGACCCGGTCATCATCCACCACCATGAAGGGTGAGGGCTGTCCGGGGAGGTTGATCTTGGCGATCACGTGGGGCCAGCCGGTGAGGCTGAAGAAGGGGCTGGGCCACACGGGGCGCTGGGTGCGGCCATCGGTGGTCATGAAGGTAATGGCCCGTGGGTCCAGGGACTCGTGGGGCGCATTGCCGGGCCGGTTGAGGGCGAGGAACTCCTGGTTCTCGTGCCAGCCCGAGCGGAACCAGGCCACGAGCTTCCGCGTCCCAACCGCGTCGGGGTACAGATAGTAGTACTCGTCGGCCCACTCGTCGTTGATGACCCTGCCCAGGAAGTCGGTGAGGCCGTAGCGCCAGTGGATCACCACGCGGGCGGGGGTGGAGGCGAGAATCTCCACGCGCGAGAACTCGCAGGCCTTGTCCATGATCGGCTCGATGCAGTCCACCGCCCCGTGGGAATCGGGCTCGGCCTCGAACCACTCGTAGCTCAGCCATGCGTTGTTGTATGCCCAGCAGGGGACGTAGCTGGTGCCGCGCCAGAAGACGAACCTGCCACCACCCTCGAAGGCGACCACCACGTCATCGAGGTTCGAGCCGTGCCACAGGTCATCCCACGAGCGGGTCTCGTCGCGGGAGATGTACACCGGGGCGGTGTAGCCAAGCTTTGTGCGGTAGGCGCCAAAGCCCGTGTCGGCGGGGGGAGTGACGATTTGCAGCTTCGTCTCCTCGACGACGCTCTCGCCGTAGGGCAGGATGGCCGCGAGCTGCAGCCGGTAGCTCCCGGGGGCGAGATCCCGGGTGGGGATGCTCTGCCTTGCGGCGGCCGAGCCGTCGCCGGGCAGGATGTGGCGGAAGGTCTGCAGGCAGGTGCCGTTCTCGGCCAGCAGGCGGCCGCAGACCTCTGTCTGCCCCGGCCCGGACGGGCGCGGCGCCGCCAGCACCTGCACCGCCTGGCCCGAGTAGGCCATGAGTTGCCACGAGGGCATCAGACCATACCCGTGGTCCACATACCTCGGCTCGCCGGGGACCTTGACGTGGAAGACACAGACGGGCGCGGCGGCATCGGTGATGACTTCGTCCGAGGCGACGCTCTTGCCTCCCACTATCAGCTCGACGCGGGTGTGTTGCAGGGCCACAGGCAGCCACATGGCCCGGAACTGCGGCTTGGGCGCCGGCCACTTGAGGTCCTCGTGCCAGGTGTCCTCACCACAGGAAAAGGTCAGCGTGGCGGTGCGGGGGTGCTTCTCGGGCAGGGCGGCCTCCACCACGCAGAGCCGCTCCATACAGGCCCGGCCAACGGCCCCCGTCTCGACGGCCCGAAAACTCGGCTTGGTGTGCACCTTCAGTACGGGCTGCTCCACGGGCCTGGTGCTTTGCCAGTACCACCCGGCATCGCCAAGAAGTGGCTCGGAGTAGTGGGACCTGGGGAGCTTGTCGATCTCGCGGGCTCCGAACACGAGGCCGCCGTTGTCCATCTGGGCCGGCGCGGGCACAGAGCACAGGGCAGCGAGCAGGGCCAGGAAGACCGGCATTGGCAGCACTCCTTGTGGTTGGGACGATGGCGCAGCGGGCGGTGCGGCCGCCTCGCGGTACTTCGCCGGGAGGGCGGTGCATCCCTGTCTGGCCACCATCGCGGCACGCGCCTTGCAGCGAGTCTTGCCGCACATGGAGGGACACCCGAGTCGGGTGCTCTGCCGGGACAAGGACGCGGCGGTGCCCCGGCGAATACACCTTCAAGGGGGGTGGGAGCAACAGATCGCCAACTGAGGGCCGCAGCGCCGGCTGAGGCCGGCAGACATGGGAGCACCTATCCGTGCCATATCCGGGGGGACATGAGTCGATGCATAGAAGCATGCTGGGGCGAATCGGTGTTACGTTCGCCGTGCTAATGGCCATCGCCGTACCGGCCGGGCTCGTGCTGCATAGCCAGGCCATTGCCTATCTGGACTGTCAGGCGGCGCGCAGCGCCGTGAGTGGACTGCTGGCGACACTACCCGCCGCGAACTTCGTCGCTCCGCCCGAGATCGCCGGGCAGCCGGCTACCGCCCAACAGCAGGCCGACCTGCTCAAGACCATCGACGCCTACCAGAGGCTCCGCTCAAAGGGCGAGTTCGAGGGGGCCTGGGAGCTGTTTGACCCCGAGACCTGCGCGGAGTGGAGCAGGGAAGCCTGGGTCCAGAGCCAGCGCCAGAGCCCTGACTTTGAGGTGATGGACATGGGACAGGGCCTGAGCATGCTGGTGTTCTTCTCCAAGGACCGCCGACTGGTGGACGTCGTCACCAACGGGGACGAGGGAATGGCCGAGCTGGCCCTGGATCTGTCCTGGCCCCAGAGCTTCATCCTGCGCCGGACCGGGGACGATTGGTCCATCGACCTGGACCGCACCAGCCATGCGGCGGCGCTCTCTAGCGTGGCCGACCAACTCCAGAGGCTCAAGGGCGGTGGCATGGGGCCAGGCCTGATGGGGCTGATGATGACACAGTTCGGTGGGTCGGTCGAGAACACCCTCGACCCCGACCGGGTGGCACTCACCGATGAGAGCCGCGAGATCACCTCGGCGGTGATCGCCGGTGACGTGGCGCAGATCACCATGCTCCGCAAGGGCAGCGTGCGCATCGCCGCTCCGCTCAGGTCCTCCGGGAGTTCGTGGCAGATCGCCTGGGATGAGGACTTCGTGGTGATCGAGCCGGGAACCAGTCTGCGCGAGGTGGCCGCGGGTGGCGTCGGCGCCGGTGTCGGGAAGAACGCCTGCGCCGCCAATCTCAGGCAGCTCGCCATCGCGGCGATGATGTACTGCCAGGACTATGACGAGAAGTTCCCCATCGCCGACCGCTGGTGTGATGCGACCTTCCCCTATGTCGCCAATGAGAGGCTCTACGCCTGCCCCGCCGATGACGGGGACTACAGCTATGGGATGAACTACAAGCTCAGCCGCTTCGAGCTGTCCGACGTGTGGTCGCCCTCGGACACGGTGCTGTTCTTTGAATCCGAGCCCAGCCGCAAGAACGCCTGGGACGAGGGCGGGGCCATGCCGGGCGACAGCCTGGCCGAGCCGGCGCGGCACGAGGGGCTCAACAACTACGCCTGGGTCGACGGCCACGTCAGCGCCATGGGCAATGAGGAGATGGATTTGGCCTACTATCGCGTTGTGGGCCTGGAGGCGGCGCCGCCGGATGAGGAGTAGCGAGCGAGACAGCCCTGGTGGCACACTTCACACTTCCGGAGGCATCCACCCATGAGACCCATCAGCGCCGGACGCATCGGCATCGTATTCGCCGTCCTGCTGGCCATCGCCGTTCCCGCGGGCCTATCGCTCCACGGCGCCGCCGGCGCCTATCTCGACTCCCAGGCGGCCCGTAGCGCGCTCACGGCCGCTTTGGCGGCGCTGCCTGTGGCGGCTCCCGAGACGCCGACGATCGTCAAGGGCGCCCCGGCCACCGAACAGCAGCGAGCGCAACTTGTCAAGCCGGCCGAGGCGTACATCCGGCTCCTGCGGCAGAGCGACTACAGCGGCGCCTGGGAGCTTATGGCCCCCGAGCACACCGGCGCCTGGACGCAGGAGAGCTGGACCGACCACATGCTCCAGGTCGTGGCCGGAGAGCCGCCTGCCGAGGCCGTCCTGATGCTTCTGCTGTCCGGGCTGGAGCGCGAGGTGGTGGAGGTCGTCACCCGCGGCGACCGCGGCCTGGCGCATGTGGCGTTGCGGGTGCAATGGCCGGTGAACCTGGTGCTGCGGCGCCTCCAGGACGGCTGGGCCATCGACCTTGCGCAAAGTGACCGCGCCGCGGCACTCAGCGACGCCGCAGGCCAACTGGAGAAGGCCAGGGGCGAGTCGGCAATGGAGATGCTCATCGGGATGCAGATGCTCAGTGAGGGCGGAAGCGCCGCCACCGCCCTGCTGGCCCAGGGCGCCTTCGAGCTGGAGGACGAGCAGATCAGGCTGTCCTCGGCCACGGTGGACGGCGATATCGCCCAGGTTGCCATCACCTGCGGCGGGCTTTTGCACCTGGCCCTCCCGCTGCAGACGGTGGCGGGTCGCTGGCAGCTTGACCTGAGCGCCGATGTGCAGACCATGGCCCCGGGTACGGAGCTCAGGGAACTGATGCAGACCGCGGATGGCGGCGACAAGGCCGAGGAGCTGTGCCAGGAGCACATGCGCCTACTGGCCCGGGCAATGCTCGTGTACCGAGCCGACTACGATGAAGTGCTCCCCATCGCCGACCGTTGGTGCGACAGCATCGAGCCGTACATGGGCGACGGCGTGGTCTTCGGGTGCCCGGCGGACGACGGCGAGTACAGTTATGCCATGAACTACAAGCTCAGTCGCCTGTCCGCGGACAAGATCACCTATGCCGATTCGACCATCCTGCTGTTTGAGTCTGAACCCAGTCGCAAGAATGCCTGGGACGAGGGGGGCGCTTTCCCCGGCAGTTCGCTTGCCGATCCCCCCAGGCACACAGGCACCAACAACTTCGCCTGGGCCGACGGGCATGTCACGGCCATGTTCACCTTCGGGCTCAAGCCCGATATGTACCGCCCCACGGGTCGCGAGAGCGTTCCCGGGGGCGGGGGGCCTGAGTGGATCACCGATTACGCCGAGGGCCTCAAGACAGCCGGGCAGCAGGGCAAGCCGGTGATGATCGATCTGTACGCCGACTGGTGCGGGCCCTGCAACATGCTCGACGAGCAGACGTGGTCGGATGCCCGGGTGCAGGCACTGGCCGCGGAGTTTGTCTGCATCAAGATCGACACGGACAAGGACGACAAGACCGCGGAGCTGTACGAAGTCGAGGCCATTCCGCTCGTGGTGTTCCTCGACCCAAGCGGCGCGGAGACCGGCCGGCAGGTGGGCTTCGTCGGACCCGACGAGATGCTTGTGCTGATGAACAGGGCGCTGAAGCGGTAGGGCGGCCGCTTCGACCGGCGACTAATGATGCCGCAGGCAACCGTGGCGCCTTCTGAGGCGCCACGGT
>Ga0334883_1000692_pt1 | contig 58150 bp, 39 predicted proteins | sample GraSluR1_MG_6_FD_207230 | JGI IMG/M metagenome (GOLD analysis project Ga0334883, IMG submission 207230) | Sludge microbial communities from methane-producing bioreactor in Wageningen University, Netherlands - Granular Sludge_09_05-R1 | ecosystem: Engineered > Bioreactor > Anaerobic >...
TCATTTCTACCTTGGAGTGATAGGTTGCCTCAATCATGTAGAAACATGTCCCGTCAACTAGCATCAACTGATGCCAATTGACGTCAGTTGACGTCAACTAGTACCAACTGCCCTTACTAACAGACCGCTAACCAAGCGGTCTGTTTTTGTATGTTCCTCCGGTGTCTACAATTTGACGCTTACGAGGTACCTGACCCCGAACCGACCCCGAACTGACCCTGGAAATGAAAAACCGGGAGAGAAGCTTTGAGCCTCTCTCCCGGAAAAACATCTAGGTTTTATTCATCTTTGGCTCTATCTCAACAGTTGACACAGAACCAAATCATTAGATTATCGCCCTACTAATATGCTAGCACATAGTCATATCCGATAACATCATCGTCAGATTGATACAGCTTCACATTATTCTTACCCTTCAAGGAAGAAATCGTATTAACCTTCCACTTTGTATTATCAGTATCCCAAGTGTAAATCACAGCATTGTCAGCAATTCTGTAAGAATAACCCAGACCAGCCTTTGTTACAGAAATGATATTACCACTTACCGCAGTAACCGTTGCGCTTAATGCTTCTGCAGTAGCGTTCACATCTGCAGTTACAACATTTCCAAAGCTGGTCACAATACCATCATTGTTAACTTTGATTAACTGTAAAGAACCAGTCATAGCAGTTTTGGTAGTAGAAGTGCTACCAGATGCGTAATCTGAATATGTTGCCAACACATCTTTTCCTAAGAAACCTTCTACATAAACTTTTTTAACACCATCTGCATTGACCCCTGCACTAGTAGCATTGATAACGCCAAAGGTATTGTCGCCTGAAGATATCGCATCATCTTCAATTAATATAACGGCGATTTTACTATTCGCATCGACTCCGTAATCTCTTACCTTAGTATAGGATGTTCCAAAAGTTACAGAAGTGTCGATATCAGCTACTTTTTTGATGGCAAACAAATCAGCATCTTTTGTTGCAGTATCATCAAGAACAAACACAACAGGATTGTTTGCAACCGCAACCGTTCCTATTACAGAACCGTCCTTGGCAACACTTCCAACAAGGTTGTTGACTGTTTTAGGAGTAATGCTATCAATCTTTCCATCGCTATCCAAGGAAAATTCTACAACACTTCCTGTAGTGAGTCCTGCCAATGTAGTTACATTGTCCATATCAAGATCCGGTGTAATTAATAATCCTTCTTCAGTGAAGAGTTTGATTGCATAAGTCGTTGTTCCAAAGGATACTTTAGTGTCAAATGCAACTGTAACTGCATAGTTTCCAGCAGCAGAATCATCTACATCCCAGAAAGCAATCTTTCCTTCAAAGTCAAGAGAAGCTGTTCCGGTATCTCCTAAATCTGCAACTGTCAGCGGAGCAAGGTTGTCAGACAGCTCATAACCAACTCCTCCAATAAAGAACTTGGAAGTAGTAACTCTTTCAATCTTGCCAGTAACTTTCTCTGTACCAACTCCTACTTTTACAACATCACCAGCTGCATAAACACCATTAGGAACAGGAGCCGTGAAAATGGAAACAACATCACCCTCTTCGATATCAGACAGGCTATTTGCACCCACTAAGGTAAAAGTACCATAGTCAATGGTTTCATTATTAGTCTGAACGAAAGGCACGCCATCAATGGTGCAATCATCTTCGTCAAGCATGTCGTCTTCCCATTCAATAGCGGTTGCATCCCATTCATTTACAGAATACACTTCTAGTAATTTTTTACCGGACACTTTAGCAGCAATCGTAACGGTAGCATCAGCTGCAAAAGTACCAGCGCCAGCAATGTCCACTCCATTTTGGAACTGTTGAGGTGCAACAACACCAGTAACATCACCATCATAAGTATATGCTGAAATTGTGTATTCCGCATCATCAGAAGCTGTGAATATGTCTCCTGCACCTACCGCAGCAGCCGCAGCATCAAAAGATCCTGTCATATAGGTTGATTTAACCTTATCAACAGCTACAATTTCTGCGTCCTTATTTGCATAAGCGGTTACATAAGCTCCTACATATTTTGAAAGATTAATCACGGAATCTTCATCACCCAACAAAACCCATGCATCGCCCGCTGCTCCACCAGCTGGAGTGTAGGCAACACAATTCAGCCCAGAGGTCAGCATGTTCGGATTTCCTGTCACAAAAGTGGTTGCACCATCAGCAGCAACTTGAACCTTCGTAACTGTTAAAGCATTGTAGATAACTTGAGCTGCATTGGCTCTGTCAACCGTTACCATTGCCGCAACATCATCATACAAATCTAGGTCTTGAGCTTTAGAAATATAGTTGGAAGGCCATACTCCAATCAATTCAGAAGAATTCTCGGTATAACCAACTGCTCTCAAAACCATTGTGATGGCTTCATTCAAGTTAATGGTTCTTCCGGGCATTGCATTTCCCATTCCATCACCAAGCATGATTCCCTTGGATTCACAGAATGCAAGATACTTAACTGCCCATGTGTAACCGGAAGTATCCTTAAAGCTAGTTGCAGTAAAGCCTGCAAGCGCGCTTTCCGGAACGCCCAAGGCTCTTGTAATCATGGCAGCAAATTCTGCTCTGTTTACAGCCTGGTCCGGCTTGAATGTTCCGTCCGGAAAACCTGTGATGATTCCCAGGTCATTCGCAACGGTAATAGCTTCTGAATTGTCACTGTCGGCGATGTCTGTCAGACCGAAAGCCATAGAGAAGCTACCAAGTACTAGTGCTAAAACAAGCACAAATGATAGTACTTTTCTCATTTTTTATCCTCCTTTAGATAATTTCTGGAAGGGGTAACAGTTTGTGTTTTAAATGCCTTCAAACTATCATCCCCTTCTTAATGATAATTTGACATTGTCGACAAAATGTTGCAACACGACAAAATCCTGCGCACATCTTATCACTCTGAATTATAGCCTTGTTTTTAGCCCTTCGTCAACAAATTGGGGTAAATGTAACATAACTGTAATACGACGTAACATTCACGTAACATCCCCGATTTCCAACATTTCCGGCTATGTGTCAAGTATATGGCAATACCCTCGTAATGTCCATTACGAGGGTATTACAATCAGATTATAAACTATCGTATGTGCTGTCAAATTCCTAGCTTGTCCAGAAATCCCTTTATTATCGTCTTCTTTATATAGCAAGAAGTATTATCGCCCGCCAATTCATTCACCAAATGAACTAACTCCTCCGTTGTAATGGCTTTCTTATCCCATGCTTTTTCTAGCAATCCCAAAGTTCCAAGACACCTTACGCCTACTAAATCACACGCTTTTCGAACAAGGCCATCATTGCTGTTACAGTAGTATTCATACTGCTTTGCAATAGATATCGCAACCTTGTCATGGTCAGAAAGATTTCTATAGTCTCGATCTACTGTTAACCGCAGGTAGGTTGCATGTCCTTCTTCACTGTCAATATTACTTACTTTAAATGTGTGTTCTCGGATTCTTTCCTTAATTGTCCCCTGCAACTCTTTGTCATAGATGATCTGTGGTATACAAACAACATCAAAGCTTATAAACAACAAATCCAGTCTGTCTAATTCAAACAGATCAATGAGAACATTAGCGTCAACAACTGCGGCCTCCTCATGCGATGTATTCGTACTGGCCATCATCTTCGCTCCATTTCTTGAGCAACTGCCGGGTAGTGACTAGATCCATATCCAGAATTTGAGATATTTTCTGGGATGAGATTTCGTCATTACGATAAAGCTTTTTCAGGTTCACCATTAGCTTCGGGTTTTTTGCTGCGGCATCAACATGACCAACTGGATTTGGTTCGTTGTTCTTCCAATCGTTCACGCTGACTCTTCTCCAGAAATCAGCATACTGACTCTTCGAAATATAACCATATTTATATAATGCTACATAAAGAGTCTGTATGCTGACTTTAAAATGTCGTTTCATCTCCATTACATCAATTTTTTTCTCTTTGTTATTCTCTATATACTCTCGCACCAGATACCTTGGCAATAGAAAATATCCGGCAAAACTATTCACGATCTTTTCATTAACAGCATCTTCGTTACCGCTACAGCAGGGATTTGCATTCATTTTTCTATATTCATTCTGGTGAAATAGTAAATGCCCATACTCATGTACCAGAGTAAATATCTGTCTTTCTTCAGAAATTGCCATGTTGGAATTTACATATACAAAGCTGCCATATTCTTCCGAATAGGATGAGGCACCGAAGAAGGACTCGTTCTTTATGGTGGACGAAATTACGTTGACTCCTTTCTCTGCAAAGACCGAAAAATAATTATCCGGAATAATATGCTCAATATTAAAGAACTTTCTTTGTTCACATGCTACTTTTTCAATAAAAGATTCGTCTTCTTCGTTCAGACTTTTGGAAGCAATGAGAAGACTATACTTTTGCGGAACAAAGCTCATCCTGGTTTTTCCCACAACATCAATGTATTCTTTGAATTTAGTCTCTATTTCACTTATGTCCGAACCTTCTAACGCCATTTCCGGTTTATCCACCCTGAATAGCATATCAAAACTCTCGTGATCTACACTGAAGAAGTAATCCAAAGATTTATGAAAAAAATTGGCTATAATAGACAGCTTCTCGCTATCTATAACCTGTTCGCCGGTGATGTACTTGCCTACAGTCGGATGAGTTACGTCTATGATTTCCGCCATTTTCCTGTTTGAGATATTGCGGGCTATCATCAGATCTTTGATATTCTGCCCTATTATTTTAGAAACTTTCATTTCTACCCCTCCTTTTGCTTAATATTACCATTTATTTATTATTTTGTCTACTTTTTGGTAATTATATTTACCACCCGCGCGAGGCACCATAAAAAGCTCTGAAGATCTAATATACCATTCTCGAACTGGAATATGCAGAAGACCACACCCTTCCCTTTATAAGGATGTGGCCCATTCTATTTGGAGCGTTAATTTTTAGTGGGTGAGTAAGTTATGATAGCAAAAAATCGATTATGTTAATAAATTTTATGCCTTGATAATCTGTAACAAACGATTTGTCCATGGAGATAATATTCTTTTCATAGCTGTCCTTGATGGCTTTCAGGGGTCCGAGCTCCCGCTCCTTGACCCTTTCGTCCAGCAAGCTATATGTAACCCGAAAATACTTTTTCTCAACCTGCTTCACTGCCAGGAAATCTACTTCTGCGTCATACCATTTTCCGAAAAACACCGGATAGCCACGGCGGATCAGTTCAAAATACACGATGGTTTCGATGATGTTGCCGGTATTACATATGTAGAGGCGAATCTTTAATAATGAGTCTTCCGTACACCTTGTAACCAAAAATGCAACGTAAAGGTTTTCGTTGCATTTTGCGTTGCACTTTTGCAACGTATTTTTGCTTTCGTTGCAAAACATAAAAAGAGTGGTCGGACAAACCGGTAGAATTACTAGTTCTTTAACGCTGTAATTGGAACTACGTAAACCCCGTCCTCCCTGAGGTAGGCTGCATTGGTAATTCCACATATTACGCAAAGCACCTTTGGCGGTTTCCCGCCATTTTTAATTATCTTCTTTTTTACTTTCAGCAATGAATCTGCTGCTTCGTCAATTCGATCACTGCCAAGTTTTATTTCTATAGCCACCCAGCTCCCGTCGTTCAACTCGATAACGGCATCCATTTCATTTCCGTCATAATCTTGGTAATGATACAGTTCTGCTTTAAATGACTCTGCATATATTCTCAAATCTCTTTCGCACATCGCCTCGAACATAAAACCCAAAGCATTGAAATCATTTAACAACATCTCTTCTGATATGTTAAGTATTCCGCAGGCCAATGAGGGGTCCACAAAGTGTCTTTTATCTGATTGCTTTATCCTTGTGGCAGATCTGATGTTGGAAGAAAAAGCCTTTTGATTTTCTATCAAGAACATTCTTTCAAACAAAGATAAATAAGAAGCGATGGTGTCATTATCAATCATTTCCCCTTCCATCTCTTTGATGTCGTTCCGTAACGTATTGATGGAGGCAGTTGTGCTTTCATTTCGAGCCAATGATTTTAGCAACAAGTTCATCTTCGAAGAGTTCCGATTAATCCCCTCCAAACGATATATGTCGTGGTTAACCACAGCATTAATATATTCTCTTGTCACAGTGCTGTATTCTGATTTGCCAATCTCCAGGCTTCCCGGCCAGCCTCCTCTGATGATGAGGCTTATTAGATCGGGCAAGCTTGGCCCATCAATAAAGACATTCTCGAACTTTTCGTTGCAGATATTTTCCAGGGATATTTGCCCGCTGGAATCCTTTGACTCAAACAAGGACATAGGACGCATTCTAATCGTTGATATTCTTCCGGCTCCACTATGTAATATTCCCTTTTGTTTAGGAGTTGCAGAACCCGTTAGAATAAACTGGCCCTTTTCCCCCTTCTGATCGACTTCGTGTCGAACGGCGTCCCACAAAGGCGGAACTTCTTGCCACTCATCTATTAATCGTGGGCGATCTCCCCTTAAAGCCATCGAAAGATCCGTCATGACTAATGACTTGTTTAAAAAGTTCCCTGATGGATCTCCTAAATATATGCTGCTTTTACAGTGTGCGTTTGCCGTCCATGTTTTGCCACACCATTTAGCACCTTCAATACAAACTGCCCCAAAGGTGTTTAAATGCAAGTCTACCACTTTATCCACGATTCTAGTCAAATACTCCTTTTTATTCATTTTTCTTGCCCTCCACCGTCATTATAACTCCACTCGGTCATATTTGCAACTTTCATTCGGTCATATTCAGGCTTTTCATTCGGTCATATTTGCAACTTTCATTCGGTCGTTTTTGGATTCTCGTTTATTTAGAGTGGCTTCAATCGAATATTTATTACGGTATAGCGTAATTAATACCTTAATTCCTAAAGTTTTTATGGTATAGCGTAATAACTTTGACTTTTTTAGTCGGTTTTTCTCCATTGATGCGAAGTGTGTTGCTCGGTTACAATAATTACAAAGAAATATATATTTCTTTGTAGTTATTGGCAGAGAGGAGAATTAAAAAATGTACCCCCGTATTCCAGAGAAAGCGGAGCCGACCAGCAAAATTATTAGTATTTCAAAAAAAAGACAGATAACCATACCCCAAAAGTACTTTGAGAAAACAAACTTCGGAAATGAAGCCGAGTGTATTTTTGTTGAAGGCTCCATTATTATACGCCCTTTACGCTCTGAGTTAAGGGAGGAATTTTTTGATGAAATTCTGGAAGATTTGATTTCTCAAGGATTTTCAGGGAAAGAGCTTGTTGAGAAGTTCAGAGAGGCCAGAAAAAAAAATAAACCGGCTATTGGTGAATTAGTAGCAGAGGCAGACAGAATTGCTTACGGCATCCAAAAGGCAGCAACCATAAATGATGTTTTTACCGAAGATACCGAAAGCGAAGAGTAGCTTACTATGTATAAAGTTTTATTTTCTCCAGCCGCAGAAAAATACTTTAAAAAACTATTGGTCCTTACTAATGCCATAGAACTCTTCCATACACTTGGCATGTTTGTATTTGTCAACATACTGAATTTGGCGCATTTTAGTAATGTTTTCATGCGAAGAAAGAGTAATATGTTATATTAACTTGAGGTCGCAAATTGCGACCTCAAGATTACTACACAGGAAAGAACGGTGTTACATGGCAATAACCAAAGAAAATCCGGAGCTGATCATTGAAAATGCTGATATTAAGAGTATGATTCATGTAGTTCGTGGACAGCCGGTTATGCTGGTTAGTGATCTGGCTATGCTATATCAGGTTGAAACAAAGCGCTTGAACGAGCGCGTAAAAAGAAATATCTCAAGATTCCCCGAGAGCTTTTACTTTCAACTTACGAAAGAAGAATATGACAGCCTAAGGTCGCAATTAACGACCTCAAGTGAGGAATATGGAGGACGTAGGTATCTTCCATATGTCTTCACGGAAAGCGGGATAGCGATGCTCTCCGCTGTTCTTCGAAGTGATGTGGCGGTTGAGGCTAGCATTCGCATTATGACTTCTTTCGTAGAGATGAGGAGATTTATTGCTGGAAATGCCACACTATTCGAGAGAATAAGTTCGGTGGAGTTTAAGCAGCTTGAATATCAGAAGAAAACCGACGAAAAATTCGATAAAGTTTTTGCGTATATTTCAGGCCATGCTGAGACGGAACAAAAGATATTCTACGACGGGCAGATTTACGATGCTTTTAGCCTGATTTCATCATTGATCCAGCGTGCCAAAAAAACTATTTATCTGATAGACGGATATGTAAATCTTATTACACTTGATATGCTAGCAAAGAAGAATGGGGCTGTAGTTACAATATATACGTACTCGAATACAAGATTAAGTCAGACGGATATAGACAAGTTCAATGCGCAATATCCGTCACTGATCATAAAGAAGACAAATATTTTCCATGACAGGTTTCTTATTATCGATGAGGAAGAGGTATATCATATAGGAGCATCGATAAAAGATGTGGGAAATAAGTGCTTCGGAATATCTAAGATAAAGGATCAGACGATATCTGATGACCTGATAAAACGGTTAAAAGCAATCAAATAGTTGATGCCTGAAAAAGTATTTGAATCAAGAAATACAAAGAGCCGAAAAAGCGGCTCTTTGTTCGCTCTAAAAAGCAAGAAAGGGAGTGTCTTGATTGGCGGCGATAATACCAAACTGCAGACCGTGCTGAAGAATGTGAATACACTTAGCTCAAAAACACCCAACAGTAGCTGAAGGTTGGTGACTTGGCCGGGATGTACTGTCAAAATGTTTACTATAACTCTAGCAGTTATGAAATAGCATACCGGGTGTACGATTAGTATTGTCGTTTATCCTATTAAAAGCACGGTTGACCATACTTCCTTTCATTGGTACAATATTTCCATATATTACCATATTATGAAAGGAGTTTTTTATGTCACTCCATTCGCCTCCGTCTCTTCTACGAGAACACATCGAAAAGTTTCTCTATTATTGCGTCCACCAAAAACGACTTTCTGCCAATACCCATCGAGGGTATGAATGCGATCTTCGTTATTTTTTAGAGTATCTGGAATCATTGGACCCTCCCGTTACCAAACCGGAAGCGGTCACCAAATATGTGTTAGAGGATTACCTGTCCTATCTGAATCAATCTTTGAAGGTAAGGACCATCCGAAGAAAATTTGCGGCCATCCGATCCTTCTTTTCTTATCTTGAGTACTACGAAATCTTAACAGAAAACCCGATGCTGAAGTTCCGAATGAAATTGAGAGACTATCCTTCCCTCCCCAATACTTTATCCATCGATGAAGTGGCCAAGATTCTCCATGCGGTGTATCATCGTCCGGCGGAGGATGATTTGGGGATGCGAACCAAGATCCGGGACATTGCTATCATTGAAATGCTTTTTGCCTTGGGTCTTCGTGTCAGTGAACTGGCGGCTTTGACCTTGTCGGATTACCAACCCCATAACCATTCCTTCCGCATTCTTGGGAAAGGGTCCAAGGAACGTTCCGCCTATCTCATAGATCCTTCCGCACAGAAAGCCTTATCCAATTGGCTTGCCTATCGAGAAAGTCTCCATCCCACCGTTCCCAATATCTTCATCAATCGGTATGGTGGCGATTTGAGTCCCATCACCATCCGATGGATGATTCACAAATATGCCCACATGGCCGGTATTGAACACCGAGTAACTCCCCACAGTTTTCGCCATTCTTTTGCCTCTTCCCTATTAGAACAAGACGTGGACTCCAAGTACATCCAGGAGCTTTTGGGCCACAGCTCCATCCACACCACGCAATTGTATTTGCATACCACCGAAGAGAAAAAGGTGGAACTTCTGAAAAGAGCCCATCCGCGCAAAAACATCCACCCGGAAGGAGTGGATGAATAATTTGTTTCCTGTCAATTCAAACATTCGGAGCGAAACGAGTTATAAGAACATTGCCATGTAGATAGGAAGCCTCAGAATTCTCTGCCCGTGCTCCACATTTCTGGAGGACAAGAGGATTCCCTGTTCTACACCGTAGTCTTGTATTATGGTTTTCATGGATTTGGCCTTGGTGTTGTCCGCTGACTTCACTTCAACGGCAGTGGCTTTCCCATCCATTCTAATAAAGAAGTCTATTTCAATATTCCCCTTTCTTTCGAAATAGTACAATTTTTTCCCCGCCTTGGCAAAAATGTCTGCGATGATATTTTCATAGATTGCTCCTTTATATATCCCCAGGTTCCCATCAATGATGTCTTTTTGTGATCCGTCTTCCAGCATAGACATTAAAAGCCCGGTATCTCTCATGTACACCTTGAATGCATCAAACCTGGCGTTACCTTCCAATGGTAGCTCCGGCGCTGCCAAATTATAGCAGTAGTTGATGATCCCCGCATCATGGAGCCAAACCAAACTTCCACCAAACTTACGGGACGTACCCTTTTTCTCCACAACGGAATACTGGAACTTTTTATAGTCCTTTGACAATTGTTTGGGTATCGAAAGAAAACAGGCTTTTGCTTTGACTTTTTCAGCACCTTCCGCATATTTGGCGATATCGTCATGGTATCCTCTGACAATCCCCCTTTGAAGAGACAGGACATTACCGTAGTTCTTTGTATTGACGAATTCAGATACTACTCTCGGCATTCCCCCCACAACAATATATTCTTTGAAATGCTCCATCATTTTTTGATGCATGGCTTCCGGCAATGGCCTTCTTTCCAAATAATACTCTCTTATCACCGAGATAGACTCTTCTGATACCCCATTGGACCAAAGAAACTCTTCAAAATCCATAGAATACATATCTAGGTGATCTTCATACCCCACGGGATAGGAAGGAACATCTTTATATCCTAGCCCCAACATAGATCCGGATGCAATCACGTCGAATTTTTTTGCAATAGAAAAAAACTTCAGTGCCGTTCTGGCTCTTGGGCAGCTTTGAATCTCATCTAAAAACAATAAGGATTTCCCCGGAATTAGTTTTGCCCCGGGTATCCTCAATGTAATTTGCTTTATCAAGACATCAACATCAAAATCCTCTTCAAACATTTGTTGATGCGAGGGGTTTTCATCAAAATTAATATACACATAATTTTCATAGTTCTCCCGTGCAAATTTCTCCACTATGGTTGTTTTCCCAACCTGGCGGGCACCGTGAACCAGCAAACACATTTTATCCGGATTATTTTTCCATGATAACAATTGGTCGTAAATTTTTCTTTTTAACATTTTGCACCTCGAATAGGCCCCTATTCTCTATCAAGAATAACATATTCCCTTGATTTACATGTTAGTTGATATTTCAACGATTGTCAAGCTTTGTGCAGATTTTTCCACCGAATAATATGTAATTGATACAGATTTTTCCACCGAATAATATGCGCTCATTGCATATTTTTAAGCCGAATGCCACTGAAAAGAGGATTGCCAGCATCTAAACCACTATGCAAAATCCCCATAAAAAGATGGAAGACATTTATGCCTTCCATCTAGGTTCAGGTCTATTTTAACAAACTCGTTGCTATTCTATTTATTGATTACGATAATGTCGACATTGGTGTATTTGTCATCACTGATATCATAAAGTCGAACTTGTTTTGCTTTTCGTACCTGGGACAAGCTTCCCTTCTCGTAGGTGTTATCACTTTTCACCACATATACTGAAGCATTGTCTTTCACTTCGTAGTAGGTCACAGCAGCTCCCGTCATTCCAATCAGTCCTCGGGTTCGATCAAACTCTTCAACCACGGTAAACCCGGTGGTAATTTCCACAAAACGTTTTCCCAATACTACGCCTCCGGTAGTGGTGACATTTCTCACCTCACCATTGGTGGAAGACATTTCGTAAATGGTTCCATCCCCTGCTGTCAAAGCCGGAACTACCAACCCCTTTTGTCCATACCAATTGATTTCTCTCATGGCCGACCAGGTGTCTAATCCCGTTACGGATTCCCCCGCTCCGTTCAATACAGTGTTGGTGCTATTAATCAGTCCGTAAATTCTTCCACTGAACCCTACATCATAAGGAAGGATGATTTGAGTCACTTTCCCACCGGAAGTCAAAATCCATGCAGGAGTGCTAACGGACTTATACTTGTAAACCGTTTCTTCCCGATAGTCGGTTTTCTTCGTAGACAGGGTCATGGAACTCTTATAGTTTTTCTTGGCTTCGTAGGTATAAACCTTCACATCTTTATCCAAAGGTTTCCCATCGTATGTGGCAATGTTGGCATCAAAGGCACCAGTCGCATAAGTCAGACCGGTTAACACCAATTCGCCGGTATCCAGTGTATCCTTTTGGTAGTCGTCAATCAAGGACAGGGCATTGTAGGTAAATTGGGCTGTCATCCATTTATTGATGTATTCCGGAATCACCGTACCAAGTCCTGTGCCCAAATCCAAGTCTTTTGACTTTTGAACGTAATTATCCGGCCAGGTTCCTCCCAGGGATTCATCCGAGTAGCCCGCCGCTCTCAGCACAAAGGTGATGTATTCGTTGCTGGTAACCTGGCCTCCCGGGTTGAACTTGTTGTTGCCCACACCCTTTGTGATGCCGTTTTTCACCGCATAATTGATATAGGGTGCTGCCCATCCATATCCACCCATATCGGTGAACCCGCTATCGGGAATGGACTGGGTGGCCGTTCCATACAATTCTTCCGAAGGAGGATTGATGGTTCGAACCACAATGGCACAAGCCTGAGCCCGATTCAAATACTGCTCCGGATGGTACAGCCCATCGGTGTCTCCCGTAATGGCTCCTCGCTCCATCAAGGTGGCTACTGCGGTTTCATAACTCTTTCCTGCCACGTCTTCCGGCACCGCTGCAAAAGCCATAGAAGTAGAAGCCAGTACCAATATCAGCAGGAATGATAGGATTTTCATCGATTTTTTCTTCATGATTCTCTTTCACCCTTTCTATTTCGCAAAACGTTCCATTGTTCCATTGTTCCATTATGCTATATTACATTGATTACATTCGAGTCCGAAGTGGAGTCGCTATATCCCGTTTGGCTGGTAGTAACCCGAACAAAGAAAGCACCTACCGAAGTGGTTCCCACCGTAGAGTAGGTTCGAGCGGTAGCTCCTGCAATGGCGGCTCCTTCATAGTACCATTGATATTGATGGGTGCCGCTGCCGGAAGCCGTAGCGGTAAAGGTCACTGCCCCCGTAGACACCGGTACTGCCGGAGCACTGGTTACCGTTACGGTCGCTGCGGATATGGTGGATTTGGGCATGTTGCGATATAGCAACTGAACCACATCTCCTTTTGAAGCCGGGGCTCTCCAGTTGGTCACATTCAATGCGCCATCCATGTTGTACAATTCCGCATATTTAATGTAATTATTAGGCCAGGTTCCATATCGATTCACCGTGGCATCCGTAATTCCTTTGGACCGAAGAATCACAGCGATTACTTCAACGTAAGTGACACTCCCCCCTGGATTGTACTTGCTACTTCCCACCCCGTTGATGAGGCCGGCTTCATAACAAGCATTGATGTAGCCTTTGGCCCAGTTGTAACCAGACATGTCGTTGAAATAGGTCTGCTTCTCTGCCGTAGCAATTCGCCCTGTATTACTGGTGACTTTTGCCATGATGGTGGCATATTCCGCCCGGGTGATGCTTCGTTCCGGATGAAACAATCCATCGGTATCTCCCGTTATAATGCCCTTATCAATAAAAGCTCTTGCCTGAGTCAACAGTTGAGTCCCCGCAATATCACTGGGATATTTGCTGGTAGAGTTCCATTGACTGTAATCTATGTTGGCGAACCCTACTGTAGTGGTTGCCATGACCAAAATCAAGGTCAGTATAAAGATCAGCGTTTTATTCCCTTTCATTTCTTTCCCCTCCAAATAGGTTCACTGGATGATAATTTTCCGCTCATCAATTATATCCCACCCCGCAATCTTTATCAATGAGCCCGGGCGAAATGTAATAGTTTCGACATATTTTACCGCAACAAGCTCTTTTTCTTTGGACGAAGGGAAAAGAAAAAAGTTCCGCTTGGTCCGCTTGGTAAGATGTCAACTTTTCTTTTGCGAAACAGGGGGGAACATAATCATTCAAGTTATAGTCTATTCATTGATATTTTCCCTTAATCAGACTAATATAGTACCATAGGAACAACATCTGTAATCCTGTAGCAAAAAGGGGAAGGAGAAAAAAACCATGAAAGATTTGGAGCGATACAATCAACTGCTCAACTCCATCAATGAGGGAATATACTTTGTAGATGCGGAGCGTCAGATTACCTTTTGGAACAAGGGAGCGGAGCGGATTACCGGGTTTTCTGGCCAAGAAGTCACAGGGTCTTTTTGTTACGACAATCTATTGAATCATGTGGATGATGTGGGAAACCAACTGTGTCAGAATGGTTGTCCTCTTTACGCCACCATTCAAGATAAAAAGCCACGGAACCAAGTAGTGTATCTACACCATAAAAAAGGGCATCGGGTTCCGGTCCATGTTCGAACCATCCCTCTTTATGACGATACCGAAACCTTGGCAGGATGCATCGAAATTTTTTCTGATGAAAGCCATTCGGTTTCCAACGATTTGTCCCGGGAAGAGCTTCACACCATTGCCTTTACAGACGCCTTGACAGGACTCCCGAATCGACGAGCTGCAGAATCCAAAATCAGACAAACCAGACTTCGGTTGGAAGAGGATCAAGTTCCTTTTGCTGTAGCCTTGATTGACATTGATCATTTTAAAAAAGTCAATGACACTTATGGCCACGACATTGGAGATGAGGTCCTAAAAATCATAGCCAGAACATTGGACGGTGCAACTCGCCTTACTGATTTGTCCAGTCGATGGGGCGGCGAAGAATTTCTCCTGGTTCTACCTGGAATCACAGAGGATACCTTGTTCCCTCACCTGGATAGAATTCGCCTGCTAGTCGAAGCCAGTCGATACCGATCCAGCCAATTTTCTTTAGGGGTCACCGTTTCCATAGGTGGCTCCATTGGAAAACCAGAAGAAACTGATGCTCAACTTTTTAAACGGGCTGATTCAGCTCTCTATGAAGCCAAACAGCAGGGTAGAAATCGAGTCATTATCCAATGATAAATATGGGAGGAAGTACAATGAGAAATACCATGAAAAAAAGAGGAATTCGTGTAGTTACCATGGTGGTGATGATGCTTACCCTGTTGAGCACCTCCTTTGGCGTCCCAACCATAACTTCCGCCGCCACTCCAACCGACATACAGGATCACTGGGCCTCTACTTACATTATCCGCGGAATCCAGCTGGGGTTCATTAACGGATATCCTGACGGCACTTTTTTACCGGACAAGCCGGTAAGCCGGGCTGAATTCGCCAAAATGATGAATGCCGCCCTAGGAAACACGAGTACCGCCACCACCTCTTTCTCCGATGTGCCGATTTTTGAATGGTTTTATCAGGATGTAAGCAAGGCGGTAGCCGCCACCTATGTGGCTGGATATGACGACGGTACCTTTCTTCCCAATAAGGCCATATCCCGACAAGAAGCCGCTGTTATGATTGCCCGGATTGTGCCTTCTTATGGTGCAACTTCTAATCTCTCCGTCTACTCGGATGGCAATCGGGTGGCGGACTGGGCCGCAGAATATGTACGCAAAGTGGTAGGAAAAGGCTATCTGGGAGCCTATGACGACGGATTGCTCCACCCGGAAGACAGCCTGACCCGAGCCCAAACCGCAAAAATCATATGTAGTATTCTGGACAAGGAAACCATCGTTAAGAATTTTGCTACCATCAAGGACGATGAAACCATAAAGAAGAACACTTTGTACACCAATACCGTAACCCTTTCTAAAGATTTGGGCGAGGGAGAAGTAGATTTTAGCAACTGCACCCTTTTGGGCGGCCTGATAGTCAGCGGCGGCGGATCCAATACCGTTACCATCGAAAATAGCCGGGTGTCCTTCGTGACCATCAACAAAGACGATACCATAGTTCGAATTTTGGCCAAGGGGGCTACTACCATTCCCAGAACCACCTCTCACGAAAAAGCCCTTTTGGAAACCAAGTCTCTGGCTGGAGGAGTTTTTGGGACCGGTTTTGCCTCCGTAGATGTACGCGGCGGTTCCGACACCACCTTCACCGGATACTTCCCACTGGTTCATCTTGTCGGGAGCAAAGCCGTTGCCCGTTTAGACGGTTGCTCCTTTGAACGTTTGGTAGTATCTTCTGGTGCGAAAAATTCGGAGATTTACTTGGACAGCCGTTCTTTGATTAACACAACCGACGTTAACGCCATCGCTTCTTTCCATGGTGCAGGAACTATTAAACAAATGAATGCCAATGTCAGTGGCATCACCTATGAAATAAAACCGGATAAATGGACCCTTGCCAATGGCGTGACCGCTCCCACCGAAGAAAACCCCGATGTGCGGGCCACCTTTTCCCCCGCCAACGGGAATACCAACATCGCCTTAACGGTGAAACCCACCATCTCCTTCCTGACGGAGATTGAAACCTATGCCGGAGACGCCATCACCGCCACCTATTTGAAAAACAATCTGGTGTTCCGAAAAGGCTCTGCCTCTGGCTCGGATGTAACCTTTACCGCGGCCTTAAGTAGCAACAAGCGAGTCATCACCGTGACTCCCTCCGCCAACCTGGAGTCCAATCAATCTTACTACCTAGGATTCGCAACGAATAAGTTCCGAGCCGTCAGTAGCGAAGAAACCATCCCTGCCAAGAGTGTGGTATTCACCACCGTGAACACTACACCCACTGTCAGCTTCAGCCCGGCCAATGGAGCAGTACAAGTTCCCACAACGGCGGCCTTAAAGGTGACTTTCTCAGATATCATATATACTGCTTCCGGAACGGCGCCAAACAGTCAATACTTAACGGACAACATTCAAGTAGTTAAGGTTTCGGGAGGAAGTAGCATAACCAGTGGCGCTTCCATTTCTGGAAATGTAGTTACCATACCAGCTCCCACAACAGGTTGGGAAAACGGGGTTTCCTATCGCATTACCGTAATGGGCTCCGCTTTTAAAAACGCAGCCGGCGTATATGTGCCTCAAAGCAGCGTCACTTTTATCACGGGAACCCAGGCACCTGTTCTTACAATATCAGGTTCTACGCCTTCTTTCGATAGAGTGGTTGTAACCGCCGGCTCCTCGATTTCCGGCACAGCCTATTTCGTGGCCACTACAAACGGAGCCATCCCCTCGGTTGCCCAAATAAAAGCGGGGCAAGACGCCACAGGTAGTCCCGTCAGCCGAACTTCAGGAACCATTACCGGAGAGTCTTCATTTACCTTGGGCTCTCTGGTTCCCAACACATCCTACACCATTTATGGAGTGGCCTCAGCCAATGGAAAGGATTCTTCCGTGGTCTTTGATTCTACTACCACCCCTTGGCCAGATGCGGTTTTAAACACATGGAGCTATGAATACACCACTTCCGGAAGTTCAATCGGACCGGTTACCGGTACTTTAATCCTCTCGTCCTCTTCACTGACCTTGGGAGTCTCCGGGGATGTAGATAGCATTTCCTTTACTGCTACCGCTCCCAGTGGAACCTTAATGACCTTTGGGGGAGGGGCAATCGGCTCCGGAGAGGATAGAACTACCGCTAACGTCTCATTGGCAGGAACCCCTCCCGGAAGCAGTGTTGCAATCACTCTCACAGTTTCAGGCGCTTCCCTTACATCGAAAACCTACAACTTAGTCTTAACAAAAAATAGCTTGTAACTCTATGCCCCAGCTCTTGCCTAAATATTCAATACAGCCGATGAAGGCGGAGTCGGGGGAGCACCTTTTCCACTTGGAAAGAGTAGGTGTCCAGTCCCGTTCCCCATTCATCCCGTACGGTACATACCACTTGATATTGTCCTTCTTTCGCAAACTCCGGCAGCGCAGGGGTCCATACCTTCGGGTAGACTCCTGAACTGCCGGCTTTGATTTCTTCTTCTAAAAAGACCGCCAGCAACTCTCCTTCCCGATAGACTTCTGTGGTAAGGGACAAATCGTCCTTCTCCACATCATCCACACCAATGCGGAATCCATACCGGTCCCCGTAGGCCACGCTGGATAATACAACTTCACTCTCTTCCCACACAGCGGGAAGAATTTCCGTTATCCACGGAGCCTCCCCTCCCCCTTCAATATAGAAGGTGAAGGAAACCACATTGGAAAGCAAGTCATAGTCGGGGAATCCTTTTGGATGGCCTTCTTCATCCAAAGGTGTAGAGAGCCGGGAGGTGTTGTCTTCCTGCCAGTGCTGCACTTGATACTTTCCGTCCAAATAGAACCGGTGGATGGGTTGATCCAGCACCTTCCCATGGGAAGGGTGAAGGTCGTCTTCAAAAGGCTGATGCATGTAACGCCAATACTCTCTGCGGGAAGGGTCTTCTTCATAATCCAAGTAATGAATCTGATAGTCCACCCGCTCTCCCTTTTGGTATACCAGTTTTGAAGGTTCCGGTACGGGCTCCACCGAAACCACTGGTGTTGAGGTATCCAAATGATGGGGTTCCCACTTCTGAAGAAAGTCCTCCGGTCCCGCCGGCAATTCTGCTGCCATCACCTTTTTTCCATCCCGCATGGTGTACAGTTGAAAATCTTTTAAATAGATTTGCCCTTCTTCAGGAACACGAAAGATTAATTTTGTCTCCCCGTTATAATAGTCGTTCTCAATAAACAGCGTTCTCCCGGAATCCCTTGGACTTCCTTCGTAAAAATACCCTCCCTCCTCATGGGCAAGAGGGACTCGTTCCACCTGATAAAAGTCTCCCTCCATGAAGTCCCCCCAGGAACCGTTGTAGGCCCGGGCCTTTTCTTGAATGTGCTGGGTGCCGGTTAAAGTCCCCAGATGAACTCTCCATTCTCTAGGGATTTGATAAGGCACGGTACCGTTTTGACAAATGCCATAGCAAATCCATTGGTATCCCCGTTGATTCCAGGTCCAGGTCACGTTCCAACTGTTTCGGGAAGAGTAGGACGGACTGGATCTTATTAGGATGCGTGGGTCCAGGGCAATGGCTTCGTCTGGAACCGTCAGGGTGAAAAGGCGATAGTCGTTGTTGCTGCTGTCCCGAAGCATCCGAGAATCGGGGATGGTATGAAAATCTGTATAGACATTTTCTCCGGGAAACCCCCGATAGGCCATCACCGGATATGGGGTTTTCAGGGTACCCTTCACATGAAGAAATCCATCCTTCTCCCTGGTTGTTTTGGGCAAGGAGGATGCTTCCTCTCCCAAAGACCCCTTCACAAAAGTCACCCGAAGATTGTCCAGATATACCCAGGCCGCCAAAGGCAAAGTGCCGTAATCCACCGTACTGACCTGAAGTATATTTTCACCTTCCGGCAAAAAACCGGATCCGGTGTAATGGCCCTGCTTGCCGGTGATGCCCGGTACCCGGTCCCAGGGAATGCCGTTAAGGGTGATTTGAGAATTGGCCCAAGCCTTGGCTCCAATATCAAACTCAAAGGACAACAGGGCTTTTTCTCCTTCCGGCACGGTAAAGGAGATGGTGTTCGCTGAGGAGAATACCCGATTGGGCAAGCTGGTTTTTCCGCTGTAGAGATTGGCTCCTTTCCATTTCCCGTCAGCCATCAGCGACGGCGAAAAAGTGAAGAACTCATTGCTCTGGCTATCGTTGAAATCTTCCTCTTCTATGCGGGTGACGTAATAGGACCGGTCCAACAAGTCTTGCTCCGGTTCCCGACTGGTGGTGGTAAATTCATAGGATAAGGGCAGTTGGGCCTCGTCGGGAAGTCCTTTCACCCGGTATTCGTAAAAGTAGGTTTCATTGGGGTTAAGCTGATAGGTTCGTTGCAAAGTTCCCGGCTGCCCGGAAGCTTTCAGAGATACCGCCTTTTGGTATGTCCCTTGGCCTTCCGCCACCTGGTCCGCTATGTTCTGATATTCCTCCGGTTGGGAAGGATTTTCCGGGAAAAACAAATGGGTATCCCCAGATCCCCGACTTACCATCCGGTTTAACACCTCTTCCAGACTTTGATACCGTAATCGGACTTTTCCAATCAGCCCGTTCATGGAAGTGGAGGGATGAATCTCCGTGGTGTCTCCGTTATAGGAGTAGGTAGTGGCAATCATGGAGTGGGCAAATCTGCCGTATTCCCCCGCGGCTCCAAATGCAAACTCCGTACTTTGAGGTCCGTAAGATGCGGTGCCATGAGTCAGGTTGAATGTGCATAAGTAGGCCATTTCTGTATAGTAACTCATAACACTGCCCCCTCCCCAAAGACCTGCCCACATAGCCCCGGTCTGAACGTACACCAAATCTCCCGATTGCATGGAAAACATAGGATACCGGGCATCGGTACGAAATCCATTGGATGAGCTCATGTAGGCAGAGAGATGGGTATCATTGTCCACTCCCCACAAACCGGTATAGTTATAATAGGTGGTAGAACCCTTCCCCTCCCAGGAAGCGGTAAGGTAAGATACTCTTCCATCTTCCCGAAAGGCGGGGGTTACGCTGAAGGAGCGTTCCGTATTCCATCCGGATATGGTTTTCACCAGATAATTGTCCCGATCATAAACCCGAACGGCGCTGGTGTTGTTCACCCCGATTAACATCATCCCCCGGGCATCTATGGCCAGGCATTGATAGGAAGCGTTTACCCCATCGGACTCCGGCAGCGGCAAAATGCTGAAGGTAAAAGCTTCCGTGGCCATATCAAAGGTCCCCCGATATAGCCTGAGGGGAGAAGGATGGTATAGGAATTGAATCTTTCCATCTAGCTCTGCCGTAAAGCCGGATACATTTCCCGAAAAAACAGTGCGGACTTCTCCCGTGCCGGTATTTATGGCCTGGAGTCCCTGGGCCGTAAAGGTGTACAGATTCTTTCCTTGATAGGGGTCCAAATAGTTGTTTTCTCCCAGGGTATATGGAAGGGTGGTTAGCAAGGTGCCGTTGTCTTTGGTCAGCACCAGCGTTTTTCCTCCATACCGGAAGAACAAATACCGTTGCTGATTGTCATGGGCAAAGCTGTCCCCATATCCCGGAGCCATGGGCAGAACATCCTCTGTAATGGAAAAGGTCCAGTTCACTTCACCGGTCTCCCCCTGAAGAGAAGTGATGATATAGGGCATTTCCGGCCAATAATCGTTGGTGCCGGTAGCCCAGGTTCCGTTGATGGTATAAAAGTTTTCTTCGTCCACGGAAAACCATTTGCTTTCCAAAAAAGTTTCACCACCCCGGTATCCGAAGGGCAGGGCCGCAACCGCTCCGTCGTAATATCCGCGGATTCCGCTGTCGGTAATATTGGGGGGAAGAGAAAGAATTTGAACTTGTCCATCCAACTCCTTTTCTAAAAGCAGCCGATTCAAATAGTTCTGATTTTGCAGCAGTTGCTGCTTTTCTTCTTTATTGGCCGCAATCAGCAGCAATTTGGCGATCCGGAAGGAAAGAGGTTCTCCCCGAATTTGAGGCGCAATATTTACCACATGGGAAACCCCTTCCACCATGGATTCTTTGTAGTCCGCGGCCGTTATATATTCCGGCAGGGTTTCTTCCACCCACCGGTCCTTTAGCTCCAATCGAATGGATACCTGCCCCACTCCATCTTTGAAAAACCCTATTTTCTTTCCCGTTCCGAAAGAATAGTCTTCGTAGCCGGGAAGCAGGGCCCCATCCGTTTCTCCCGTTCCTTGTGAGTTTCCTGCTCCATCAAAGAGGTGAACCTTCCAACTGCGTTCCAATTGGTCTCCATCGGTGATGGATAAATCCTCTACGGTGATTTCCCCTTGGTTGGTGCCCGCCTTTCTTAGGAATTCCGTGGGCAGACGCAGCCGTCCTTCCGGGGGCAGGTCCGGAGCCACCATAAAATCATGGAAGACCTCATGGGACTCTCCCCGGCTGTCCCTGGCATATACCCTATATTGAAACTCTTCTTCCCCGGTGTTTTTCGTGAGAAAAGGAAGCTGTACTCTGAGATAGTATGAATCCTGTTGAACCTGCTCAATGGGACGGGTTTTGATGGACTCACTATTTTCCAACTCATTCTCTCCGCCCTCTATGCGGTGCACCAAGCGAACCACTTCCCCATTGCTCTTCCGGTACACTTCCACCCATAACTCCGTCAGCGAGTAGGAGGGATGGGTGGCTACGGAGATATATACCATCTGCTTTCGATTTTCCTTCTGGATCCCTCCCAGCTGAGCCATAATATAGGGGGTGGCTTTTACTTCAATGGACTTGGTGTCCGTCCAAATCTGACCGCCTTCTCCCGTAATTTTTAAAGTTACCGGGTAGGTGCCCCTTTGGGGAAAGAGAATGTCCGCCGTCGTAGAATCCTTTCGATGGACCGTGGCGGCACCTCCCGGCAAAAAGGAATTGGAGGCCAGCCCTTCCTGATACATGCGATAAGCCGTATACCCTTCTCCGTCTACCGTAAAATGAGACTGGTCCCAGGCCTCTGCCGGATGCCCTTCAAAGGTTTCTTCCGGAAGGGACAAAATGGCCTCCCCCGTAATGATCGGTTCCGGCTCTTCCGGAGGCGGTTCCTCCGATTGCTCTTCCTGCACTAATGTGTAGGTGAAAACCAGGGGGATAAAATAGAGATAGCCTTCTACTTGGGGGTTGTAATTCTCCGATACGGGATCCATCAGATTCATGGCCTGGATGATTTCAGGAGAAGGGGTTCCCAATAGCTGAAGGATGGCTTCTTTCCCTTCTTGTCCAAAAGCCAGCTGCTCCTTTACATCATAGGTCGTTCCTCCCGGAGATTGAAGGGTCATGGCCAGATGAATCCCTATGGTACCCGACCCCGAATCGTAAGGAGTTGCCGGAGAAGCGGTCAATCCTGTCACTCCGTAATCATAATAAATCCGCAGGTAGCTGTCCCGGTCCCATGCGGCTTGGTGGTTCCAATGATACCGAACCGAATCGGAGAAATCAAAGTATCCGGATTCCCCGGGAGAAGCGGAAGGTCGAAAAGGAGAAGCCCCTACGGCAAGGGCTTCTTTTGGCAAGGTGTATGTTGCTTCATAGGAAATAGAGCTGCCCGGTGCCCAGTCTTGTTGCCACTCACCGGCACTGTTCTTCCATACAAAAACCACCCCGGTATCCAGTCGATGATGCACCACTTCTACTGTGGCTCCATGAGCTGCAGGAAGCGCCGGCCAGAATGTAAATCCCATAAGAAGAACCATGATTCCTGCCAGGAGTTTTCTTTTCCCCCTTGTCCTACTTGTCCTGGTTGCCCATTTCATATTGGCCCTCCTTTAGAATGGATAGGGAACCAACATCATGGTATCGCTGGTCCGGGTGAAATATCCCATATACTCTGCATCGGGAAGAGATGAGCCGGGCGTTGCCCCGGTAACCCAATACAAGGTGGACAAGGCATCGGAGGTGCGGATGACCCGATAATCTTGAACCAATACCACCACTCGAGCCGGATCTTTGGGAAACACCCGGAACCCTTCCGTACCCCAAGCGTTTCTCATCCGTTCATACTGGTAGGGATCCTTTTCTTGAATCCACACATATTTCACATCCTTCAGCAAAGGGAGCTCCTCCTTGTTTCGGATGAAATCCTCCAAGGGGAATATGCTCTCTTCCCGGGGAAGTTCTGGCACCTTTTGAAGCTCTTCTTTTTTCGCCTGGACCAAACGGTCCACTACGGCGGTAGCCTCGGCTCTGGTTAAACCCCCTTCCGGTCGAAAAGTGCCATCCGGATAACCGGTTATAATACCCCGGTAAAGTCCCAGCACCATGGCATACTCATCGGGGTCATAGGACGCTATGTCCCATAGTGTTTCCCGAAGCTGCTGATGGCCGGGAATAGGGCCTTGCGCCAAGGCCTTGCTGGCCATCACCATCATGTCTCTTCGAGAGATGGGATGAGGCAGAGCTTTGTGGGAAATTCTTCCCTCATGAATATATCCCAGCACCTCCCCCTTCAAATAGTAAGGGAGGGCCCAATGGCTTTCCGGAGCGGAACTTTGCCCCGGGTCCTTGCCCCCCTGGGCCAACACCAACATCTTGATAAACTCTCCATAGGTCAATGGATTCTCCGGCCGGAAGGTCCCGTCCGGGTAACCGGACAACCATTCTCTTTTCGTTAACCTTTCAATGTAAGAGGCCGCCCAATGGGAGTCGGCAACATCCGGATATACCGCCTCCGCATAAACCGGATTCCCTGGCATAATGCTGCTACATTGGGGAAGAAGCAATACCATCAAAAACAGCAAAATCACTCTTCCTCCCGGCCTGTATGTTTTTTCCAGACGACGCAGTTTTTTATGGTTTCTCATAAGCCTTCTCTCTCTTCTTTTCCTCGGGTAGGTTTCCTGTGGAGCCATTCTACCTTTCCTCTGTTCCACCCGTCAATTTGCGGAAAAGCGACAAAAAAAGAGAGGCATAATTACCTCACTCGGTTTCATTTTTTCGTCCTTGTTTATATCAACCGTTACCTAACCGGTCATTTTTGTCAATTGAAATAGGTATTTTTTGTGTTTCGTAATCGGTTATTTTTGGCTTTTGAAATCTGCACTTTTTGTATTTCCAAACCCGCTGATTTTGTAACTCGTATCGATTTCCCCTACTTTTTCTGTTCATTCATTATTAGATCGGAGGCAATAAAAAACCGGGGAAGAAGCTAGATGCCTCCCGCCCGGTAAAAATCCGATATTCTCTAGGACGCCGAACCGCTTCCTTTTCCAATGGCAAACTCAAACTGATAGATGGCCTGGTTCAAATCCGTCACTGCTTTGCTGTAAGCCAGCTGGGCCATATAGTAAGCGGTTTCTGCTGAATTCACATCCGTCAAAGTATTCAACCCCGCATTGTAGGAAAGGTTGGCGATGCGCACCGCTTCCCGGGCGTTCTCTACATTGCGTTGAGAAGAATCCACCGCCTTGGACAGGTTCAACAAATCCATATATTTTGCCCGAATCTCCATCTCGATATTCAAGAAAGTTTGATCGTAGGCAATTTGTTTGGCTTTCAAATCCGACATGGCTCCCAAATATGTGGCGGAGGTTCTGGGATACGCACTGACGCTGTTCATTTCAATTTGCGCCACATCCTCCTCATATTTTGCCACGGTAATTTCATTTCGATTGGCCAGCGCCGCTTTAATGGCATTACTCAAAGAAATATCCGGCAATGCCTTCTTCTCTAGCTCATCGGTCAATTGCACATTCTGCATCAAGGGATAATTCATCTGAATGTTAAAGGCCATTCGGGCATTGGCAAAGGTAGCCGTGGCTTGATTCAATGTGACCTGGGCACTGAGCAAATCGCTGGTAGCGGTATTTACTTCCACCCGGGCGGCCACTCCCAAACTATATTTTCTCTTCACATTTTTCAACGTGGTTTCTTTAATGGCTACATTTTCCTGGGCAATTCGCAGATTCTCCTGGGCTTGCAGGAATCCGAAATAGTTTTGAACCGCGCTGGCCTCCAAATCATTCAAGGAAATATCATAGCGAATCAGGGCCTGGTCCGCATAATATACCTTGCTGATTTCAACAATTTTTCCTTCCTTGGTATTGGTACTGGATAGTTCCTTCAGGTTTTTCCAAGTTTCCGAGCTGCTCTTGGCCGCCGTGGCCAGTGCATCTCTGGCTAAAACCGCCGCTTCCAATCCCGGCCCTGTGGTCTTCATTCGCTGGATGGCTTCCTCCAAAGATAGTTTCACTGCCGTTCCTTGAAAAGCCATATCGGGAACCACTACCGCGCCGATATCTACCAAATCCGGCAAGGTGTCTTCCAAAACAACCACCTTGACCAGCTGTGCTCCCTCGATGGCCGTCAGGCCATTGTAAATCATCTGAGCCGCCATCCATTTAGCCGCTTCCATCGGCATGATTTCGGGTAAACTCGCATAAAGACCTTCCGCCACACCCTTGTTCACATAATTGGAGGGCCATGTCCCGGAGAGACTGCTGTCGCTATGCCCCGCCGCCCTCAGCACAAAGGTAACCAACTCATTGGACGTAACCGATCTTCCCGGTCGGAAAGTTCGGTCTTCATATCCGGCTACAATGCCGTACTCCACCGCCGCCTTCACATAGGGCTCCGCCCATCCGTATCCGCTCATATCCTGGAACCCGCTGACTCCTTCTTCCAGGGGCAATCCCGCAGCCTTCACCATCATCACACAAGCCTGAGCCCGGGTCAATGTGGCTTCCGGATAGAAATTCCCATCGGGGCTGCCGGTGATGATTTCTTTTTCCATCAGCAAATCCACCGCGGTCTGGTATTCTGTTCCCTGGACATCTGGTGGTGACACAGCGTAAACCATTCCTACACTTGTTAGCAAGAATGTAACTACCATTGCAATGGCACAAATTTTTCTATTCATTTCGTGGACCTTCTTTCTGGTACTGATTCCTGGTACTGATTTGGTTCTATGGAACTCAAGTTAAGTGAATTATATAAGAAAAAAAGGCTCATTTCAATGAGCCCGCTTAAATATAGGAAATTTGTAAGGATTATTGCTTACTACGATTCAGCGAACATAAGGTAGCGTAGACCCCGCCTGGGGCATTACCAAAACCTTTGCTTCCCTGCCAAGTTCCAACAACGCGTCATCCAAAGCTTCTTGAATGTTTCCGTAAGGAACAAAATGGATGCTACGGACCAAGTCTTCCTGCAAATCAGAAACCAAATAAATTTTAGCTTTTTTTAACAGCATGGCAATTGCCGCGGCTTTGTGCCCTCCCAGCTTAAAATTCGTTCTGATTTCTTCAATCATCTCATCTGGCGTTTTTGTCCTCATCCATTCTTCAAAGGTCTTTTCTCCAAAGCCTTCTGCCGCGCTGGCACTCCAAATTACAATACCGCCATCTCGAACCGCATGTCCGGCGTTGTCCAATCCTTTCTGGGACTGGTAAATATTGATGTCTTTTGGAAATCCGCCCGGGGATAAAATTACAACATCTGCTTTGCGTTCAATAGGAATTTTATACATCCCATCCAAGAACCGGCACCCTTCCCGATGAGCAAGAATCGGATCTCCCGCAAAGGATTTCACAATATTTTTCTTTTCATCTAAAACCACGTTGACGATAAAATCAATGGTTATGAATTCCAATATTTGATCGATATCCTGGCGAACGGGGTTGGTGTCCAAATTGCCGGCACACGCCCCTTCTTTCACCATGTTGGAATGGTTGGCTTGGATTGCGTCATGACTGGATGTCCCGGGCATGATTGCTTTCGCACCACCGGAATATCCCGCAAAGTAGTGAAATTCAATGTTACCCACACAAATAATGCGATCTGCTTCTGCAACTGGTCGAAAAACATCCACTGGCGTTCCGTTTTGGCAGAACCCTAATCGGACACAATCATCCATATCACTGTCAATAATACCCACTCCCAGTTGAAAAACATCCTCTCCAACCAGAGCTCGCTTTTCCTCTTCTGTATGCTTCCTATGGCTACCTAGCGCCAGCACGATAGTAATATCTTCTACCTTGGTTCCGCTTGACAGCAACTCATCCATAAGTATGGGAAGAATGCGATAACTTGGTACCGGTCTGGTGATGTCACTAGTTACCACCACCACTTTTTCGCCCTCTTCCACAATTCTATCCAAGGGCAAAGAGCCGATAGGTTTCTCTAGAGACCGCAAAACCTCTGCCTCATTCAACAACTCTGTCGGCACTGGGTTTGGAGAAACGATGCCCGCCAAACGGGCTTCGGGAAGGGAAAATTGTGCTTTCCCCTTCCCATAATTTAATTGGAAATCCATATGTTACACCACCTTCAAACCCTTGCCACGCCCGACCGAACCGCTGCATCGTACACTGCTTTTGAAACCACCCCACTGATTCTGGAATCAAAGGCTTTTACAATAATATATTCTTCGGTCAGTTCTTCTTCTGATATCAGGCTGGCAATGGCCTTGGCTGCAGCAATTTTCATTTCCTCATTAATATCGCTGGCCTTAGCGTCCAAAGCTCCTCTGAATATCCCCGGAAAGGCAATTACGTTATTGATCTGATTGGCAAAATCCGACCTTCCGGTTCCTACGATTCGAGCCCCGGCTTCCTTTGCTAAATGAGGAAGTATTTCAGGGTCCGGATTAGCCATTGGCATCACAATAGGATCCTTTGCCATGGATTTCACCATCTCTTTGGTAACGATATCTTTAACAGAGACTCCAATGAACACATCTGCACCTACCAAAGCGTCTGCCAATGTCCCTTGAAGCTTTTCCTGATTGGTGTTTTGCGCAATCTCCTCATGAACCCAGTTGGGATAGTTATTACCGGCAGTCAATATTCCCTTGCTGTTGCAGGCAATAATGTGTTCTACTCCTACTGACTTTAACATCTTGATAATCGCCGATCCCGCAGCACCAGCCCCACTTAAAACCACCTTGACTTCAGGCCAATCCTTGCCAACCAGCTTCAATGCATTAATTAAAGCGGCGGTAACCACTACCGCTGTCCCATGTTGATCATCATGAAACACCGGTATATTCAACTCCTTTTTCAAGCGAGCTTCAATCTCAGCACACCTTGGAGAAGAAATATCCTCCAGGTTAATTCCACCAAATACCGGTTCAATCATCTTCACCGTTTGTACAATATCTTCAACCTCTTTTGATGCAACACAAATAGGAAAAGCGTCCACATTGGCAAAAGCTTTAAATAACACGGCTTTGCCTTCCATAACCGGAAGCCCTGCTTCCGGTCCGATATCTCCCAACCCAAGTACCGCTGTGCCATCGGTAACGATTGCCACCATATTGCCCTTGGCTGTATAGTCATATACTTTGTTAATGTCCTTGTTGATCTCACGACAGGGTTCCGCTACGCCCGGAGTATATGCCAAGGAAAGATCCTCCGTTGTATTTACCGGCACTTTAGATGCAACTTCTATTTTCCCCCGCCACTGCTCATGTAACAATAATGACTTTTGCTGTGTGTCCATCCTATTCTTTCCTTTCCATCGCTTCTATGAGTGGCAGTTTTTTACCGGACATGAAATTAACCATGGCGCCACCTGCTGTACTAACATAACTGATTTTTGAAGTATCAATGAACTTCTGTGCTGCTGCAACGGTGTCGCCCCCTCCAATTACTGAATAGGCCGGAGAGTCTGCAATGGCATTCCATATGGCTTTGGTTCCCTTGCAAAACAACTGGTTTTCATAAGCACCCGCCGGTCCATTCACAAAAATGGTGTTGGCTTCTCCCAAGATCTCCTCATATTCTTCAATGGTTCGAATCCCAATGTCCATAAACATATAATCTTTGGGCAAATCGTCAATGACAAGCTCTTTTCGCAACCCATCCTCTTCGTAAGCCAAGTCCTTTGGGAAATGAATTCGTGCTCCATACTCTTCCAGATACTTTTTCGCCTCTTTAATGAACACATCCAAATTCCGGTCTTTGATGAATTGCTCCTTGGTCTTACCAACAGAAATGCCCTTCGCCATCAGCATGATTTCCCCCGTAATGCCGCAGGTCAAAATTTTGTCTGCCACATCCGTTGCTAAAACTCGCTCCATCATTCCAAAAGCATCCGAAATTTTAGCCCCTCCCAACACAAAAATACAAGGTTTTTTCGGTTCTTTCAAAACTCTAGACAAGTAGGTCACTTCTTCCATTAGCAAGGGGCCTCCTGCGTAAGGCATCCGTTGTTGAAACGCAACCATGGAAGGAGAGTTTCGGTGGGCAGCCGCAAAAGCATCGTTAATGTAAAGGTCCCCTAATGGTGCAAGGTTTCGAATCAAATAACACTCTAGCATTTCTTCCGGTCGTTGTTTCACCGCCGTTTCAAAAGTGGACACCTCTTCTGTTAAATATCTTAGATTTCCAAGGAAAACCGCTTCACCGGGCTTTAAGCTTTTCACCTTCTCTTGGGCTGTTGGACCTGCCACATCATCAACATACTCGATATTAACACCTACATGCTCACTTAATTTTTCCGCATGTTCCTTCATGGAAATCAAGTTGTTGTAGTCCAGGGTATCTCCCTGATGAGCAATAATAGCCACCTTTGCTCCTCGCGCCAATAAACTCTTAATTGTTGGCACGCTTTTCTTAATCCGATTATCATTTACAATTTTTTTGGTCACCCCATCAATGGGGGAATTGACATCCACTCGTAATATCACGGTTTTGTCTTTGACCTCCACATCATCCATGTGGGTAATGTTCACCAAATTCTTTACTTCCATGATGGCAACCCCAAATATTTATTGGTTTCTGCAACCGCCTTTGCCCCGTCTGTCTGCATGGATAATGCTGCACGAATACCGTCAATAGTTTCCGGAATGGTAATGGATTCTTGGGGAATATGCAAGCCAAACATAATGTCCTTTCCGGATTTTACCACGGTGTCTTCCCAAATGCAAATTTCGTAAAGGTCTCCACGATCTCTTCCTAAATCCCTGGCATATCTGAAAATGGAAGCATTTCCAAGGAACCCATCCGCCAATTTCACCATTCGAATTCGGTCATGGGCTTTAAAAGCATCTATTGCCTCCTCAACAGAAAGGTCTCTCTTGGGAGTGGCTACCACGGTGATAAAATGGCCATGCGTAACAGGGGTATGAACCAATATTCCCGTAGCATCAATATGGGGCATAATCGTCATCAAATCCAATGCTTGGTGGCTGGGGGCTTTATCCACTTGCAAAGCATTGGTCAACCCACGGTGATAATCTCCCGGATCCGCAACTCTACGAACAATGGTGATAGCCACTTTTTCAAGGCCCACAAATTTATCCAAGCAGTCTACCGCACGTATCAATCCGGTTGTGTTGCAAGATGTTAACTTCAGATAATCTTTCCCCACGCCCTTCTCATAATTGGCATAGCCATGAAAGAAAACATCTGCAATTTTGTTGCTCTCTCCACCTTGGAATATGGCCGGCTTCTTGTATTTTTCATAAAGTTCTTTATTCTTGGCGCCAATCCCCGCACCGGTGGCGTCCAATACGATATCCACACTTGGCAACACTTCCTCCATTAAGCCGGATACCACAAAGTCGCTCTCTGTAAGTTTTGCTTTGCATTCCTCGTTGGGAGCATAGAGTTTATAAGGCATTCCTTTTTCTCTTAAGGCCATCACACTCAGGGTGGGTGCCGCATCTACTACACCCACCAATTCCATATCCTTTTGCAGGGCAACTCCATCTGCCAGTCTTTGCCCGATTACTCCATAACCAACCACTAATACCTTAACCATTTCTTCCTCCTTACCCTCTTACATTCTAATCAATAACCACATAAAACTATAGCCCATTTTGAATTTTTTCAATGGCTTTGTCCAAAATATCCAGTCCGGCATGAACCTGTTCATCCGTTATTACTAGCGGCATCAAGAACCGGATGTTGTTGTCTCGCACTCCAGCACCTAGAACCACCAACCCATTGCTGATGCATTCATTGATAATTTTCTTAGTCTCTTCTTTTGCCGGCTCTCTGGTCCCAGGATCTTTCACAAACTCGATGGCCATCATAGCCCCTCGACCCCGTACATCACCTACCAAGGAATATTTGTTTTTCATCTCGAGAAGTCTCGGCATGGTGATTTCTCCGATATGGTTTGCCTTGCTGCAAAAATCATCTCGCTCCATAATCTCCAAAACCTTTAATGCTGACGCCGTAGCCAGGGCATTTCCACAATAGGTTCCCCCTAATTCCCCCGGCTTCACAGATTCCATAATATCTTTCCTGGCCGTAACACACGCTACCGGAATGCCCCCCGCTACCGATTTGGCGCTGACAACGATATCCGGACGTACGCTCCAATACTGGCAAGCAAACATCTTGCCGGTTCTGGCATACCCAGTTTGAATCTCATCTGCAATCAACAAGATTCCATACTTATCACATAATCTTCTCAATTCCTGCAAAAATTCATCAGGAGGAATCACAAATCCGCCTTCCCCTAAAATTGGTTCTAGAATAATAGCAGCAACTTCATCCGGTGCTACATATTCCAGGAAGAAACTCTCTTCAAACATTTTTGCGCAATGCAGTCCGCAGGTTTCTCTTTCCAATCCATAAGGACACCGATAACAATACGGGAATGGAAAACGATGAATTCCGGAAGGCAACGGTCCAAACCCTGTTTTATAGGGATGGCATTTGCTGGTCAAGGCCATGGTCATATAGGACCTGCCATGAAAGGCCCCCGCAAAAGCGATGATTTGGTCTCTTCCCGTAAATCTTCGGGCCAACTTCACAGCATTCTCATCTGCTTCCGCTCCCGTGTTCACTAAAATTGTTTTCTTTTCTCCCTCGATAGGGATGATTTCATTTAGTTTTTCTGCTAGCTTAGGGTACTGTTCATAGTTAAATACATTAATGTTTGGAGCAAAATACTTTGCTGCTTGTTCTTGTACTGCGGATACTACCTCCGGATGAGAATGTCCTATGTTAAGAACGCCTATTCCCGCAACAAAATCCACAAAAACATTGCCATCTATGTCCTGAACCATAGCTCCTTCCGCATGATCTACGAATACCGGAGCCAACATTCCCACTGCATCGGTAACATGATCTTTACGAAGCTGCAGCAGTTCTGTTGATTTTGGTCCAGGTACAGAAGAAGTGACAATTTTAGGCAAACTCGTTCTCAATGACATGATACGGCCCTCCTTACATGTTAAATATAGCTTTATGCCAATACAAAATAACTTACTATAGTATCATGCAAAGAATATGCCATCATACCTTTATGCGAATTGCACATTCTCCTAATAGGTATTCATTGAAATTTCAACATTTTGTTTCCTAAAATTATTACACAAAAAGGGCTTCTTCATCGAAGGTATTCAAATATGACTACCTCCTTTGAAGAAGCCGCTTCTTTCTCTGCTTCATTCTATACCGCATCATTCTTTGTTCGTTATAATAGACTATGACTTTCTAATTACTCTTTTTTCATGATGTACTCCGGTACATATTTTCTTAATTTCCTGGACGCAGTAGACTGGCTGATGCCAAGGGTTTTCCCCACAGATACGCTATCCGGGTTTTTGGCATACACACTGGAAAATACCTGTTTTTCGTATTCCTCCATGATTTGCTCCAATGTTCCTTCCATATCGACACTACTCTTTGCCTCTTCCAATTCCATGTCCCCCGGCAAGTCTTCCAACCGAATCAAGTCATTCTTGCATATCACCACAAGTCGTTCCACCAAATTTTCCACCTGCCGAATATTTCCCGGCCACTGTTGTTTTTCCAGCACACTAAACACATTGGATTCCATTTGAACATTCCGGTCATATTTTTTATTAAACTTCTCCAAAAAATAGACAATTAGGGGCACAATATCATCCGGGCGATTTCTTAGCGGTGGAATATCAATGGGAATCACATTCAAACGATAAAACAAATCTTCTCGAAAGGTCTTATTCCGAATATCTTTTTTTAAATCCCGATTGGTGGCTGTAATCAATCGGAAATCAACTTCAATTTTTTTCAGGCCACCAATACGGGTGATGAACTTCTCTTGAATCACCTGCAAAAGCTTGATTTGCATGTTAACGGGTAACTCCCCAATTTCATCCAAAAATAGAGTGCCTTTATTCGCCAACTCTATTTTTCCATACTTGCCGCGCGTATCCGCTCCTGTAAAAGCCCCCTTTTCGTAGCCAAACAACTCCGATTCAATAAGGTTGGACGGGATGGTGCCACAGTTGATTTCTATAAAAGGACCTTCGGCACGTTTGCTGGATTGATGGATCTTTCTAGCCACCACACTTTTGCCAACCCCCGTTTCTCCGGTTATCAGCACATTGGCACTCGTATCTGCAACCTGGTACACGAGTTCTTTCAAATCCACCATCATTTTACTCTTAATGACGAGCTCCGAATCATCCATACTCTTCTTTCGAAGATAGTCCAACTCGTCGTTGTAATGATTCAAAAGCTCAGTTAGCTTTTCATATTTTTCACTTAAGGTCTCCATGTTGGCGATATCAATGCTATTAAAACTAATGACATATTGTATGTTTTTCCCCTCGTCAAAAATGGGAACTCCCGTAGTCAAAATTGTATGCCCCAGTTTATTTTTCTGCACAATTGTGGCTTTTTTTTGTTCTTTCAGGACCACCGCAGTGACGGAAGGTCGAAAGATGCCTTCCTCTTCCAGGTCATAAATCGACTTGCCCACCACTTCTTTTCTGGACACTCCGTAATGGTCTTCATAAGAATCGCTTACCCTTAATACTACCCCTTTTCCGTCTGTTAAGGTAACATCATTCTCGTTGTCCATTACCCGGAACAAAATGTCCATCTCTCTTTCGCTAAAGCCTCTTTGCTCCATTTTTTTCTCTTTCATTTTTCGATATCACCTTCTTCCAATCTACTGAATACCATATTTGTGCAGTTTCCTCACAACGCTGGATTGACCAATTTTTAATTCCCGCGCCATTTGATTGGTGGATAGTCCCCCCTCTCTCATTTCCTTAAGAATGCTCCGTTCAAACATTTCCATTCGTTGCTTGAGAGGAAGACGATTTTCCTGAATTTTATCCTGGGCTTCTGAAAATACATTAAGAAAATGTTGCTCATCAATTATTGGATTATTCCCAATGATAACCAGCCTTTCTACAATATTTTGTAACTCCCGAATATTCCCGGGCCAATCGTATTCCATCATCATTTCCATGCATTTTTCAGACAGCTTTTTTCCCTTGTCATAAATTTTGTTGTTACTTTCCAGAAATTGGTGAAGAAGAAATGGGATGTCCTCTTTCCTTTCTCGAAGCGGTGGAATATGAATTGGCAAAACATTAATACGGTAAAAAAGATCCTCTCGAAACTTATTGTCTAAGATACTGCGCCGTAAATCCTTGTTCGTGGCTGCAATAAGGCGAAAATCAACCGACTGATAATTGATGCCTCCTACCGGCATCATCCGCTTTTCCTGTACCAACTGAAGAAGTTTTTTTTGCGTTTGAAGAGAGATCTCTCCAATCTCATCTAAAAATAATGTTCCTCCATTGGCCATTTCAACTTTCCCTCGCTGGCCCTTGGACAAAGCACCTGTAAACGCACCGGGAGCGTATCCAAATAATTCTACTTCAACCAACTCTTCCGGAACCGCACTGCAATTGATTTCAATAAAAGGTTTGCTGCTTCGGCTACTTTGCTTATGTATTAAATTGGCAACCAGATTTTTCCCTACGCCCGTTTCCCCGGTTATCATAATATTGGCATCAGACCCTGCCGCTTCCGGAATCGAACCATAAATTTTTCGCATCGTCGGATTGCTGGTTTGTACTCCAAAAAACTCTGCATCTCCCGTATCGGACTCAAAGATATCGAAAGGATGTGGATTGACCAGTTCATTTAGCCGCAGATATTTCTGATTGAAGTTCGACATCTCCGCAATATCAATCGCCGGAAAACTGACAACATATTCCACTTCACCCTCTTCATCAAAAACAGGCACCCCTGTAGTAAGAATGTCTTCCCCAAAACCAGTTCGTTGAAGTAGCGTCACTTTCTTCTTATGAAGAAGCACTTGCCTTGTAACGGAAGGATAAAAGACTCCTTCTCCTTCCAATTCTTCAACCGTTTTTCCTAATACATCTTCTTCTTTTACCTTGTAATTTTTCATATAGTTGTTGTTGATGCGAACGGCAACCCCATTTCGGTCCGCAGCAAAAACATCGATGTCCTCTGCCATAATTTCAAAAAAACAATTTAGCCGGATGTCCACCATTTTGGAATGATTCTCATTTTTTTTAAATTCAGTCATCATTTTCATCCTCTTATTTTGCCAATTTTCATCATCATACCAACTTTGCCTCATCAATTCAAGAAATTTGCTCACACGGATTTTCGCACCATTTCTTTTCAATAAAAAACCGGAAGGGATATCTTACCCGTCCGGTTTAATTAAGTTGCAATATTAGATCATTGAATCAGTGCTAAAGAAAACCAGGGTACATAGGTTACCAAAAGCAATACAATGCACAGCACCGCTGAAAACATAAAAGCATACCGGAACAAGTTTTCTACAGGAACCTTTGAAATGGCTGATGCCACAAACAAGGTGGATCCATAAGGCGGAGTCACAAAACCAATGCCCAAGTTTAAAACCAGCATTACCCCAAATTGAACCGGGTCCATTCCAAACTCCGTAACAAGCGGAAGAAAGATGGGCCCCAAGATGATGATGGCCGGAATGATATCAATCAACATCCCAACCACTAGCAAGACAATGTTTAATAATATCAAAACAACAATTTTATTGTCCGTTACGCTAAGAATGAATTCGCTGATTTGATTTGGGATTCTTTCTAGACTAAGAAATTTTGCCATGGAGGCGGAAAAAGCGATAATAAAACTGGTAATTCCGTTGATGATTGCCGCTGTATAGAGTGCTTTCAGAAGCTTTTTAAATGTAAGTTCCCTATATATAAACATTCCTACAATAATGGAGTACACCACAGCAACTACTGCCGATTCTGTAGGCGTAAATACGCCGGAATAAATTCCTCCTAAAATGATTACCGGAGCCAACAAAGCCCAGATCCCACGCCTGAGGCAATGGAAAATATTCTTTAAATTAGGACGCGTATCGCTGCCTCCGTAACCGTGTTTTTTCGATATGATAAAGCAAGCTGTCATCAATACCACCGCCATCATCAACCCTGGAATGATCCCCGCTATGAACAACGCACCAATGCTGGTATTGGTGGCTACTCCATATATAACAAAAGGTATGCTGGGCGGAATAATAATTCCAATTGCCCCCGCTGAAGCCACTAAGGTGGCGCTGAAGGACCTTCCATATTTCTTTTCGGTCATGGAGGGAATTAACAAAGAACCAACCGCAGAAGTGGTTGCATTCCCAGACCCGGTAATGGCTCCGAAAAAAGTACTGGTCATTACAGTAACCAATCCCAACCCACCTGTTAAAAACCCGATAATAGAATCGGCAACATCTACAAGCCTACGGGCAATTCCACCCTCTGCCATAATCACTCCGGCTAAAATGAAAAAAGGAATGGCCAGTAGCACAAAAGAATTGAGGCCTGTAAAGCAGTTTTGGGCCACAATTGAAATCGGCATGCTGGAGAAAAAGGCATAAGTTACAATTGTTGACAAGCCAATGGCATATCCTACTGGAATTCCCAAGAAAATAAGAAGCACCATGCCGCCAAAAAGTACTAATATACTCATATCACTTCCTCCCATTCATCTCTTTTTACACCGGTGATTGCCTGAATGGAATATAGTGCAATCTCTGCAACAAGACGAATGCACACCACCAAAGCGCTGAAGGGAATGCTCATGTAGGCAATCCACATTGGAATGCCAGTTGATGCTCCATAGACTCCTGTCCCCATTTGATTAAAAACGATTTGGCTTCCATAGTATAAAACAAAAAGACTGGTAAGAAACCAAAAGATATCAACAATGATATAGTTGATTTTTTCCCGTCTCCATTTTCCTTTTTTCCCAAAAGAATCCGGTAGCAGTTTAACCTGGATATGCTCTTTCGTATGTATTCCTGCGCTAACACCCAACCAAGATACCCACACAAAAATAAATTTCCCCAACTCTTCGGACCAATACAGGGCGGCGCCCATTACATACCTCGTAAATACCTGGGCAAAAATGACAACCACCATAACCATCATCATTACAATCATTGTCCATTTCTCAAACCCGTTATAAATTCTAAAAAATCCTTTTACTGCGGACATATCGCCCTCCTTTTGAAGTCTTTCAACAAGATCTTCTTGCCCACTTACGGGGAGAGTTTGTCCTGCTGTTTGAGCAACAAACTCTCCCTTCAACTTACTTGATTCTATTATTGGGTTACTTCATCACTATGATTTTTGAAAGGTTTTTTAAAGCCCGATCATCTCATAAAGTGCCGGGTTAATTCTGGAACGATATTCTTCCAGCACCACACGACTTGCCTGTACAAAAGTGTCTCTCTCGGCATCCGATAGTACATATTCAACACAGCCGGCTTCATCCATAACATCGGTTGCATATTGTTCCGCTTCTTCAACAATCATTCTTTCCTGAACGGTGTATGCTTCATGACTGGCTTCCAATACCAATTGCTGTAAATCTTCCGGAAGACTGTTCATAAAATCAGTATTGATGATACTTACCATCAATAATGCCTGATGATTTGTCAGCGTATATTCTTTTGCCACCTCATAGAACTTGCCACTTCTCATATAGAGCGGAGAGGTGTCAACGCCATCGATGGCTCCTTGTTGAAGGGCCGTGTAAATTTCACTGAATCCCATGGGGATGGCGGTACCATTCCATGATTTATAAAGGGACATGTTCATTTGATTTTCTTGGCATCGGATCTTTAATCCAGCAAGGTCATTCACACTGGTGATGGCTTTCTTGTTATTAAGCAAGGCTTTAAAAGATCCATCGGCAAAATCCAAAGCACGGATATTGGAATTCTCAACCAGTCTTTCCTTCAAGAAATCACCAACTTCTCCATCCAGGAATCCATACATTTCTTGTCTATCCATGAATACATAGGGGAGCTCTGTGATATACCAATCCGGCGCATAAGTAGAAAGGTACGCACTGGATATAATGCCCATTTCTAAGTTTCCAAGATGGACTGATTCTGCAATTTCACGTTCATCGCCCATTGCGCTATCATTAAAGTACTCGACTTTAACCCGGCCATCCGAACCATCTTCCATCAATTGCTTAAATATTAAAGTGGCTTCGGAACAAGGTGTATCAATAGTTTCGTCTGAAGCAATTCGAATGAGATATGTTTCTTCGCCTTCTCCCGCAGGCTCAGAACCACCACATGCGGTTACCCCCATTACTAGCATAAGACATAATAATACAACTAAAAATTTCTTCATTTCTTTCTCCTCTCTTTGATTCGATAACACTTTTAAAACCCGGCACTTAGACAAGTAGCTCCGCTTATCAGAAATCCCCAAAACGCCTTCCAGAGACATTGGTTAGCTAATCCCATATTGACACTTCATGCCGTTACCACAATATTCTGCAATATCCATGCCAGTCTTTTTTTGTTATAAAAATAACTTATTCTTACCCCTTTGCGTAAACAGCAAAATTGGGTTGAGTTTATATATAGTAACCGCAAATTTGTTGAATTTTTGAGGCTATTTTTTCATCTGCTTCCCCTTGGGTCGAACCTTGGGTGAGTTAACCGAATGATTTTCTCGCAACTCTTGTTATGTATGCACAATTGCATACATTGTTATCTAAAATTGGATACTCCCGCGAAAAGCAGTCACCTGTTTGGCTCTCTTTTGGTGCTGTACTGCTGACCTTTCTGCCCAGTTTCTTGGTATATTTGTTTAGAGGCCAATTCATTTTACCATAAACCACAAAAATTACCTTATTATGACCCCCTCCTTCGAAATTGGCATCATTCTTGCGAATTTTATCAATTAAACTATCATCTAAGACTCTAATGGAGGGATTGCCCTATGAATGAGGAGATAAAAAAGATTACCATTATCGGAGCCGGCACCCAAGGCTCCATGTTGGCATTTCGCGCAGTAGCTTATCAAAACAAGGTTCAAGTTTATGATATTTCTGAAGAAGCAACTCGTTCCGTTCCGGCCAAGATTGAAAAGTGGCTAAACGAATGGGTCCGACAAGGAAAAATTGATGAAGAAATGCGTCGCAATGCTTTGGAGAATTTATCAACAACCTCGAATCTGCAGGAGGCTTTGGAAGATTCAGATTTGGTGATTGAAAATGTGCCGGAAGTGTTATTATTAAAGCAAAAGGTTTGGGAAGAAGTGGACCACTATGCCCCAGAAAAAACACTATTAACAACCAACAGTTCTTCCTTGAAGTCTTCAGATATTGGTAAAAACGTTTCAAGAAAGTCAAAAACTTTTAATGTAAATTTCATGACTCCTACAGAGGATGATCTGGTCGAGGTGATGTGGAATGGCTTTACCTCTGATGAAACAAAGCATCTTGCCTTAGACTATTTAACCGGCTTGAAACATGTACCCATTGTCACAAATATGGAGATAAAGGGATTCTCTCTCAATCGAGTGTGGCGAGCAATTAAAAAGGAATGTTTAAAGCTATGGGCGAATGGCTATATTAGCCCGGAAGACTTCGACAGAGCCTGGATTTTGGAATGGGGCACACCTTATGGACCTTTTGCACTGATGGACAAGGTGGGGCTAGACATTGTCAGGCAAATCGAAATGACCTATTATGATGAAAGTCAGGATCCCAATGATCTTCCTCCCATTGCACTGGATGAAATGATTAAAGAAGGTCGTCTGGGGGAAAAAACTCAAAAAGGTTTCTACAACTATCCAAATCCCGCATACCAGCAAGAGGGTTGGTTAAAAGGTGAAAACAAAAAAGAATAAAAACCCCAAAAAATCCGCTACAAATAATTTGAGTGTATGAGGTGAAACATGAAAAAACAACCACAAGATTTTAAAAAAGTTACCATTATTGGAGGAGGTTTTATAGGGTATAGCTGGGCCATTGTATTTGCCCGCAAAGGGATTCCGGTGGTTGTATATAACCGGAAATCAGCAACCTTCGACACCATTGTGCCGCGAATTTCGGAGGGATTAACTTTTCTTAAGCAAGAGGGAGTCATTAATGAAGATGTGGTAAATAGAGCTTTGAATATCGTCACGGTGACAGATAATCTGGAAGAGGCCGTAAAAAATACCGATTATGTTCAGGAATGTCTATGGGAAGATTTGGAATTAAAGCGAGAGATGTTTGTAAAACTTACTGATCTTTTGCCTGATGATGTAGCCATTGGCTCAAGTTGTTCTGGTCTTCGAATCACAGATATTGCAAGTCGTGTAACAAATGCTCCTGAAAGATGCATGGTGGCCCATCCAACCAACCCTCCTCATCTCATTCCTTTTATGGAAATCTCCGGAGACAACGCTTCCCAGGAGATGAAGGATTCCGTTTTTGCTTTTATGGAATTTATCGGCCAAAAACCAATTCAGTGCAAAGAAGTATATGGATATGTTTTAAATCGTATTCAATTATCCCTTATCCAAGAATCTCTCTATTTGGTCCAACAGGGAATTTGTAATGTAGAGGCAGTAGAAAGAGCTCTTACAGACGGGTTGGGTCTACGTTGGGCTTTTACGGGCCCTTATGGCGTAGAAGAACTAAACTCAGCAAACCTGGAAGAAGGCCTATCAAAATATAAAGATTATATGATTGAATTCTTCACCAATCAACAGAAAAAGGTAACTGATTATGACGAAGAATTTATCAAAAATGTGGTGAAGGAATTCCAGCCCATTATGAAAGGGAAAAGCCACGAGGAATACTTGTTATGGCGGGACAAAATGGTAACCAGAGCCCGTCTATTGAAGGAAGAAGAGTAAAAAGCAGAAGGGATGATCTCTTGTAGAATCATCCCTTCTGTTCTTTATTGTCCAAATAGGTATAGTGCTGATCGAAGGTGATGACCACGTTATAGCTGGGATTTTCCTTCTTTAATTCTTCTTCCACCTGGTTTCGGATTTCTTCTTCCTTCAGAGGGCACTCCGTCCCCAGAACACAGTCAAAAATCACATTGGTGTGGGTTTCTCCCGGCACCACTCTCAAATCGTGTATTTCCGATACGCCCTCTAACTGGGCGATGGTACCTTCCAACACGCCGTTTAAGTGTTCCACCAACGGATCTCCCACCTTGATGGGGTCCATATGAACCACGGCGTGAATCTTCAGCTCTTCCTTTAAGGCCGACTCAATGTTGTCCACCATATCATGGCTCTTCATGATGTCATCCTCTGCGTCCACCTCTACATGAATGGAACAAAATATTCTGCCTGGGCCATAGTTGTGAACCATCAAATCGTGAATCCCTTTCACCCCGGAAAAACTTCGAGTAATTCCAACAATGTCCTGTACCATTTTCGGATCCGGCGCCTCTCCCAGCAACGGACTGGAGCTGTCGCGAATCAAAAGAATGCCGGACCATATAATGAACAAGGCCACCAAGGCTCCCACATACCCGTCGATAATCCAAGGAGTAAACATAGCCACCAAAACACTGCCCAATACTGCCGAGGTGGATATCACATCGTTTCTGGAGTCGGTGGCGGTAGCCAGCAGTGCCAGACTATCAATGCGTCTTCCTGCCGCCCGGTTGAATCCCGCTTGCCACAGTTTTACCCCGATTGCTATCACCAAGATAATTACCGTTATCCAATCCGTGTTCAGGGCAGTGGGATGTATGATTTTGTCCACCGATGATTTCAGCAGTCCGATGCCTACCAGAATAATCAGTCCGGAAATAACCAGGCTAGTCAAGTACTCAATGCGGGCATGACCATAGGGATGAGCCTTGTCCTCCGGCATGGCCGCCAGCCGAAATCCCACCAAAGTAATCACCGACGAAGAAGCATCCGCCAAGTTGTTGATGCCGTCGGCAATGATGGCAATGCTCCCCGCCAATAGTCCCACGATTACTTTTGCCCCACACAAAAATAGGTTGCTGAGAATGCCTACCACTCCCGCCACTTTTCCGTAACCGTCCCGTACCCTTCGGTCCCGCACCTCTTCCCACCTGGGTATGAAGGCTTTAAAAAGAGGATTATAGAATGTGTCTTTCATCAACAAGCTCTCCTCCTTCATCTATCTGGGTGTTTTCTCGTTGTTCCCCCAAGGCCTTCTTTAACTCCCGCACCAATTCATTGGAGCAGGAAGTGGATTTGGGGCCACAGGTAACACCTTCCAACTTTTCTGCGATTTGATTCACCGTCCAGCCGTCGATTAAAGCAGCAATGGTTTTTAGTCCCCCATTGCAACCTCCATGATATCGAATATTGGTGACCCGGTCTCCTTCCAAGTCAAATTCCAATTCCGTGGGACAAACTCCTCTGGGATACACATCGTAATGCATGTTCTCTCCTTTATGGATGGGAAAAACACCCGGCCAATCTCTCGTTGTACGGGTGCTTTCTTTTGTCTTATTCCGTTCTAGTAATAAGCTTCTTTGTTTTTACTTTCCTTTTTGGCCACAATCATGTAAAGCAATGTGGGAATCGCCAATAAGAAAGAAAAAATGCCCAGGGCCACAATCCCCCCATTTTTCCTGCTTTTTGGCAACACATCATCAATACGATCTTTCACAATCATAAGGCAACTTCCTTTCTCCAATGGCCTCCAATACCTATATGATGCTATTATACCACCCAAATCTTTTTGTCAAATAGGATTTGTCGATTTGTAAGGAAATTGTAATACGCGCTTTATTCCGTAATTTTTCGCCCCAAGCTTTGTTCCAATAGCCGGAGCGCCCCTTCTCTGTACTTCAACGCCAATACACCCAAAGAAGCCATGATATAGTGCTGATCTATCAGGATTTCCGCATGGCCTCCCGGATACAACATCATGCCGTTTTCGTTGCGGCGTGTCACTTCTTTCAGGATGGCCTCTCTATGGGGAAGATGGGTCAATGCCCCCCCTGTTCCCACGATGTATTTTATCTGCGTCAAGTCTTTGCCTTGGGCCAGGGTGCTTCGGCCGGAAGGACCGTACACGTAGCGAATACGGCCCGCATGGCGCTCCACCGCTCGAATCACCGCTTCCAGCGTGAGCCGTTCTACCAGTTTGATTTCTCCCTCTGTTTTGGGGATGGCACGGTATCCATCCAAAACTTGATCCAAGTCCAGACCAACCTTTGCCATGTCCTGTCTTAACTTGGCTTCTCCTATAGATTCGATTACTTTGTATCGATTTACATAAACCCCCAGGTCTCCCTCTACCGTTCGTTTGGCTTTGGGTTCCGGACTAATGAGAATTCGAGAAATCTCGTCGGAATCTTCCGTGACAGAATGTACATCGGTGGTGGCCCCTCCTACATCCAATACCATTACATTACCCAGCACCTCATACAAAAGCTTGGTGCATTCCATCACCGCTCCCGGTGTGGGGACAATGGGCCCATTCACCAATTCCCGAACTTGCTCCATTCCCGGCGCATGAACGATATGCTCCTCAAAGGCCGCCTGAATCACCTTTCGACAAGGCTCTACATTCAACTGGTCAATCTTGGGATACACATTATCCACTAGATACAGTTGACGGTCTTCGAATATCAGCTTCATCTCCTCCTGGTTTTCGATGTTGCCCCCATAAATCACCGGCGTCTTTTCCGGCAAAGTAGCCAACATTTCTCCATTGTAAATGGCCGTATCCCGTTCTCCGTAATCTACACCGCCAGCCAAAAGAATCAGGTTGGGCTCAATGTCTTGAATTTTTTTCAAGTCCGTACGCCTCAACCTACCTGCAGTTATGTAGTGAAGAATGGCCCCGGCTCCCAAAGCAGCTTCCTTGGCGGCACGGGCGGTCATATCATAAACCAGCCCGTGTACCGTCATTTTCAATCCGCCGGCCGCGGATGAAGTGGCCAGCATTTCTTCGTACTCCAAAGAGTCCAACTGCTTTTGCTGAATCAAATCCTCCATGGCTTGTTTTAAGCCAATTCGAACATCTCCCTCCAACACAGTGGTAGGAGCTTGCCCCTGTCCGAAAAACAAGGGATGCTCCGTATGAATATCCGTAAAGGCATTCACCACCGTAGTGGTAGAACCTATTTCTGCTACCAGTACATCTACCTTCATTCTGCCTTCGCCCTTCGTCTCTGCCGCTCTTCCACGATGAATGAGGCCACGTCAATGCCGTGAGAACCTCGCCCGAATCCCGCATCAATACCGGTTTTTGCTGCTTCTTCCGAAATAACCTGGGTGCCTCCGGCACAGATAATCACTTGGTCCCGGATGCCCTTCTCGACGGCCAATTCATGAATACGCTTCATATTCTTGTAGTGAATGTTGTCGTGAGAGATGATGGTAGAGGCCAGAATGACTTCTGCATTCAACTCCACCGCTGCATCCACCAGCTTTTCCACCGGAACCGAAGTGCCAAGATACTCCACTTCAATACCGAACTTTTCAATACCTCCGTGCTTGATGTCGATGATTTCACGAAGGCCCACGGAATGCTCATCTTCACCTACCGTACCTGCTACAATTTTCAAAGGATAGTCTTCAATGTCTTTTCTGATTTCGTCATCGCTGAGCACCTTGGGTGGCTCCGGAATAGTCAGTTGAGAAACATCGATATCAAAAGGAACCTTCCCTTTTAACTCGATTCGAGTGCCCTCTACTTCCTGCATCACTTCCCGGCTAATGACTTCCGGTTCTTCCAGCCCCATTTTCTTGGCAATTTCAATGGCCACCACTTCCGCCACTCTCTTGTTCAATGGTAGGAACAAGGTCCAAAGCACGGTACCGTCTGCCAGCCATTCCATCTCCGGCTTCACCAAATCTGAGTTTCGGTACTTTTTGTTTTCTTCCATTCGTACATTCACATTATCCTCGGGATCTAGTTCGTCGATGTACACGATTTTACTACGATCTTCCAAGGTGCAGCCCCCAATTAAAGCGCTGGGGTTTTCCGGATCTGCGCCATACTGCTCCACATTGTTATACCCGAAGTGGGCAGTTACCGGCGCCATATAATCCTCATCCCGTTGGTAGATGTAGCCGTATCCCACACCGCCCTCGATCTTACGGGCGATGCCATCCCCGTTCCGGGCAGGGTACATGGCAGAATCCACAAAGAACCCTTCCTGAACCGCCTGGAAATATCCTCCTGCTTCCAGAATTTCTTCCATGAAGAGGCAGGCTCTTTCTTTAATTTCCCGGGCATTTTCCCGTAGCGGTCCTTCCTCCTTCAGCTCAATCATTTCCATCAATCCGTCCAGTCCGATGAGGGTCTGCTTTGCCGTGTCGCAGGCTTCAATGTTGTAGATATGCCAGGGCACATTTCGCCCTTCGTCGGGGGTAATGGTGGACTGAATATCCGCACTGGTCAACTTGCTGATGAGCATATTCAATACATGGGTCACCGTAGCTTCCCGGGCAGAAGAGTCAATGTACTTGGTGTTCATCTGGGCCCTCATTTTGTATCGGTTGCAAAAGTCCCGCAAAGCCACCGCATAAGGTAAGTCCATAAACACACAGGGGGCCGGTGTAGCCGTTGGAGGTACCGTGGACAAACAAATATTCTCTGGTTTAATTCCCACCATCTCGGAGAACATGGCATTAATAGCATGCTGAACAATCAGCTCCGGCATCACCTTCCAGGCTTCCCGGGCGGTGGCATTGGCATTGTGGGCTCCATCGATTTGAGCAATCTCAGCCCAGGCTAGCACCTTCTTTGATTCGCAAGCATCTACAAAGCTTCGAACACAATTGATGTTCCGATAAAGCACATTATATTGGGGGTCCTGATGAGCGCCGTTGATGCCTTCTTCCGCAAACATTACCGCCACGTCCGGCCCCGCAACTCCCGAAACATAAGAATGATAGTTGATGGGTCTTCCCACTTCATCTTCAATCAGATCCAACGCTTTTCGCTGAGCCCGTACTTGCTTTCGGGTAATGGGTACTCCACCGATTCCCTGAGGGGTTCCCTCCATCAGTCCGTCCATATGGGACTGCCCGGCAGTTCGAATGACCATAATGTGATCCGCACCATGCCAAGCTGCCATTCTCATTCTTCGAATGTCATCCTCAAACCGGCCGGAAGCAATTTCCGTGGTAATCACCGGCATGCTTTGAGGGTCGATGTTGCCGAAATATTTGGCGGGAGGAAGAGGCACACTGTTCTTCAACGGTTTGCTAGAGTCCAAATAGGTAAATGGCCCCATTTGCTGCCTTGAAACATGCTCTCTCCAAGTCCATCCCTTTCGACGGGGAGTATACTGATCTAAATCTTTCAGGATGTTTTCAACATCCAGCTTTTCATTGTGTTTTAATTCCTGTTTCATATCTGTCATTTTCTTGTCCCCCCCTATTTCTCAAAGAGGGCGACCACGTCGTCCCAATGCTTGCCTTGGGCCAACAGGATTCCCGCTTCTTGCACGGTGATTCCCCTAGCCTGGGCCAACTTATATACCACATGTCCCGCACCTTTTCCCATAAGGCCCCGGTCCATACAACCTTCTACAATGGGCTTGGTATCAATGGAAGAAATCCCCATGCGAAGCAACACCGCCCGCTCAATGGAGGGCGTGGTATTTTTTCGCCCTAGCTCCAGCAGAGGTTCCACCACTTGCTGGGTGAGAGACCAAAATCGTTCATATAGTTCTTCGTCGGTGAGGTTGGCGATATGCATCCGTCTCACTTCAAAATCATCTTCACGTTTCATAAACTACCATCTCCTATCGTTGTTCTTGTTCTAAGTTACAGCGATTTGATTGCGTTTTTTACATAATCCGGGTTGGTGCGTGTTTCTTCCGCTAGAAACTGAATATCTTCCTCTGTTGGAACAGTCACTTCATAAGTGGCCATGGCCTGTTTGATTAAGGATTTCCTCATACGGTCCAGGTCCACTTCCTTGGCCTTAATCAGCGAAGGGTGCTTGGGAAGAATGATATTGGTGCCGGGAATCTCTTCTTCCGGATTCCCGAAGAAAATCCGGATGCCATTGTCTCTGGCAAAAGAAAGCTGGGGTTGCAAGTGTTTTCCCGCCCCCGTGTACTCCGTTTCCTGCACAATAATGGTGGCTTCTTCCGGGTATTCCTGCGCCAAAGCAAAGGCGGCCGCCAATGCCGTATTTCCAGCAGGACCCTTTTCCAAACCTTCCAAGGTAGCCAAACACTCGGTAATATAAAAAACATCTCCTTGTGTTATGGTAACATATCTGTCCATGTAGCGCAAAGGCCGGGCAGCGGACCGGGGCACATCGGAACGGTCGGGCCAACTGGAAAATGGCACTCCGAAGCCGGTATGGCCTGTGGTAAAACTTTTTCGGTTAAAGGCTTCATCGGATGCCATATGAAGACCGGAAAGATCTACAGAAGCTCCGATAATTTCGCACTTGGCGCCAGCTTTTAAAAGCCCCCGGGCGGTTCCGGTCAGATTTCCTCCCCCGGCGTTGGTGCATACCACCACATCGGGATCCTTGCCATACTTCTCCCGGAACTGCATGGAAATCTCATAACCCAATGTCTCCACTCCGGCGATACCGAAAGGTGTATAAAGGGAGGCGTTAAAATATCCCGTTTCCTCTAAGAGCAGCAGGAATTTATAGAAGAGCTCCGGGCCAACGGAAAGCTGAACCACTTCGGCGCCTAGGGATTCGCACTTCCTGGCCTTCTCGATGATCTCCGGTTGGCCTTTTCCTTTGCTGTCATAACATTCCTGCACCACAATGCATTTCAAACCGTGAATGGCAGCCTGGGAAGCAACGGCAGCGCCGTAGTTTCCAGAGGTAGCGGTCAGCACCCCTTTAAATCCCAGCCGTTTGGCATGATACACGGAGTTGGCAGCTCTTCGGGCTTTGAAGCTTCCCGACGGATTGCAGGCCTCGTCTTTGATAAAGATTCTGGCACCCATTCCCTTTAGGGCACAAGTTCTGGCCAGAGCGGTCAAATTCTTTAGCTCCAAAATGGGTGTGTTCCCCACATTAACCCCGTATTGAATTTGTTGCATCTCTTCCAGGGAGTAGCCCGTCTCCCTCATCATACGCTCATAATCAAAGGACAGAGAGCCGGACTCAAATTTACTGTAATCGATGCCTACAGACTTAAGCATGATTTCTTGCTTTCTTGCCATGACGGAGGCATAATCCATTGCTTTATTGGTCATTTTTTTCACCTCCAAATACCATCTCCCGCACTTGCTGATCGATTTCCAGTAGTTCCGGTATGAAGTTGCCAAAGGCATGGTCATACGCCGGGTTCACCTCAATCAAGGTACCCCGTTCCTTTCGCCCGGTAACGGTAGTAATGGTTACTTCCTCTCCCAACTGAGCGTCTTGCTCCAAAAACCCTTTGGTCCACAGCTCCAATGGCACCTTCTTGGTGTCGTCAGGCACCTGAGGTGCCCGCTCCTGGGGTGTCAATATGATTTTGTGGATTCGAACCCACGAATCTTTTGCAATCATGCTACATCTTCCTTTCTTCTTCCGCTCCTAGGCCCAAGTGCCCACTTCCTATTTTACAATTTTGGCTTCTTCACAAATCAGGTCTCTCATGTCCCCCATTATGGCTCTGGGCACCGGAAGGTCAATCATGGTGTGAAGACCAGGTCTGGCATTGATGATGTGTGGAATCATGTTGACACACATGGCGATGGTTCCAATGCCTCCCGGGATTTCCGGGCTGTTCACCATATTTACATTGGGGGTTCCTTTAATGATAACATAGTCCCCTGTCTGGATGCCCACCTGTTCCGGTTCAATCTGCTGGGGGTGATCCATCTCGATTTTCATTTCTCCATCCACATATCCATATCCTTTCATGGCGCAACCTGCCACATTGCCGGCTTTGGCAAATCCATGAAGGGATTTTCGGTCCACCTCGGTCATAATGGGGTTCATGGCGGTTTCCACCTTGTCCACCTTCCAGCCGATGGCGTCCGCAATCATGTGAATGGATTCGTGGAACCCCACATGACCGGACAGATGGCCGGTACGAACTCCCTCTTCAAATTCTTCTTTGGTGATGCCAATTCCCTGTTCTGTCATAACGGCAGGACCAAAAGGTGATAAGCTATTAACTCTTCGGGCAGTTATGCTTTCCACTTCTTCGCAACAACCGGTCCAGAGCACTACCAAGAGGTCCATAATAAGGCCGGGGTTGATGCCGGTTCCCAGAATGGAGACTCCGTTTTCCTTGGCGATTCGATCCAACTCTTTGGATTCTTCCGGAGACTGGGCCTGAGGATATGCCATTTCTTCGGCAGAGGAAACCACATTGATGCCCTGCTCCAGCACGAATTTTAATCGATCAAAGGCCGTTTTGGTAAAAGAATCGGTGCAAGTCAGGACCACATCGGCCGCACCGGGTTTGATTACATCCTCAGGCGTGCCAATGATAACATCCGGCCGATCTCCTCGGGGTGTTTGGATGTAGTCGTACATGGATTTTCCTACCTTGGCTCCACGGCCCACGGCACCCACAATATCTACTCCCTTTTTCTTTAAAAGCATGTCTGCCATGCCGCTTCCCATGGCACCCAATCCCCAAATAATGACCTTTACATTTTCCATTTCAACTTTCTCCTTTTTCATAATATATAATGGGTTGTTTTTGACGGTTCGTTCTACCCATATATAATTGCAAAGAGTATGCCAAATCAAGGATTCAGTGAAACAGGACGGGGTGTTTTTGCAACGCCCCTTTCTTCGAATCGTTCCTGTGTCCAAAGCATAAAAAAAATCCCCCGGAACCCTTGTTTTTCAAGGTTTTTCCAGGGTGATTGAAAACACAGAAATTGTTTCTATTGTCGATAGAACTCCTTTGGTTTTAAGAGGAAGTCTGCGCCCTTCTACTTACATGCCCACTCCTTTGCAGTTGGTGCAAATATTTTTGCACTTTCTCCAGATTGTTCCGGGTTCTATTGAAACTTCCTTGTGGCATCCAAGTATTTGGAAAGCCTGCCGATGTTTACATAATACAGACTGTATCTATCTTTTCTTTTTACATCAATTAACCCGCTTTCCGCCAACTTCTTCATGTGTTGGGAAATGGTGGCCTGGGAATATTCAAAAGCCTCTACCAAATCTCCCGTACATACCAGTTCTCTTCGTGTGTTGCAATTCATGATATGGCGAAAAAGACGTACTCGTGCCGGGTGAGCCAAGGCATCGGAAATGGTGGCGACCAATTCCACTTCTTCCTCCACCAATTCATCGATTTCCTTCCGTAGACGCATCCACCCGTTCTCCTTTCCATCCACATTTTTTCATCTTGTGCTGCAGGGTTTGTCGCTTGATTCCCAGCAGTCTGGCAGCTTGGGACACATTGCCTCCCGTTTGATTCAAAGCGCTTTGTACCAATTCCTGCTCTCTCTTTTCTAAGTATCCTTCTAAAGAGCCCTTTACATCTTCCCACCCTAGCTCTTCCCCAGAGGCCGGGTTCCTATTCGCTTCAGGAACACGAATCAAATTTTCAGTCAAGAAGGACTCGTTATCCACCAGACTAATGGCAGACATCAATATATTTTCTAGCTCCCTTACATTTCCGGGATAATCATATTGCAACAATCGTTCCATGGCAGATTCGGTCACCTTTTCCACTTGCTTGTGGAATCGATGGTTGTGCTTTTCCAGAAAATAATCCACCAACAAAGGGATATCCCCTTTTCGCTGCCGCAAAGGCGGCAACCTGAGGTGGACAATGTTCAGACGATAATACAAGTCTTTTCGAAGTCGCCCTTCTCCAACCAACCGCTCCGGTTCTTCGTTGACGGTGGCAATGATACGAGCATCAATGGGTATATCCCGGGTACCTCCCACCCTGCGGATATAATCCTCTTGCAGGACCCGCAATAGTTTCCCTTGTAAAGCATAGGGCATGGCACTGATTTCGTCAAGAAGCAAGGTTCCGCCGCTGGCTTGCTCAAAAAGGCCTTCCCGGTCCACCGCTCCGGTAAACCCCCCTTTGGCGGTACCAAACAGGATTCCTTCCAACAAACTTTCCGGCAAAGCGGCACAGTTTTGTGCCAGAAACGGCTTGGATTTGCGGCTACTGCCATAGTGGATGCTTTGTGCCACCAACTCTTTTCCCGTCCCGGTTTCTCCATACAAAAATACGGAGGCATTGCTGCCACAAGCCCGTCTGGCTATATGAATGGTTTCACGAAAAGAAAGATCTTCTCCAATTAAATCTTCAAAGGTGTAGGTTTTAATGTGGTCACGGGGAATTTCTCTCTGCCCTACGGTTTTTGCCTCTCCTTTGCTCATAGCCAACATCCGGTCTGACATTTCCTTCATTTGGGTCAGATCCTTTGAAAACTCCACCGCCGCCACCACATGGCCCTCTTCATCGTGTACGGGCAAGGTGGTATTCACGGTATGAATCCATTTCCCGTATTGGTTGAGGTAATGCTGTTCCTGATGATAAGTAGGCTCTCCATAATCCAAGGCCCGTAAAAGCGTGGATTCTTCCCGAGGAATCCCGGAAAAAATCTGCCGGAAATCCTGATGTAACACCTCCGCCGCCGACTGACCTTCCAACTGGGCCATCGCTTGATTGTATAGGATGGTGGTGTGGTCCTTTAATACCACATGGACTCCATAATCCAATTCTCCTGCGAAGGTGTATAGGAGTTGTTGCCAAAAGGCGTGGTTGTTTTTCTCTCTCATGGTTTGAATATATCACAAGGACAAGGAGAGTGCAAAAGTTTTTGCACTCTCCTTTAATAAATACTTTTCGTAACTTATCATAGGTTATGGTATTACAATGGAAACCCCGGAAGTAGTCTGAAAAGCAATTGTCGGAACTTCAATTAGTGAACCTCCTATTACACTAACCCCCGAAAGATTGAGTACATTCAGATATCTTGTACTTCCACTCGTTGCCGAAGGAACTCCTCTTAAGCTGAAACTTCCATCCCCACCTACAATCGCTTCCGTTCCAGCCATGCTATCTTTCACTGTAAAGCCTACTGCCGGAGACCCACCATATGTTACAGTCCCCGTTATTTTCGCACCCAAAGTCATGGTCTTCTCAAAATAGCCGGGATTAGGAGCACTAAGGTTGTCCGCAACATCATCATACCAATAATCGTGTACAAAAAACATGGTTATTGAACCTTCCGTCGGGTAATCAATTTCATACATTCCATCCCCATCTGTAATATCTGAATAAAGCCCCCCAGAAATTCCAGCATACACCTCAACCCCGGAAATCGCCATGCCCGTAGGGGATTGAACAAAGCCTGCCGCACCGTTATAAACCGGGTCAAAAGATCCAGTCACTTCGGCCCGCGAAGTAGATGCAACGGACAACTCATTTTGGGTTTTAAGACCTGCACTTTCTCTGATAGAAATTTCATCCCCAATCACAAAGTTGGCTCCGGTAGCATCATCTACGGTTATCACGAATTTCATGGTTGTTTCCCAGTATCCATGATACTCTGCACCTAAGGAAGGAGATTGCCCCACCCTAGCAGTATACAATTCAACAAAGGAATTCACCGCCTCCCGGCTGACTGTATCCGGACTATAAGGAAGATTTGCATAGTTTGTAGGAACATTGAACTCAATAGCAATGGTATCTCCATTTCCTATTCCCGTTTCATGAGTACCACCCTCTGCAGCAACAATTCTTGTGATGGTTGGAGGTTCTACTACCGATACCACCACTTCTACCGTCACATGGGTGATGGGACTTACTTCATCCACGAATCCGGGTGGCAACGTTCCGACTGCAGCAGTAAAAGTATAACTGGCAGCTACGGAAGAATTATAGGTGTCAGTATCCGTCCAACCACTGATGGGAACTACCTGAGACTGTCCAGTAATGGCCGCACAAGTCAAATTGCTTTCTAAATACGTTATGACAGCTGTCGCATCTTCATAAGTTGGCGTTCCAACATCTCCTCCGTCAATGGGAGCGAATGGGTCATACCCTTCAATTTCCACATTTCCCCCTTCCCAGACGGCATAAGCTGTCACCGGGGAAGATACGGCATATACCGTCGTCATCATCGTTCCTCCCCCATCGCTCTGGCTATTCCATCCACCAAATGTAAAGTCTGCTTTGGTGGGCGGGGTGGGCATGGCATTGGAAGTTTCGGTATTGTTGTCCCACAGCAAATAGGCGGGAAAGGCTTGGGTATCTCCTCCATTTTTGTCAAAGGTAACCCGGTATGCTACATTGTCCAAAACCGCTCCCATAGTGCTGCCAACCGTGGCTCCCACTTCCTTCATAAGCATGGTTGATTCACTGGCCAATACTTGTCCGATGGAAGAACCACTATAGGCCTCGATGAGAGACCCAATGGCACCCGTAGTGACCGCCAGCATATCGATGGTCCCCAGCACCCGAGCCTTACTACCCGAGGCTATTAACTGTACGGTCTGTATGGACCCGTCTAGCACCACCATTTGCGATGTATCAATTCCCACCGTAGCCGAAGATGCAGAGGCAGATAAGTTCAAACGAGCCGGACCATTTACCAATATGCCCCCCCATTGAAATCCCGAGCTATTATAGGAGTCATACCCCACTCCTTCGATGATGGTTTCACCTGTCACAGTAACTTCATTATTCACCGTCAAATTCGGGGCATCAATCATTAAAATTCCAGCGATGGTTCCCGGTGCCGATAAGGTGACTTCTCCCAGGGCGGAGGTGGTAATGGAAACGGTTCCCGTTAAAGTATGACTATCAAACAAGATTTCAATCGGCCGGTTGATGGCAAAAGTGGTAGCCGATATATCTTGATTGATTCCTATCAATTCAATGGTTTCATCCGCCATGGCGGATACGAATTCTTCATAAGTGTCTACCGATGCATGAGTGGTTCCTGACGAGTCCTCAAAGGGTTCTATGGATGTAGCCGTTATCGAATCCCCACTATAGGCTACGGTAAATACTCCACCAATGGTAGTATTTAAATTGTACGAACCGGGAGTATCGCTGGATGGCATTGCTGATATAAAGAAGGCGCTTCCAAACATGTTGGTCCCCGTGTTATCTACCGCCGCCAAAGTGACGCCCGTCGAATCTGTGGCGGAAAAAACATGATAGTCAATACTAGCGCCCGATGTACCCGATTGAGAAGAATCGTTAATCAATACATACACCATAGTGCCCATTTCAAAGGTACTGGAAGGTGTCGTTCCACCTTCATCCGCATATAAGCCAATAGAGTCTCCCGGACCTCCGGGCCCTCCCATATTCTCAATCCATACTCCCCCTGTAGTTAATAGATACTGCTGCCGACCCAATTCAAATCCTTGGGCATCCACAAGTTCGTTATCATTGCTTATGGTGAACAAGTCTCCCACCACAACAATTCCTTGAATAGTAACGGTAGCTGCCCACGCGCCTTCATCATATGAAACGGCCGCTATGGTAATGGGGTTCCCGGATCTACTATACATATAATTGGCGGTATTGGTGATAGAACTGCCACTCATAGCACTGTCAAAGACTACCGTTAAAGTAGAATTGTCATCATCAGTAACTCCTTCTACGCGTGGCATATAGTTTACATCCACTGCAGTGGGCCCTTCTTCGGTGTAAATGTCCAGGTTGATGGAGTTTAACGTATACGTGCTGCTGTCAAAGAAGAACAGCACTGCCGTTACATCGGCAATTTCTCCGGAATCTTTCGTGCCGGTAATGGTAAAGGTATTGTTTCCTGGATTATATTCCATCTCTAAGGTGCTAATTCCACCGGTGGTCATATCCGGGACCGGTATCCAACAGTATGCGTATAAATATCCGCCACCCCCAATGGCCGCAACTGTTACTTTGTTAGAAAGAGCTGTACTATATTCCGTACTAAAGGCGGGAAGTAAATTTACATTGGCAGGCGATAGAGCCGAAAATGAAGGCCCTTCCATGTTTTCATAGACTACCGTTAAATCCAGGTTATTTCCTGTGTTCAATCCATGTTGAATAGAAAGATACGGGATGATAGCAGAGGCTGTCACCAACCAAGTTTCATCGATAGCTTTTATGGTTACATTCACTGTATCGTGTTCAAAAGGAACGAACCCTTCTAATATTCCGCCACTGCCAAAGGCCCCGGTAGATGTTCCGCCGAGTCCTGGTTCACCATCAAAGGTAATGGTATTTGCTACATCATCAATAAGACTACTCAGTCCACCAAAGGTAATAGTCAATGGTGTGGCCTCTCCGGAAGCGGATTGAATTTCAATAACGGATTCCTCTAAATCCACATTCTCAGAAATGGCGGCCCAGGTCAGAATATTTCCTTCCGAGTCTTCAATTTCCATATCCAGCACCAAACTTCCAAATCGTGCATAGAGAGCCATTTGCTGGGGAGTGTATCCAACCGCGGAGACTGTGACTTCAATGGGAATATCCCACCAGTTCCCATCCGCCATATCGATGGTAATCGTGTAGGCTCCTGGTGTGGTCAACAGAGAGGGATTCGGTATTTCTATCAGCATGCTAGCAGCGCTCTTGGTTACAACACCCGGAATCTGCTCAGGATCGTCTTCAAACAGCAATCCAAATTCGAACATCGTTCCGGCATCATCGTTAAAATTATCCACTCGGGAATTTCCGGAAGCATCCGTTATTGCTGTCACGGTTATATAGGCCGGCGTGGTGCTCCCCAGATAAATTACAGGTGCCTCGTAGGCGATATCCGCCTGAGATTCAGCAATTACAACCACTATAGATTGAGAAGTGGTAATCCCTGCTACGGTCACTGTCAAGTTGAAGGTTCCCGGTGTGCTGATGAATATGGGCAGCCCACCCCCTCCTTCTACAAATTCTACACTGGTGGAAAAAGTCGTCAGTTGGCCAGTTCCTCCATCTACAACAGAATCATCATAGGTACCTAAATATCCTTCCTGGCTGGACACAACCACTGTATGTTCTCCTGTTAAAGGAATCCCCGCAGTGGTAGCTGCATTGGTAATGGACAACCCAAATTGAATTCCTTCAATAGTAGGCGCTCCCGGCATTACCATTAAATCGAATCCCGATTGATCACCGGGTATGGCAGGGGGTGTTACTTCAATCTCAATATCCCACCAATTCCCATCCGCCATATCGATGGTAATCGTGTAGGCTCCTGGTGTGGTCAACAGAGAGGGATTCGGTATTTCTATCAGCATGCTAGCAGCACTCTTTGTTACAACACCCGGAATCTGCTCAGGATCGTCTTCAAACAGCAATCCAAACTCGAACATCATTCCGGCATCGGCTGCAAAATCTACATTTCGCAAGTTCATTGAAGCATCCGTTATTGCTGTCACGGTTATATAGGCCGGCGTGGTGCTCCCCAGATAAATTACAGGTGCCTCGTAGGCGATATCCGCCTGGGATTCTGTGATAACAACCTCTATGGACCGGGAAGTAGTAACACCCGCTATTGTTACCGTTAATGTATGGGCTCCCGGTGTGTTTATAAAGATGGGAACCGTAGCTTCTCCAGAGAAAAAGTCCGGCTGTACATGTAACAGCAAATCCCCTTCTGTGCCTCCAAAACTGAGTGCTGTATCTTCATTGATTGAGCCTAGATATCCGCTAGGATTACTAATCCATACATCAATGGCTTCCCCAGAAATCGGCTCCCCATTGGTAAGAGCTGCATTAGTAATCAGCAATGGGAATGTAATGCCTTCAATTGTGGGCGAACCCGGCATCACTATCAAATCGAATCCGGATTGATCCCCTTGAGGAAGCACGATTACTGCCGCTGTCACTACATCCGGTGATCCGCTCCAACTAGCAGGAAGTGCCAAGATTCCGGAGGCTACATAGCTTCCGGGTGAAGTGGCATTATAGGCTGCAATGGTGGTCCATGTAATGGTAGCGGTCCCGTCCTCACCGTTGGTTCCGTTCACCCCTACCGTAGGAACGGTGGATTGTAACAATCCCAAAGCTTCCGCTTCAGCTGCTCCATAAGTTACCGACACACTGGTAACCGCCAGCACATCTGTAGAGGCATAGGCAGCAGGTGATACATTCACCGTAGCAGTGACTTGGCCTGTCCCGGTCCAACTGTTGGGTAAAGTCAATGTTCCTACAGCCTCATAGGCACCTGCCGAGGTTGCATCATAACCTGTAATATTCCAAACAATATCTGCGGTGCCCCTTTCTCCCAAGGTTCCGGTGATTCCCACTGAAGTATCCAATAAAGCTATGGCTTGAGCCGAGGTGGCTCCGTACGTTACATAAATGCTTGCAGCCGTTAAAGCATCCGCTGATACATAAGCCGCAGGTGATACATTCACCGTAGCCGTCACATTATCCGGTGTCCCGATCCAATCCGCCGGCAACGCCAAAGTCCCGGTAGCTGTATAGGCGCCAGCTGACGTGCCATTGTAATCCGTGATGGATATCCAGGTGATATTTACTGTGGCTTGCTGACTGTTGGTTCCATTCACTACGGCTTGGGTATCCAATAGTGCAATGGCTTCCGCAGAGGTAGCTCCATAGGTCACCCAGATAGCCGGTGTGATCAAGGCCTCCGTATTAATGTACTCCACCGGAAGCACGATTACTGCTGCCGTCACTACATCCGGTGATCCGCTCCAACTGGCAGGAAGTGCCAAGGTTCCGGAGGCTACATAGCTTCCGGGTGAAGTGGCATTATAGGCTGCAATGGTGGTCCATGTAATGGTGGCCGTTCCTTCTTCGCTATTGGTTCCGTTCACCCCTACCGTAGGAACGGTGGATTGTAACAATCCCAAAGCTTCCGCTTCAGCTGCTCCATAAGTTACCGACACACTGGTAACCGCCAGCACATCTGTAGAGGCATAGGCAGCAG
>Ga0334883_1000694_pt1 | contig 58098 bp, 58 predicted proteins | sample GraSluR1_MG_6_FD_207230 | JGI IMG/M metagenome (GOLD analysis project Ga0334883, IMG submission 207230) | Sludge microbial communities from methane-producing bioreactor in Wageningen University, Netherlands - Granular Sludge_09_05-R1 | ecosystem: Engineered > Bioreactor > Anaerobic >...
CCGGGCGCACGAAGGTGTTCATCAGCCCGAAGACTGCGGCCAGGAGCAACAGGGCCGGCAGGCTCTGGTGCTGGGCGTGGATCCCCGGGATCAGCATGAAGGCGGCCCAGATGGCCGCGGCGTTGATCAGCCAGTGCAGGATGAGGCGCATGGGGTGGGATCTTCTGCGCAGGCCGTCGGCAATCCCGCCCGGTTTACGAGACTGTTTGCGGCACGGCGGGGGGTGGCGGTCATGGATGCCTTCCGGCGAGGCGACCGACGCGGTCTTCACACAGGGTCTTGGGCCTTCGGAACCTCACGCATGACAACCTGGAGGTTGCCTCGCGGTCCTGCATGTCCGTGTTTGTGGCTCCCGGTCGTTCGCCGGGGGTCTTCCCACAGGGAATCGGTCAACCTCTTCGAGGGGCACGCTGTACAAGACAGCGGGGGTGGCGCCGTGCACCTTCGGAGGCAGCGGGACCTTCATGCCCGTGGAAATCTGGGTCTGGAAGGACCTGGCTCACCATCTCCTGCGCCGACCGTCAGGGGTGAAACGCTCCGGGTCCGGTTCGTCCTGCTCTTCCCCCCACCACTCCCCGCCGGGGTCCGCCTCGACCCAGAGCAGGGTCAGCAACCCCTCTGCCCCGATGGGCCGCGACTGCTCTCGAACCCGGGCCACGCCCCGATCGCTTTCGAACCACTGCAGCGCGGCGACTTCCTTCCGAAGCAGGGTTGCCTTGTCCGGGCTTTCCGCGAAATCCAGGGCGTAGGTCCTGGGTCCCAGGCGCCCTTCCCGCACCTTCCAGCGGAACGACTCTGAGGTCGAGATCCAACGGACATTGCCGTTCTGCGACCAGACCGCACAGCAGTCATAGGGGCCATGCTCCACGTAGCGGAGGGCCGTGGCCGTCAGCGAGGTCTGGAATTCGTCGGCCAGATGTTCGATCATGTCGAAACCCGGCTCCCCGTCCTGGCATCGGAGCCTGAACAGGGGCTCCGGCATCAGCAACTCCGCCGCGAAGAGGTTCGCCTCCGGCTCTTCCGGCCGCACTCGATACTGCCAGAACCCTTCCTTCACCGAGCACCAGGCCAGTTGATTCACATCCGGGTGCAGGGTCAGGTGCCCCATCTCGTGGGCAACGTTGAAACGCCTGCGCCCCAATGTGGTCCCCGAGGCAACGGTGATCATGCTCTGCAAGTGACCTCGGACCACGCGAGCATTGCAGTGGTTCAGGGGGCGTTCCTGGACCAAGGCTTTGAACACATGCCAGGCGATCGGCTCCAGGTGGATCTCCTCAGGCTTCTCGTTCCCGCAACGTTTCAGGAGGGCGAGCGCCTCGCGGCGGGCGCGATTCCGATCCGGCCCCCCGATCATCGGTCGGAGGAAGGCGCCTCCTCGTCCAGGTTGGTTGCCCATTCGACTTCCTCGCACAACTCTCGAAGTTCCGCCTCTGCCATCTCCTCCAGGGGCGTATCCAGGCCTCGGGCCGCGATCTGACCGAGTGGAGGGATCCACTCCAGGCCAGGTGCGGAAAAAATCTCCTCCTCCGGCAGTAGGAGTTGAAGGGGTCTTCGCCCCCGGAGTTGCTCGGCGAGGAACAGCCTCGGCAGTCAAAGGCGCGGAAGGAGCATGGAACTCGATGTCTACCGTTCTTGATCCGGTGATGAGCGGCCGGCCTCCCTTTCACAAACGGGCAGCGAGAGGAACCCCCTCCCAGCAGCCACACCGCATCCCGCTCGGAGTGCGCCATGTATAGCCCCATTCTTCTCGACCACGCGGCCCACCCCCGCAATACCGGCCCTCTGCCCGGAGCCACCCACGCCGGCGAGGCCCGCTACGAGCGCTGCGGCGACCGGATGCGCCTGGAGTTCCTGGTGGCGAACGGTCGGGTGCGCGAGGTCCGTGGCCAGGCCTTCGGTTGTGGCGCGGCGGTGGCTGCCGCCAGCGTGGCCACTGAACTCCTGCAGGGCCTCACGGTGACCGAGGCCCGAAACCTCGACGCCTTCCAGTTGGACCGGGCCCTGGGCAGCGTCCCCCCGGCCAAGCGCCACGCTTTGCTCATGGTCCTTCAATGCCTTGCCGAGGCCCTCGGGCCCCGACTCGGAGCGGCCCCTCCACAGGAGAAGCCGCTCCAGACCAACCCCCAATGAAACAGATGAAGGAGGAAAACAATCATGTCAACCAGCTACCCTGAGGCCATCGACCAGTTCACCACCAAGACCGACGGGGTGTCCGTCGTCGCGGCGGCGGACATCAACGACCTGCAGGACGCGGTCGTCGCGATCCAGACGGCCCTGGGCCCCAACCCCGCCCCTCCGCCGCCCGCCTTCAGCGACTCCATCGTCTACGTGACCTGGAAGGACGACTTCGTCGGCGCCCGGCGGCCCAACTGGGTCCTCACCGGCCAGGGGACCTACACCCAGAACGCGGCAGTGGGAGGGTCCGGTACCCTCACCACCGGAAGCACCACCGACAACACCGCCTTCCTGCGCTTCGGTGGGCTGGGCTTCGCGGAGACCTCCAGGAACCCGGAGGTCCAGGTCTTCGCCCGGCTCGAGGGCACCACCCAGGTCTACGCGGTCCTGGCCGGCCTCTACCACGATGCGGACAACCTCCTCGAGATCTACTACGACGCCGAAAGCTCCGCCTCGAACTTCAGGTACCGCTGCCGCAGCGGCGGCGTGGAGACCACGCTGGACTCCAACGTGCCGGCCGACACCGACGACCACAACTTCTGGATGCGGGTGGAGGCTTACGGCCAGTCCGTCAGGTTCTCCATCGACGGCCCCCACACCGAGGCCGCCATCGACTCCAACATCCCGAGCCTGCTTCTGGAGCCCAACCTGGGCCTGAAGACCAAGGAAGGCGCCGCGAAGGCGATGACGGTCGACGTCTTCTCCTTCCTGGCGGAGAGGTGACCCGCCATGCCCGAGCTTGAGGTGACCAGAATCCAATACGGCCCCAACCCCTTCTCCATCCAGCAGGGAGGGCTCTTCTCGTTCGAGTTCTCGGTGCTCTTCTCCAACGGGACGCCGCCCGAGACCTTCATCTACAACATCTACGCCATGAGCCCGGCCCAGGAGGTCATGAAGCACTGGACGGACACCGTGTCCACCAACGGCCAGAGCCAGGTGGATGTCGGCGTGGCCTTCCCCCTCCTGATGGAGGACGACCAGCCCTTCCCCTTCGGCGATTTCCGCAACCGCTTCATCGTCTCGGCCGAGGGCTATCCCACCTGGGACCAGTACCACTGCACGGGCGGGCATGTCATCCCCGACCAGCCGTTCGCGTGCCCGCCCGAGTCGACGATGAGGAGGATGTCATGAGATTTCAACCCCCCAACACCACGACCGGAGTCGAGCTCGTCACGGGCTGCTTCACCTGCCACACCGTCGACCTGGTCATCCCGGCCAAGGGGTTCGACTTCAAGTTCCAGCGCTGGCACCGCAGCGATGCCATCCTGAACACCGCCTTCCAGTTTGGCTGGCAGTACGACTGGGACGAACGGTTGACCTTCGACACCTACGATGGCTCGGTCCGCTACTGGGGCCCGGCGTTCCGGATGAGCCGCTTCATCCGCAACCAGGACGAGACCTTCACCCCTGCGGCGGCCTGGATCTACAGCACCCTGGAGCTCCTGCCCGACGGCCGCTACCGGCTGACCCTCAAGAACCAGGAGAAGCGATATTTCTCGGGCACGACCGGGAGGCTGCTGCAGCGGGTCGACCCCAGCGGCAACACCCAGTCCTTCGCCTGGGGCGGCCCCTGGCTTGAGCAGATCGAGGACGCCAGCGGCCGGATCGTCACGGTGTCCAACAGCCCCGGTCCCGAGAACACGACCACGACGGTGACCGACTGGATGGGGCGCACCCTGACCTACGAGCGCAAGCACCCCAGCCACATGGGCTTCCTGACCCGCTACATCGACCCGGAAGGCGTCGCCACCGACTACACCATCGACACCCATGACACCCCGGACTCACCCCGATTCATGGGCGTCGAGAGCATCACCTACGCCAACGGCCTGTGGCTCACCAACTACCCGGTCAGCGACCTGAGCCCCCAGACCACCGTGGTGGGGCGCCAGGTCTTCGGAAACGGGCTCGTGGTATCATACCACTATGACCAGGCCGCGCGCCGAACCTCCGTGCAGGAGGGCGACCGGGTGACCCTTCACGAATGGGACGCCGAAGGCAACGAGGGACCCAGTCGGAAACCCCTCGGTCGCCTCGCCGGGTCTTTTCCGCCCCCGCTGTGTCGCAAGAAGTCTCATTTGCCTCAAGCAAACCGCAACTTCTTGCTCCTTGCGGGGACAAAAAATCCCTCGACGATGCTCGGTCGGGGTTCCCGACCGGGCCCCTTGTCCAGCGGACGGACCCGTTGGGCAACGTGTGGACCTCCCAGTACAACGACCAGAAGCTCGTGACCCGGGTGACCGACCCGAACCTGGCCACCGTCAACAACACCTGGGACAACCGCGGCAACCTTCTCACCCGCGAGGACCAGAAAGGGAACGTCTGGACCTGGGAGTACGACTCGACCTTCAACCAGGTCACCCGCCTGACGGGGCCTGCGCCCGACCACAACCAGACGGAGTTCGCCTACGACCCGACCACCGGCGTCCTCTTGTCCCGCACCGACCCGCAGCAGAAGACCACGGCCTACGAATACCACCCGGACGGGCTCTTGAAGAAGGTGACCCCGCCCGGGGCCAATCCCGCCACAGCCGAGTTCACCTACGACCAGTACGGCAACCTCGTGGAGGTTCGCAACGGACTGGACCAGGTCACGACCTTCGAGTACGACCAGGTGGGCAACCAGGTGGCCGTCGTGGATGCGCTGGGACACAGGAGCACGCGGGAATATGACCTCCTGAACCGCCCCACCCTGGTGCGGACTCCCCTGGGGAACACGACCCGGATGGCCTACGATGGGAACGGGAACCTCATGACCGTGACCGACCCGCTCAACCGCGGCACCCGCTTCGAGTTCGACAGCCTGAACCAACTGACGCGGGTCCTCGACCCCGCCGGCGGGGCGGTCTCCTACTCCTACGACCTCTTCGGCAACCTGGTCCGCCAGGTGGACCCCAACGGCCACGCCTACGAGTTCGGCCATGACGACCTCGACCGGCAGGTCCGGACGGTGGATCCGATGGGGCAGGTCACCACCGTCGAGCATCCACCCTACTGCGGGATCACCGTGACCACGGACGCCGAGGGCCACGCGACCACCCTCTGTCGGGACGTGACCTGCCAGGTGACGGAGCGGGCCTTCTCGGACGGCTCCGCCTTCGCGTTCAGCTACGATACGGAGGGCCGCCGTGTCGGCGCCTCCAGCCTCCGAGGGGGCACCTGCGGGAGCTTCCGCTACGGCACCCGGACCTACGGCTCGGATGTCGAGGAGACGACCTTCGGGTACGACGCCGACAGCCGCCTGACCTCGCTCACCTACCCGGGCGAGCATACCCTGGGTTTCGCCTGGGACGATGCAGGCCGGTTGAGCAGCCTCACCGACATCCACGGAACGGCCACGGTCTACGGCTATGACGCCGGGAACCGCCTGACCACGGTCACCCGGGCGGGGAAGACCACCACCTACCAGTACGACGGGGCCGGCCGATTGGCATCCCTGGCCTACCCCAACGGCGTGAGCTGCGACTTCACCTACGACCACGACTCCCGGGTGACCCGGATGCTCTGGGAGAAGGACGCCACCCTCCTGTATCACCTCGAGTACCGCTACGATCGGGCCGGCAACCGGACCCGACGGATGGTGACGAAGTCCCCCGAAGCGGCCCTCATCGAGGACTTCAACTACGACGCCCTCTCCCGGCTGGTGCGGGTGGACGAGAACGGCTCCCTGCGAGCCCATTACAAGTACGACCCGGCCGGCAACCGGCTGCTGAAGAAGAGACCGCCCACCCTGACGTCCACAGGCGACGGCGTCGTGGTGGACAACGACGAGCTGTACGAGTATGACGCCTCCGACGAGCTGGTGGCGATGAACTCCACGCGCTTCCGCTGGGACCGGGTGGGCCAGCTCACAGAGAAGGACGCCCCGTCCCAGGCCAACCCGACCCGCTACGAATGGAACGCCGCCCACCGCCTGGCCAAGGTGACCCTGCCGGACCTGACCGCCGCCGAGTATCGCTACAACGGCGACGAACTGCGCACCTGGCGCCGCGAACCCTCGGGCGCCGAGACCAACTACTTCTGGGTGCCGAGCGGGATCCTGGGCCTGTCCCAGGTCCTCAACGAGACCGATGGCGACGGTGTCCCGAAAGCCGACTACGTGCTGGGCCCCAACGGCCTCATCGCGATTGTCGACGGCGACGGCCACGAGCGCTACTACGTCTTCGACGCCCTGGGCAGCGTACTGGCGCTGACGGATGAGACGGGGGCGGTGACGGATACGTATGCCTACGATGAGTTCGGTGGCCCGGTCGAGTGCTTCGGAAGCATTGATAAGGAAGTAACATTTGCGGGGTACCGCTACCACGATGGCCTCTACTCTTTGGGAGTGAGAGAATACTATCCAAATTTTGGGTTGTTCCTTCGTCGAGACCCATCCACGATTATCGGGCGATACGTGTATTGCAATAACCGACCTACCAGACTTGTGGACCCACTCGGCCGCTCGGGCTCGGAACCAAGCTTCAACGTAGCCTTCACGTGTCTATTCGCCGGGCATGATGCCGCTGTTGACTGGCGGAAGGCTGAACCGCACTACAGGGATGACATGGGAAGGATACAGCACTGCATAGCCATGTGTGTGGCGGCCAAATGTGCGCTCACGCGTTCCGACCCGATGGCGCTCGGATTTATGGAAGGCGTCGGGTTTCTTCGAGAGTTCTATGGCGGTGCCCCCTCGCCCGGCGATATACTAGCCAATCATATCGGAGTGGTGACGGCTTTCCAGCACCCGTTCTCATCTTGTATCGAGGAGTGTAAGAGGAAGAAATGCGAATTGGATCGAGGGCCCGAGCATTTCTGAACGCCCCACACAAACGGACGATCATTTGTTTGGCGGCACTAGCAACGTTGCTTTTGGCCATGGTTGTAGTTCTATCATGGGGGCAGGGATGGATCACGTTTGTTATCAAAGGGGTACATCCGGTGATCCGTGCCGACCTCCTATCTTTGACGAATGATCTTCGCCTCGGAATGACCAGAGAGGAGGTCCTGTCGGCAATCGCCAAGCACGATCGGAGACTCCACAATTTCACAGATACTGAAGTATGGGCGCCCTACGACTTGGCAGGGAAGAGTTGGGTCATACACTTGGAGTATCGAGCCAATCGGTTGAACTCCATTCGAATAAGAACTGTGGACTCGATTCTGGAGAAGCCAATCGATGCTCCCGAGGACCGGACTGGCGGCGGGCAGGGCGATGATGGATAATATTGATGCTGAGTGTATTTCCGTCAGCTCTGCACAACGCCCGCCAGATCGCTTCGCCGGCACCAGTACGTGACTCTTCGGCAGCCATGTGTATGCTGCCGGAACAGCGCCGGATGGCTCGGCGGTAGGAACCGCGGGAGATGGTGCGGCCCCGGATGCGCAAGGGCCCCTCCCCCCGGGAGGATGCTGATGTGGGATCGAGGCGGATACCCCCATCTATTGCTACTCGATCTCCCTGGCCGGAATCTTGTCAATGCTGCTCGATCACGATGGCCGCCTGAACTGACCCGCGGAGTCTTGGGAAATGGGGGAGGGAGCAGAGGACCGGCTCCTTGCGTGTCTTTCCGGCAAGCGTGCCTGGCTTGGCCTGCGACCCCAGAGTCGCCTCGTAGAGGGCAGAGGAGGCCCTTCGAATGCTGGCTTGGGACGGGGACGAATTTCCCCGGGAGGTCTTGAACCTGGCGCGCCGGGTGGCTCATTGGAAGCGCGGCCAAGGGGGAAGAGCCACTGCTACAACGTCTGGCTGGCGGACTCCCCCCCCCTTAGTCGGGTTTCTACTCTCCCCCGCCATCCAGGGCGCGAAGTCGAGCCTCGACCAGGGCCCTGGACTCGGGGGCAAGCTCCCGCGACAGGAGCGCCAGGTCGGCTGAGCGCACCTTGCCACGGCGCATCATGCCCCGCACGAAGTCGAGGTCCTTGGGGCGTCCGGCCGCCAACTTGCTGATGGCCAGGTCTGCCAGGCCAGGGCACACCCCCCGCACCCCGCGGGTGTTCTCGTTCTCGATGACCACCGCGCGCTGACGCCAGCCCGCTGGCAAGGTCGCCGTCTCGGGGCCGACCCCGTGGGCGTAGTAGCCGAAGGTCTCGTGGAACATCGACTTCTCACCGATGGACCCGTCGATGAGGATGGCCTTCTCGGGGGCTTCCTCGGGATAGAGGTCCACCTCCAGGGAAACGGTCAGGTCGTCGGGGGCATCAGGCCAGGCGCCAAGGATGGCCTGGCTGCCGACCACCACCAGGACCGGCTCGTCCGCCAGGGCTCCAGCCGCTCGCAGCACGTGCTCCAACTCAAGGCGATGCACGGTAGAACTCCCAGCGTTCCTGGGGGGTCAGGATCCCGCAGAAGGGGTCGCTCTGGCGAAGGCGGCGACCCTCCTCGGAGGGGTCGAGCAGGACCTCCCGGATCTCCGTCCAGGACCGCTGGAGAATCCGCTCCCATTCCCGCAAGGCCGGACATGGACGCGCTGCAAGCCAGCGTTCCAGGACCCTCCGAGCGTGGTCCAGGCCGCAACGGTCCGGGTCCGCATCGATCCGGGCCACGATGGCCCGGGCCATCGCCAGGCTCCGTTCTTCGACCTCCCGATGATCCGGCATGAGGGAGAATTCGACGTGCGCCAGGATCTCCGCCTGCCGGGATCGTCACGCACAGGTGTCAATGGACATCCACTTCCCCGCAATCACCTCGATCCTGACGCTCGTGGCGGCCCCAGGTGCGGGGTTCATCCCTCTGGGACTTCTTCAGCTCGATCCCCGGTTGCGCACGATTTCGTGGGGACGAGCGCGCCTTCGCGCAGGATTCGGACCACCTCGTCAGCCACCACGCGCTGCCCCTGGGCGGTGGGGTGGACCGTGTCGCCCGGAGGGAAGAAGAAGCGCCAGTCCGGGGACTCTTCGGCCGCCAGCATGGCGTCCGCCAGGGGCAGGTGGTTGCGGGCCGCGTAGCGACGGAAGTCGGTGATGTAGTCTGCGGCGGGCCAGGGCTTCAGGCCCAGGGGCATCAGCACCAGGACCAGGGGCCGGCCATCCTGGCGACACAGGTCGCGGACGCGGTCCAGGGCGGCCCGGCGCTGGTCCAGCGAGACCCGGAAGCCCGGACGCTCCAAGGCGGGGATCCCGGGGTGGCGGGGCGGAGGCAGCAGCATGGCCCGAAGGATCTGCACCAGGGCCGGGCTCATCAGGACCCGGCGCACCTGGCGCTGCGCCGCGGATTCTCCGATCCAGGACGGGTCGGCCTCTTGGGAATCGGAGTGGTCGTTGTGGCAGGTCGCGAAGAGGACCAGGTCCGGTTTCAGGGCCCGCCCTTCCCGCTCCAGCCAAGCCATGGCCTGCCAGGTGGTGTAGCCGGGCACCCCGTGGTTGATGAAGCGCAGGGGCCTGCGGGAGTGCTGCTGCAGCTCGGCCTGGGCGCGCGCGGGCCAGGCGTCCTCGGTGTCGACACCCACCCCGTAGGTCGCCGAATCGCCCAGGCACAGGACCCGGAACTCGCCTGGAGCGCGGGGGGGGGGCGGGTGGCCTCGTCCTGAGGCGGCGCGTTCGAAGCCGTGCAGATCCCAGCGCAGCAGGGGGTGGGGCGCGTAGGCGGCCCGGGGGAGATGCGCCAGGAAGGCGCGGGCCGCTCCCTCCTGGACCATCAGGAAGAGGAGGGCCAGCAGCAGGGCCTCGGAGATCGGCCGCCCCGTCCGACCGACCGCCCAGCGCCACAGTCCGAAAAGCAGGATTGTGGCCAGGCTGGTCCAGGCCAGGAAGACCAGGGTCTGGTGGGGTGGAAAGAACCCCGAGGCCTCGAAGCGGGGGACGGTGGCGGGCAGGAATCGCGCGAGCAACCGGGCCGTGAGGAGCGTCAGGAGCAGGGCGGCCGGAAGGACCAGGACCACCCCCCGGATCAGCCCCTTCCTTCTCAAAGCCCCGCAAGTCTGGAGCGTGGGTGCAGGCAGGTCCCTCACCTCCCTTCTTCCGCGGATGATTCTGGTTCCTGAGCAGGTCTTCCCCGTGTCGCCTGGCCCTCCCCTTCACGTCGGATGCAGAGGGTCGGCCCGGGTCACGTGGAAGCCAGCCCGATGAGCCTTCGTCGGGTGGGCCTTCTGGCAGGCCTTCTTCTTCTGCTGGCGGGTCTGTCCTGGGGCCTGCGGGACGGCGCCAGGCCACCCCTCCCGGTCGCCTCTGCGTCTCCAGTTCCCGTGGAGGCTTCTCCACGCGCCGGAGAGCCGTCCGGACCGCTGGAGGCGGACTGGGACGCCCTGGGACGATGGATCCTGGACCTGGAACAGGGGCACGCGCGGGACGAGGTCCCCGCCGGCGCGCGACGCGCCTCGGCCTTCCTGACGCCGCTTCTGGCCCGCTACCAGGCCCTTCTGGAGGGGAGCGACCCGGGGGCCCTGGAGACCGAGGAGGAGGCCCTGGCCTACGAGTACCTGTTCGGGTCGCCCCCGCGGGCCTCACGGTCTCTGGAGGCCTTGGGGAGGACCCTGTGCCTGTGGCGGGTGGAGCGCCTGTGGCCGGGGACGCGCCGTCAGCCTCCCCCTCGGGACTTGCCCTCGTGGGGGCGCTGTCCCGTGGACGGGAAGGCCTACCGGGTCGGGGCGGACTCTTTGAACTGCGGCTTCCACGACCAGACCTTCAGCATCCGGAATCCGATCCCGGCGAATTCCCCCTCCGAGCTGTACCCGCAGTTGACCATGGGCTATTTCCGCAAGGATCGCAGTCGAAGCCTGGACCCGGTGCTGGGCGGGTCGGCGCCCTCCGGCGTGCAGCCCGGAGAGGTGGTGGTGGATTATGGGTGCGGGGCGGGGTGCTATTCCTGGTCGATGGCCCGTGCAGCCGGCCCCAAAGGCCGGCTTCTGGCCGTCGACATCGATCCCGGAGTCCTGGACTTCATCTCGTTCGTGGCGGCTCGTCGGGGGATTCCGCAGGTGGAGACGGTGCTGGCCTCGCGCGAATCGCCCAACCTGAAGCGCTCGTCGGTGGATCGCATCTTCCTGATCGATGTGTACAACGTGCTGGCCGGGATCGACCTGCTGGGTTCGGGCAGACCAGGCCCTCGAGCCGTCTCCACCATGCAGCGACTGGTGAATGCCCTTCGGAGCGGCGGGCGGTTGGTCCTGATCGACTTCATTCCCCAGCCGGGGCTTCCTCACGTCTCAGAAGAACAGGCAGTGCGGGACATGGGGGATCTGGGCCTGGTCCTGGTCGACAAACGGCCGGCCCCGGCTCACGGGATGTACGTCCTGACCTTCGAGAAGCCCTGACTCGCCGGTCCGACGCCAGCCCGGAGCTGCTCCCCGGAATCCGCCACCTCCCGTGGCACTCGGCCGCGGGTTCAGGTGCTCAGGATTTCAGGCGCAGCCACTTCTCCAGGCGGGACCAGTCGCCGACCGGCTGCCGGAAGAGTCGGGTCTCGCCCTGGAACCCCAGGCCCAGGGCCATCACCTCGCCGGTCCTGAGGTCCACCGTGAAGGCTCGGGAGTCGTCTCCGCGTCGCCCGGACAGGACCAGGAAGTCCTTCTCTGCCGAGATCGAGACCTGGTGGGCTTCGAAGGCCGGGATGCTGGCCAGGACCCGCTCGTCCCCAGAGAACCAGGCCTCCAGGACCAGGGTCGAGCGCCCCTGAGGGGAGGCGCGCACCACCAGGCGCTGGCTCTTGTTGAGTTGCAGGTCACGGGTCAGGGGATCGGGCCCGGTGGCGCGCTCGCGCCAGGTCTCGGTCTCCCCTTCACGAGTCAACTCGAAGTGCCGCGTGGCCCCCGAGACGGTGACTTCGATGACCGGGTTGGCTTCCTCCCAGAAGACCCGGACAGGGCGGGCCTGCGCGGGAAGCTGGAAGCGTCGGGTCTGGTCCGCCTCGGCGTCCAGGCGGTTGGTGGCCAGGGCCCAGGAGGCGCCGGCCCCGGAGCGCATGAGGCAGGCCCACCGGCTCTTCGAGGGGTCGAGGGTGCCAGCGGCCAGGTCGAAGGCGGTCAGCAGTCTGCGCTCCTTCTTCTTGCGCCCCGAGGGGAGATACAGCAACTCGTGGCTGGAACGGGAAAGACGTCTCCAGGCCAGGATCGAACCGTCGGGTTGGGGCTGGAAGTCGCGGACCCGGCGCAGTCGGACGGTGGGGTTGGTCCCGATCAGCGAGGTCTGGATCAGGTCGCCGTTCAGGTCGGGGTCGCCCGGAACCGGATGGATGGCCAGGGCGGAGGACTTCCAGGAGCTCAAAGGGCCGCCGTAGCGGAAGCGCGACTCGCTGGATGTGTAGAAGTAGCCCTCGCGCCCTGCCTCCAGGAGCAGGACCCTCCCCGAGATGCGGGTTCGGGCCGGACTCTCTCCTGGTCGGGGCAGGCCCAGGGACGCGTCGGGGAAGAGGACCTGCCGCATCCGCGAGACCCGGATGGCTTCCGGGGGGAGGCCCAGGCGCTGGGAGAGATCCTGCCGGCACTTCTGGACCACCTCGGGGGGGGGCTGTGCGAAACCCCGGATGGTCCAGGCCAGGACGAGGACCAAGGCCAGCGCAGCCATTCTTGCCAAACGCATCGACGCGCCTCCTGGAGGGTCTGTTGCGGGAAGGATTCTGGGCTCATCTCCCGGCTCCCCCGTCCTCGAGGAGTGTCGCCCGGTGGTTGCGGCAGGTCCTTTCCTGTCCGTCTCGTATCACTTGGTTCCCGTCGGCAGCGACTCCTGCTGGCCCCCATGGGGGGAAATCCACCTGCCGACCGGCGTTCCAGGTTCAATCCGGCCTCCTTGCTGGAGGCCTGCAACCACTCAACGGAGGTAGACCCATGTCCACCGGAATCGTCACTTTGAAGCCACTGGGTGACCGCGTCGTCCTGAAGCGACTCCCCCAGGAGGAGAAGACCGCCGGCGGGATCTTCCTGCCCGACACCGCCCAGGAGAAGCCCATGAAGGGAGAAGTCGTGGCCGTCGGCCCCGGCAAGACCCTGGACAGCGGAGAGAAGACCCGGATGGAGGTCGAGGTCGGGCAGGTCGTCCTGTTCGGCAAGTACTCCGGAACCGAGGTCAAGATCGACGGCGAAGACTTCACGATCCTCGAACAGCGCGAGATCCTCGGCGTCTTCGTGAACTGAACCCCCCCAATCCACACGGAGGTCCATATCAAGCATGTCTGCCAAGATGATCGTCTATAGCCAGGAAGCCCGTCAGGCCCTGGAGCGGGGGACCGACACCCTCGCCAACGCGGTTCGCATCACCCTCGGCCCGCGTGGTCGCAACGTCGTGCTGGACAAGAAGTTCGGCTCGCCCACCATCACCAATGATGGCGTCACCATCGCCAAGGAAATCGACCTGGAAGATCCCTTCGAGAACATGGGTGCCCAGCTTCTGCGCGAGGTCGCCTCCAAGACCAACGACGTGGCCGGCGACGGCACCACCACCGCCACCGTGCTGGCCCAGATCATGATCCGGACGGGTCTGAAGAACGTCACCGCCGGCGCCAACCCCATGTTCATCAAGCGCGGGATCGAGCGGGCCGTGGCCAGCGTGGTCGAAGAGATCAAGAAGATGGCCGTTCCCGTCGAGACCCGGGAAGCCATCGCCCAGACCGCGGCCATCTCGGCCAACAACGACCGGGTCATCGGCGACCTGATTGCCGAGGCCATGGACAAGGTCGGCAAGGACGGCGTCATCACGGTCGAGGAATCCAAGACCCTGCACACCGAGCTCGAGCACGTCGAGGGCATGCAGTTCGACAAGGGCTACATCTCGCCGTATTTCGTGAGCGATCCCGACCGGATGGAGGCGATCCTGGAGGACCCCTACATCCTGATCGTCGAGAAGAAGATCGGCGCCATCCAGGACATCCTGCCGGTCCTGGAGCGGATCGTGCAGATGCAGAAGCCGCTGCTGATCATCGCCGAGGACGTCGAGGGCGAGGCCCTGGCGACCCTGGTGGTCAACAAGCTGCGCGGCACCTTCCAGACCGTGGCCGTGAAGGCCCCCGGCTTTGGGGACCGCCGCAAGGAGATGCTCAAGGACATCGCCATCCTGACGGGTGGGCAGGTGATCAGCGAGGAGCTGGGCCTGAAGCTGGACAAGACCTCCATCGAGCAGCTCGGACGGGCTGCCCGCATCAAGGTCACCAAGGACGACACGACGATCGTGGAGGGCCGCGGCTCCGAGACCGACATCAAGGCCCGCATCGAGCAGATCAAGCGCCAGGTCGAAGACACCGACTCGGAGTATGATCGCGAGAAGCTGCAGGAGCGTCTGGCCAAGCTGGTCGGCGGCGTGGCGCTGATCCGGGTCGGGGCGGCCACCGAGACCGAGCTCAAGGAGAAGAAGCATCGGATCGAGGATGCCCTGTCGGCCACGCGTGCGGCCGTCGAGGAAGGGATCATCCCGGGCGGCGGCACGGCCTTCGTGCACGTCCTGCCGGTCCTGGACAAGCTGACCTTGACCGGCGACGAGCAGGTGGGCGTGGACCTCGTCAAGCGCTCCCTGGTCGAGCCGCTCCGCCAGATCGCCCACAACGCCGGGGTCGAAGGCTCCGTCGTGGTCGAGAAGGTCAAGGCGCTTCCGATGGGACAGGGCTATGATGCCCTGAACGGGGTCTACACCGACATGGTGCAGGCCGGCATCGTCGACCCGGTCAAGGTCACCCGCTCGGCCCTGCAGAACGCGGCCTCCATCGCAGCCATGGTCCTGACCACGGAGACCCTGATTGCCGAGAAGCCCCAGAAGGAGAAGGACATGCCCGGCGGGATGCCCGGCATGGGTGGCATGCCCGGCATGGGCGGCATGGGCGGCATGGACTTCTAGGCCTAGGCCTAGGGGACCTCGGGGAGGCGCGACGACGACAGAGGTCGCGCCCCCCGCTTCCCCCGAGGGCGCCCTCCCACTGCGGGTCGGGCGCCCTCGGTCTTTGCCCGTCTTCTTGAAGGACGCCCCCGGTTCTCACGCCAGGCGGCGGATTCAGGCTTTGCCCGTCTTCTTGAAGGGCGCCCCCGACCTGGAAGCGAAAGGGGGGGCCCGATCCCCGATAGAGGAGCTCTTGATCTTGCGTCGATTCCTTGCCGTCTTGTGCCTTGTCCCCGTGCTCCTGGCCGTGGCGGGATGCGGCCCCTCGGAGGGCCAGAACGTCGGACTCTACCTGGGGTCGGTGACCATCCACGAGCGCCGTCTGCAGGCCTGGGCCGAAGAACTCGAGACCCTGGCCCCGCGTCCCGGCGAGTCCTCTCGGGACCTGGCCGAGCTGCGCGAGAAGGTCGAGACCTTGCAGCAGTCGGTGCGGGACGAGCGGACGGAAGTCAGCAAGCTGCACGTGCCCGAGTCCTGCGAGGGCCTGCACAAGATGTACGATCGCGCCTTTGATCTGGCGGCGCGCCGCCTGGGCCTGCTGGCGGCCTTCCTGGTGGAAGCGGAGAAGAACCAGAAGGGCACCCTGCCCGATCCCGCCCTGGGCCAGGCGCTGCAAACGACGCAGTCGGATCTGGCGGAGCTGGCGGCCGCCGCCGGGACGCTGGACGAGGAGATCCGTCAGGCCAAGATCGAGCTGGCCCGCAAGTTCCCCGAGGTCCAGGTGCCCGAGGCCGACCCGCCGGTGGTGGCGCCTTCGCCATGAGCCCGGACGCCTCGCGATTGCTGCCGCACACCGGAGATTTCCAGTGGGCCGGGGTGGTTCCGACGGACTACAAAGACTCCGACGACTTCCGAGAGGTCACTCGCCGGGTCTTCGTCGGGGACCAGGAGGAGCCGACCTCCTTCCAGGTCCGCTATTTCGAGGTGGCTCCGGGGGGATTCACGACGCTGGAGCGCCACGAGCACGCGCATTGCGTGGTGGTCCTGCGCGGGCGCGGAGAGGTGGTGCTGAACTGCCAGACCCACCCGATGAGCTTCGCGGATGTCCTCTACGTGGCTCCCTGGGAATCCCACCAGTTGCGCAACCCTCATCCTGACGAGCCCTTTGGCTTCCTGTGCATCGTGGACGCGGTGAGGGATCGACCGCAGAGCGTGAGCTGTGCTTGAGAAAGAAAGGGAGCGGGCTCAATTCCTGAGCCCGCTCAAGGTGCCGCGGCGAGAGACTCTTCCTGGCCCGGGAAATGCCCTTCCCCCCCGCTGGGGTTGACATCTCGACCGGCCGGCCAGCGGGTCCTCCCACGGCGCCCCCCGGTGGATGGTCGTATTATAACTCGAGCTTTCCGAAAATACTAGTCCCTTTGGACTAGGATATGGGAAGATTGGACCGGGGGGGCCGGGGCCGGGTTCACCAGGTCCGGTCGCGCTGACGCAGGCGCGTGGAGTGCATGTCCAGGGTTCGGCGTTCCTTTTCGGACAGGGCATCCATGCCCTGCGAGCGGACCTTGTCCAGGATGGCATCGACCTGTCGCTCGAGGTCGGCCTCGACGGGGTCTGGTTCGGGACGGGCCGACGGTCTTTCCCGCAGGAGCGAGGCCCTTTGCGACCTGGGCTGGGGCACGGCGCGAAGGTGGCGCCGCCGCCACTTGCGCTTCAAGCCGCCCAGAGGTGAGAGATTGTCGAACCACAGGCCGAAATGGGCCATCCCCACCCCGGAAGCGATCCCGCCCAGGTGGGCGACGTAGGAGACGTTGGAACCGCCTCCGCTGAAGGCTGAGACGAACTGGATCAGGAAGAAGAGGATCCCCAGGTAGAGGGCCCGGATGGGGATCAGCACCAGCACCCACAGCATGATCGTCTCGTTCGGATGCAGGGTGATGAAGGCAAAGGTCGTCCCCAGGACCGCCGCGGAGGCCCCCACCAGGTAGGGGGCCCCGGGGCTGAACCAGGCGGCACCGATGGCCACCAGGGCTCCCAGGACGCCGCTGGCCACGTAGACGCGGTAGAACCGGGCCGTGCCGACGCTCTCCTCCAGGGCCGCCCCCAGGAAGAAGAGCCCCACCATGTTCCAGAGCAGGTGGAAGAAGTCCTGATGGATCAGCGTGTAGGTGAAGGGCCTCCAGACCTGAAGCCAGGTCCGGGCCGGGTCGTTGCGCGGCTCCATGACCACCCCCAGCCATTCGGCCAGGAGGGGGCGCCCCGAGACCAGGCCGACCAGGCCGTCCAGGATGAACATGGCCCCGGAGATCAGCATGATGTTGCGAACCCCGGGGGTCAGGCGAACCATTCCGTAGCGCATCGGGTGATTATTCGGGGAGGGCCTGCTCGAGCACCTGCTCCATCTGCTCGGCGAAGGTGAAGCGCATCTTCTTGCGGATGGGTTCGGGAATCTCCTCCAGGTCCCGAGCATTCTCGGCGGGCAGGATCACGTGGAAGAGCCCCGAGTTGTGGGCCGCCAGGACCTTCTCCTTGATCCCGCCGACGGGCATGACCCGGCCGCGCAGGGTGATTTCTCCCGTCATCGCCACATCCCAGCGCACCGGACGGTCCAGGATGACCGAGAGGAAGGCGCAGGCCATCGTCACGCCTGCCGAAGGGCCGTCCTTGGGAATGGCCCCTTCAGGCACGTGCAGGTGGAAGTCGTTTCGGTAGTAGTCGAAGTCCAGCCCGGCTTGGCCCGCGAACGAGCGGACCCAGGACAGCGCGGCCCGGGCTGACTCCTTCATGACCTGACCCAGGCTGCCGGTCAACACCAGCCGCCCCCGGCCCGGGATGAGGCTGGCCTCGATGGTCAGCAGCTCTCCTCCGGCCTGGGTCCAGGACAGGCCGCGGGCGGCGCCGGGCAGGCTTCGTCCGGGGGGCTCGGGACCCCAACGGTACCGGGGCACGCCCAGGAGCTTGGGCAGGTCCTGGGACTTCAATGGGGGCATGCGGCGTCGGGGCCTGCGAGCCTCGACGATCTGGCGGGCACGCTTGCGGCAGAGTCGGGCGATTTCCCGCTCCAGGTTGCGGACCCCGGCTTCGCGGGTGTATTCGCGGAGGATGCGGCGCAGGGCTTCCTCTTCCAGGCTGAACTGCTCGTCCTTCAGGCCGTGTTCCTGTCTCTGCCGGGGGATCAGGAAGCCCGTGGCGATCTGGACCTTCTCGTCCTCGGTGTAGCCGGGGATCCGGATGACCTCCATCCGGTCGCGCAGGGCCGGCGGAATGGTGTCCAGGACGTTGGCCGTCAGGATGAACATGACCGAGGACAGGTCGGTGGGCACGGCCAGGTAGTGGTCCTTGAACTCGTGGTTCTGTTCCGGGTCCAGGGCCTCGAGCAGGGCCGCCGAGGGGTCGCCTCGGAAATCGGCCCCCACCTTGTCGATCTCGTCCAGGACGATGACCGGATTGCGGGACCTTACCGTGCACAGGGCCTGGATGATCCGCCCGGGCAGGGCTCCCACGTAGGTCCGCCGGTGCCCTCGGATCTCCGCTTCGTCGCGGACTCCCCCCAGGGAGGTCCGGTTGAATTCTCGGCCCAGGGCTCGGGCGACCGAGCGACCCAACGAGGTCTTGCCGACTCCAGGAGGGCCCACGAAGCAGAGAATCGGCCCCTTGTGGGTCCCCTTGAGCTTGCGGACGGCCAGGAATTCGAGGATGCGTTCCTTGACGTCCTCCAGACCGTAGTGGTCTTCTTCAAGGATCTTCTCGGCCTCGGCCAGGTCCAGCCGGTCTTCGGTGAGGCGGCTCCAGGGGAACTGGACCATCCAGTCCAGGTAGGTCCGGATCACGCTGCGCTCGGGGGAGGCCGGACTCATGCGCTCCAGTCTGCGCACGTCCCGCAACGCGTGTTCCTGGATGTCCTCCGGCATTTCGGCAGCCCGGATCTCCTCGGTGATCTGGGCCACCTCCTCCTGCTCGTCATCGGCGTGGCCCAGCTCCTCCTGGATGGCCTTGAGCTGCTGGCGCAGGAAGTACTCGCGATGGCCCTTCTCCATCTCGCGCTCGGCCCGGCTCTGGATCCGGTTCTCGATCTTGAGGATTTCCAGCTCTCGGGAGAGGTGGACCGAGACCTTGTGAAGTCGGTCGGCCACGTCCACGGTCTCCAGGAGCGCCTGCTTCTCGGCCAGGGACAAGTCCAGGTGGAAGGCCGCCACGTCGGCCAGGTGGCCCGGGTCTTCGATGTTCAGGACGGCCACGACCAGCTCGGGCGGAATCATCTTGCCCAGCTCCACGGCCTGGCGGAACTGGTTCATCACGACCTGCATGGCGTTCTCGCCCTCCCGCTCGGAAGGGACCGTCTCTTCCAGGGTCCGGGCCAGGACCTTGAAGCCGGGGCGGGATTGCAGGGTCTTCTGGATGCGGACCCGGGCGATGCCCTGGACCACCGCGCGGTAACCTCCGTCGGGAAGGCGCAGGGCCTGCAGGATCGAGCAGTAGGTCCCGGTGGAGTGCAGGTCCCGTCGGGCCGGATCCTCCTGGGAGGGATCCTTCTGGGTGACCACCACCAGGCCCCGCTCGGCTTCCAGGGCACGCTCCAGGGCTCGAACCGAGCGCTCGCGTCCGACCAGGAGCGGGATGATCAGGTGGGGGAAGAGCACCACCTCCTTGACCGGAATCAGGTCCAGCTCGCGTTCCTCTTCCAGGTCCTGGAGGTCCGGAAGGGACCAGGAACGCGGCTGCAGGAGGCGGGGAAGTTCCCGCTTGCGATGGGTGGGGCGCGAAGGACGTGACATGGCGGCACCGATTCTGCGGAGACTCCCGCCCTCCTCCGCATTCGCTCAAAAGCAAGAGAGCCCCTCGAGAGGGGCTCTTGGTGCGGAAGGAGAGATTCGAACTCTCACGGGTTTTACCCCACAGAATCCTGAGTCCTGCGCGTCTGCCAGTTCCGCCACTTCCGCGTGGGGACAAGCGAGACTATAGCATGGCCCGGATCGGCCGGTCAAGACCCTCCAGGGCGAAATTTCATGGCCTCTTCGCGGGCCAGCCGGTCGCAGGCCTCGTTGTGCTCGTGGCCGGCGTGGCCGGCCACGTGACGCCATTGCACCCGATGCCGGGAGGCCGCTTCGAGCAGGCGCTCCCAGAGATCCTGGTTCTCGACGGGTTTCTTCGAGGCGGTGCGCCACCCGTTGGACCGCCAGCGGTCCAGCCAGCCTTCGTTGAAGGCCCGGACCAGGTACTGGGAGTCGGAGTGGAGTTCCACCTGGACGGGCCGCTTCAGGGCTTGCAGGGCCGCCAGGGCGGCGGTCAGCTCCATCCGGTTGTTGGTGGTCAGGGGCTCGCCCCCGCTCAGATCCAGGGTCTTCCCCGAACCCGGATGGATCATGCGCGCGGCCCACCCGCCTGGACCGGGATTGCCCGAGCAGGCCCCGTCGGTGAAGATCACCACCTGGGCGCTCAAACCGGAGGCTCTCCCGGGTGTCCCGACGTGGACCCGTTCGGGGGGGAGGAAGGCTCGCCGGGCAGGCGCTCCACCAGGTCTCGGGCCGTGCCGCGGCTGCCGGGAGTCGGTGAATCGGCCGGGATCTCCTCCGAGAAGAGCCGGGTCCATTCCGAGAGCCGGCAGGGAAGGGTGTGCTTCTCGCCCTTCCACGCCTGGTAGCTGCTCCAGGCAGTGACCAGCAGGGCGCCCAGGCCCAGGACCTTGCGGACCAGGTAGTAGAGCAGGCCGATGGGCCACAAGAAGCGCCCCAGGAAGTCCGCCAGGGTTCCCAGGAGGATCATCCCGAGCCACAGGCTCATCCCCAGGAAGAAGGCCTGGAAGGCGTGGTAGCGCACGAAGGGCTGGCGTCGGAGCACCGGCGAGAGGTTCATGATCAGGAAGGCCAATGGCCAGAAGGGGTAGCTGAGGGCGGCCAGGAGCCGGTCCTCCTTGGAAACCTGGGTGGACATGCCAACCTCCTTGTCGGTGGGAGGGCGTCTTCGCCTCCGACCGGGGGCATTACTGCTGGAAGATCACCTGGAATCGCTTCTCCAATCGGCGGTACAGGGGGATCATCCAGCGGTCCAGGATCTCTTCAACGGTCTTGTCCGGACCCATCTCGGCCTGGAGGCGTTCGGCGATCTGGCGGGCCGTCAGCTTCGAGGCGGAGTACTCGAAGATCCGGATCTCCTGGGGACGACTCAGGAAGGCCCGTCGGCCGAAGTCGCCCCTCAAGTACAGGCGTCTTCCGTCGGCCGAATACTCGCGGCGCTCGATGGTCCGGGTCGGAATCCAGTCGGGGAACTCCTCGCGAGGGATCTCTTCAAGCCGCCGGAAGCGCGGGCTGGAGTGGAACAGGAAGTAGTGGTCCAGGATCTCGCAGCGGGACAGGTGATCCAGGTAGTAGTAGGTGTTCAGCCGGTATTTGCGGGCCCAGCGGAAGTGGTTCTCGACAGTTGAGAAGGGCAGCTCAGGCAGGAGCCGGGCCATGGTCTGATGCACCCCGGCCTGGAAGACCCGGTCCAGGGCCCGCAGCCGGTTGCGATCCAGGGCCTCGGTCTCGCACCAGGCGTCGTTGAGGGTCATCCCGGTCAAGAATTCGGTGTCCAGGATGCGCAGACCGAAGGAGCCGGGATCCTCCGCGATGGCGGTGGCGGGGAGCGGGGTCAGGAAGGAGTTGACGCACTCGAAGACCCCGGGCGCCTCCCGCAGCAGGTCCTTGGCGAAACCCAGCGTCTGTTGGAAGGTCTCTTCGGTCTCGTGGGGGCCACCCAGGATGAAGTTGCCGGCCACCGTCAGGCCCCCCACCCGGGCGGCATGCTGCACCGTCGAGACGACGTGTTCCAGGCGGAGCTTCTTGCGGTACTCGTCCAGCATCCTCTGGTTGCCGGTCTCGATCCCGATCTGCAGGCGCGCCATCCCGGCCTCGACCAGCATGTCGATCATGTCGGGATGGCGGTGGAGGACCTCGGCGCGGCCCTCGCAGAAGAAGACGAAGTCCCGCCCGGTGTTGGCGCGATACTCCTTGAGCCGGCGGCTGATCTCGCGAACCCGGTCGTAGTTGACGGCGAAGACGTCGTCGGTGATGTAGAAGCTCTTGACGTCGTACTTCTCGAGGCGCGAGGTGATCTCGGCCACCACGTTGGGGGCGCTGCGGAACCGGAAAGGCCCCTCGTGGACCTTCTGGAAGCAGAAAGCGCACTTGTAGGGGCAGCCTCGGCCAGTCGAGATGTGGAATCCGTGGCGGACCCCCAGCAGGTCCTGGTCGGGGAAGGGAAGCTGGTCCAGGTCCCCGATGGTCTGTCCCCGAGGGTTGGTCCGCACCACGCCATCGAGTTTGTAGGTCAGCGCGTCGATGGAGTCCAGGGTGCCCTTCCCGCGCAGGAAGTGTTCTCCGAGATCCCGCATCACGAACTCGCCCTCGCCGCGGACGGCGAGGTCGAAGCAGGGGGAGGCGAGGAGCCCCTCGGGATCGATGTTGGCCAGCGGCCCGCCCAGAACCACGCGGCACTCGGGGTGCCAGGCCTTCATCCAGGTAGCGTAGCGTTCGACGGCCTGGATGTTGTCCGAGAGGGTGTAGAAGCCGACCAGGGCGGGGCGGGTGCGCTGGACGAAGCTCTTCAGGGCCGCCGGGGTCAGGCCGAAGAGGTCGGAGGTGGACAGGCACTTCACCCGGAAGCCGGCGTCCCGGCAGACCGTGGCGATCGACAGCAGCCCGGCGTTGAACAGAGAGTAGTACAGGCTGTAGAAGCTGTCGACGTGGATGAACAGCATGTCCAACCGGTCGTCCTGGCGCCGGGTGATCTTCTGGAGGATCGTCTCTACCTGCACGGGGGCCTCGACCTGAAGGGGGATGGCTCGATTATGGCCAACCCGGGGGACCCTGTAAAGCAGACCGGCGGGGTCCGCTGGGGACCAGGAGCCTGTGCGAATATCGCGTCGGTCGCCTCGCCGGGTCTCTTGCACCCCCGCTGTGTTGCAAAAAGTCTCATTTGCCTCCAGCAAACCACGACTTTTTGCGCCTTGCGGGGTGAACAAGATCCCTCGGCGATGCTCGGTCCGGATACTCGCACAGACTCCTAGCCGCCGGTGGGCCGGAAGAGCGGGGGGCCGGAAAGGCCTAGAAGACGCGCTTGGCTCCGAGGTAGCGGGGTTTGTAGTAGGATTCGCCCAGGTTGCTGACGGTGACGCCGCGGCTGGAGGAGGCGTGGATGAAGTTGCCGTTCCCCACGTAGATGCCGACGTGGGATGGCCCCGGGAGGTAGGTCTCGAAGAAGACCAGGTCGCCGGGCTGTTCCTGGCCGCGCGGCACCTTCTGCCCTGCGGAGTACTGGACGTCTGCCGTCCGGGGAAGGCGGATCCCCTGCATCAGGAAGACGCGCATGACGAAGCCCGAGCAGTCGAAGGCTCCGTTCCCGGTGGCGCCCATCGAGTAGGGAGTGCCCATGAAGCGGCGGGCGTTGCCCAGGAGCGAGTGGAGCATGCTGCCGCGACGACTGGCGAGCTGATTGGCGCGGTGCCGGTCACCGGCGCGGCTGGCTTCGGCTTCTTGCGAGGAGGAGTCCGTGCCTTGGATGCGGACGACCATCGGCGTGGGCGGCTTGCGGTCCGATCCCTCCACCGCCAGTTCGCGGTCCTCCTCGACGGGCAGGACCACGAGCAGACCTTCCTCCAGGCGAGAAGCGTTGTCTTGCAGGCCGGGGTTGGCCTGCAGGACCTGGTCCGCCTTCAGGCCGTGCCGGGCGGCGATCGAGTCCAGGGTGTCCCCGGTCCGCACCGAGTACAGGATGTCGGCGCGCGCGGGGGAACTCCCCGCCAGGATCAACGCCAGGGCGGCCGCCGCCGCGATCTTTCCGAATCGCACAGAGCACCTCCAGGTGGGGCCAGCTCAGGGTTTCCCAGGCGCTGGCCTGACGCGGGGGGAACCGTCGTCCCGCGACCCCGCTCGAGGGGATGCCAGAGTCGCCGTCCCGGCGCGTGCATCGACCGCTCGCTTGATGAATCTTATGAAAGGTTCGCCGGAGGTTCGCTCCTGGGCTGGGGGATTCCTTCTCGAGCAGGCCTGCCGGGGAGGAACGGGGCCGGCACCCGGGGAATCGCCTGATCGTGTTTTGCCCTGAATGCCGCCAACTGTCTGCTTCCGGTCCGAACTGCCAGTCCTGCGGGGCCCCCCTGCCGGAGCGCAAGCCTCCGCCCCCCATGAACGCGCCGCTGGAGGATCTGCGCCGCTGGGTCCTGGAGCTGCGCTCCCAGGACATCGACGGAGCCGAGTTCCTCTCGCGGATCGAGGCGCGCCGGGCTCACTACAACCGGGTCCTGGAGGCTGTGGGAAGCCTGGAGATCCCCCAGGACATGGAGGCGGAGGTCCAGGAGGAGCTCCTGGCTGGCCGCCGTGGGATCCAGGGATTCCTCGAGGCCTTGGGGGCCTTGTCGGAGTGGGAGCGCAGCCGGGCCTCTGAGGATCTGGACCGGGCCCTGGCCCTGGCCACCCAGGCCAACAGCCTGCTCAACCAGGCGGTCTCGATGAACTGGAAGACCTTCCAGACCTATCAGGAGGCGGCCGAGGAGTTCCTGGCCCAGGTCGGCTACGAGGGGCCCTCCCGATAATCGGAAGCCCCCGCTGCGTGAACGCCAGCGGGGGCTTTGGGGTCCTTCAGGTGAGTCCGGCGGTCAGCGCATCAGGCCGCTCATCGGCTGAAAGAGCGAGTCCTGGAGTCCGACGTTGACCTTGACGCCCGAGTAGACCCGCACCTTCTGCAGGCGGTCGTTTTCGTAGATCTCCAGCATGAAGGGCATGTATCGTCCGTCGTCCAGGCGGCGGATGTCCTTGTAGTCCACCCTCTTCTTGATCGGGGCTCCGCCCTTGTCACCGGGGATCTGCATCTCCAGCCGCAGGGGGACGTTGCGCTGGACGTCGATGTGGACGATCCGGACATCTTGGGGGTCATGAGGGTTGGTGATCTTCACCGAGCGGGTGGCCACGCCGTCAATGGTCTGGCTTCCCGCCAGCTCGTACTTCCGGGCGTTGTCCTCGGGATAGCGCTGGAGGTTGTAGGGGAGGTTCAGGGTGGGACTGGGGGGATCGGGCGCCTTCTTGACCGGGTACTGGCCCGTGCTGACGAAGTGCCAGGCATTGGTGCCGTCCCGGATCGTGATGACCTGTCGGCCATCCATGGGCCCACCGGGGTCTCGGATGACCGAGTCGATCCGCAGCTTGTTGGGGAACTTGTAGTAGGTCTTGTCCTTGCCGGTCGAGACCAGGTTCCCGGTATCGGGACTGGCGTCGCTGCATTCCATCTCGACGATCATGTCCCGGATGGGCATCTGCCCGGCCACGGTGTACAGTCGGTCGACCAGGGCCCGGGGATCCTGGGGCTGGTTGGCGGATCCGGGTGCTCCGGCCGCCTCGCGGTGCCAGACCAGACCCAGGCAGATCAACAGGCTGGCCGTCACGGCCACGGTTCGCAGCTTCATCTGAACTCCTCATGGCACCCTCTGGTGGTGCGCCTCGTGAGAATTGGCCACCCGGCGGAAAGACCCCTGCCCCAGGCTTGTCGGGTCTGGAGTGCAGGAGTCGCACGAAACCTGGACGAAGCCCGTCTGGAACGTGTGGAATACCAGTCGGGAGGTCTTCCTTGCTCTGCGTCAAGTGCGGCTTCCAGAACTCTGACGGAGCCAACTACTGCTCGAAATGCAACGCCCAGTTGCCGCGGGTCCTCCAAAGCCCGCAGGAGGAGGTCGAGCCCGAGACCCCTCGGATCCACGACCGGCTCCAACAGATCGAGGCTGCCGCCGCCCGGGCAGCCTCTGGTGAATGGAACCCTGAAGAGTTCGGTCGGTTTCTCGAAGAGACGGCGGCCATCCTGGCCGAGAAGGAACGGGCCATCCGGGAGATCCCCATCCCCGACGAGGCTGCCGAAGACTTCCGCGAGGAACTCGAGGTGGGGTACACGGGGATCGACCTCTACAACCAGGGAGTCCAGCGGATGTTCGACTTCGTGGCGGACGCGAACCCGCTCTTCCTGGAGGAGGGGCTGGATCTGGTTCGGCAGGGGAACGAGTTCGTCAACCAGGCCATGCGGATCAACCGCGAGAACCGCCGCAAGCTGGAAGAGATGTCCACCGATGCCTCCAGCTTGATGTAGTCGGCTGGCGGCGGCGCCTGGGCGCACATGAGAAAAGCCCGGTCCGTTCGGACCGGGCTTTCATCCCTGCAGAGGCGGAGGGGTCAGGCGCCGCGCATGGTCTCCGACCACAGCGCGTTCATCTTGTCGGAGACCTGCTGGCGGTACATCAGGGAGCTGGTCATGATCTCGTAGATCTTGGTCTGAGTGTCCTGCATGATCTTCCACATCTCCATCATCCACTTCTGGCGGTCAGCCATCATCTGGGCGAAGATCTTCTGGACCTCTTCCTGCTCTTGCTGATGCTGCTGATAGCTTCGGGCGGCATCCGCCTGGCTGGGACCGCCATAGGGCCCACCGGGCCCACCCGGTCCACCGGGGCCGTCCGGACCACCAGGATTTCCTGGGCCGGAGGGCCCACCCGGTCCGCCCGGACCACCGGGCATGTAGGGGCTCAGACCCTGCTCGGGGGTGCCAGGATAGGCCGGTTCCCATTCCGCGTCCACGATCTCGCCGGTCAGCGGCTCGTCCTTGACGGGAACCAGGGCCCGGCTCTTGTCCTCGATCACGGCCGGAAGGTTGGTGGCCTGCTCTTCAGGAGCCGGCAGCATGAGCGGTTCGGAATCCTCATCCCGAAGCACGCCGACGTGGGCGGCGTTCTCGGAGGCATCCTGAGCCAGGCTCACGTGGTCCTGGGTGAGGTGGACGTGCTCTTCGTTCTCGGCCGGAGTCTGGACGGCCCGCCGGTTGACGAGCTGACGCTGACCGCCCACCTGCTGGAGGTTGGCTTCGTAGGATCTCTGGGGAACCGAGGCGGAGTTGATTCTCTGAGGGCCGGCCATAGGGCCTCCTTGGCTGGGCCACCGGTGGGTGCAGACAAGCCTCCACCAGTGAGCGACTGTGCCCTCATTATAGCCGGCGACCGCTTGGGGAGAAAGGTGGAAATGTTGCGGGGGTGTTACAGGTCACCCGGGAGCCGGTCTCCGAGCTGCAGCCCTTCAACCGGCCCCCCGGGCATCTGGTTCAACCGATCAGGACCTTGTGCCAGTTGGCCAGGATCGCGTCGTGGACCTTGCGGCGACGGATCAGGACTTCCTGGAAGATCCTCTGGATTTCGGTCTGCAGGTCTTGGACCAGGGCGGCCAGGCGGGCCTGGACCAGGGCTCGTTCGGCGCGCATCCGCGCGTAGATCTGTTCGGCCGCCAACCGGTCCTGCTGCTCCTTCTCCTTGTCCAGGGCCTTTCGCTCTCGGGGCCCTGGCGGTGGAGGGGGCGGAGCCTGCGGGCGGGTGTCGGTCTCGGTTCCGAAGAGCGGTCGGTACTCGTCGAGAGGGAGTGCAGCCGGGTTCGGTGCCGCCGGTTCGGCTTGAAGTCGGGGCCTTGGGGTGAGGACTCCGACGGGATCCATTCGCATGGGCTGGGACCTCCAGCCAGGGAATCGAAGGGACGGTCCGGAGCGCTTCAGCGTCCAGCCGGTCGGGAGGGATCCTGCCTCAGGACTTGATGTAGTCGTCCCACTTGTTGAACATCTTGTCCTGGGTCTTGGCCCGGTTCACCGTGACCTCTTGTTGGATCTCGAAGATCTTGGTCTGCGTGTCCTGCATGATCTTCCAGCGCTCCATCTGCTGCTTCTGGGCTTCCATGGCGGTGGTGGCCTGGATTGTCTGGGCTTGCTGGTAGTCGGACATGAACATCTGGAACTGGGCGACGGAGTTGGCTTGACCGATCATCTGACACCTCCTGGCGGATTGGGGCCGAAGACGTTCGTGGCCCGTCTTGATCGTAGCCCTTGGTCCTGCACCGGGATTTGTCCGGGATCTTGCCAGGAGATGTCCGGGATCTTGCCGGGATTTGAACTCCGCAGAGGGACAAGATGAAGACGACCCGAGTCGCCTCGGGCCGTCGAACTAGAAGAACCGGAAACCAGATGCTCTAGGAGCGGATGTACTCATCCCACTTGTTGAACATCTTGTCCTGGGTCTTGGCCTTGTTCACGGTGACGTCCTGCTGGATCTCGAAGATCTTGGTCTGCGTATCCTGCAGGATCTTCCAACGCTCCATCTGCTGCTTCTGCGCGTCGGCGCCGATCTGCGTCTGGATCGTCTGGGCCTGCTGGAAGTCCGACATGAACATCTGGAACTGGGCAACGGAATTGGCTTGACCGATCATGGGGACACCTCCCTTTCCTGGAACTCTACCTTGAGGCTATTATCACGAGGACCCCGGGCGAAGTAAAGGGGGAAAGCCTAATTCGGCCCAGAAACTTCGTCGGCCTCGTCCAGGAGGCCCGATTCGGGGACGGCCTCTGGCAGGCGGACCCCTGCCTGGCGCAGGTCTTCGGCGATCTTCTCGTTGTTCTCATACAGGGTCAGGATCACCCCGTCACGAGCTGCGGTGACGACGACTTCCAGGACCTCGACGATCCAGTTGCCGATGTCGACCTCCTTGCCCGCCGAGATCTGCTCGGAGATCCGTCCGCACTCCCAGTTGACCCGTTCCCGGGTGCGATCCCAGACATCCAGATACATCCGGTTGAAGATGCTGATCATCTCTTCCGGCGTCAGGCCGATACGAGTCTCCATGGGGTCTAGACCTCCCGATTCTGGCATGGGGCTTCTTGGGATGTCGGATCAGGCACCTTCAGCCAGTTTCTGACCGATCTCCCGGATATGGCGGTCGATCCCCGGCAGTCCCAGGGAACGGACCTCGGAACAGGAAGCGCGCAGCGCCTGGACGATGTGGTCGATGTCGGCCTCCGCGCAGATGAACGAGGGGGACATCCTCAGGATATGGGGGGCGTGGGACATGCTGGGGAGGATCATCCGATGCTCCTTCATCAGCAGCATCGAGATCATCAGCCCGTATCGCGGGTCCCTGGTCAGAAGGCAGCGCATCAGACCCTGACCCTGCTGGCCGGCCACCACCGAGGGGAAGGCGACGCGCAGCGTCTCCAGGCCCGCCTTCAGGCGCTCGCCCAGGACGGCGACCCGAGCGACGAGGTCTTGGGATTCCAGCACGTCCAGGGTGGCCAGGGCCGCTGCACAGGCCAGGGGATTCCCGCCGTAGGTCGAGTTGTTGAACAGGGGACGGGTCAGGGAAGCTTCCTGGACGCGCTGGTTGAACATCAGCGCCGAGATCGGCATGACCCCGCCCGAGAGGGCCTTGCCGACCGAGATCATGTCGGGGACCACCCCGGCGTGGTCGGCGGCGAACCAACGTCCGGTCCGTCCCAGGCCGCACTGGATCTCGTCGAGGATCAGCAGGGCACCCGTCTCGTCGCAGAGCCTGCGCAGCCCCTGGAGATACTCCGGCGGGGCCACCGAGCAGGCCGACGCCCATTGGACCGGCTCGAGGAAGATCGCGGCGGTGGTCGAGTCGACGGCCTCCCGAGCTGCCTTCAGGTCGCCGAAGGGCACCAGGCGGACGGGCTCCAGAAGCGGCGAGAAGCCCTCGCGCCAATAGGGGATGCCGCTGATGGAGAGGGTCCCCACCGACATTCCGTGGTAGCCCATCTGCATGCCGACCAGGCCCGGGCGGCCGGTGGTCAGGCGGGCCAGCTTCAGGGCGGCCTCCATGGCCTCGGTGCCGGTGGAGCCGATGTAGCCGAAGGGCATCTGGCCCGGCACCCGTTGCGAGAGGCTCTCCAGGAGTTCCAACTGGCCTGGGACCAATCCCGTCCGGACGGACAGGCCGCCGCGGTCCAACTGACGGTGCACGGCCCCGACCACCTCCGGATGGGAGTGGCCCAAGGCAAAGACCCCTCCGGCCCCGACCGCATCGAAGTAGGGCCGGCCCATCGGGTCGTAGACATGGCATCCTTCCGAGCGCCACTCGATGAACTCCTCGTGTAGGAGGCGCAGGTTGCGCGCCAGTTGAGGATCGACGTGGCGCTCCAAACGGCCCAGGACCTTCTCGGTCAGCTCGTGGTTCTGCTCTTCGGTCAGGGTCGGGTCCATGTTCAGCCATCGGGTCACCGGGCAATCCTCCGTTCAGGGGCGGTCTTGGGCATCGAGACGGGGCTGTTCAGAAGGCAACCATCCCGACCGAGTTGACGTTCACCTTGGGCGCGATCTCGTTCCAGGAGAGGATGACCAGGTTCGGGAACGAGCGCTCGGTCAGCTTGCGCAGCGCCGGACGGACCTGGGGGGCCACCAGCAGGATGGGCTGCAAGCCACGTTCCTGCAAGGAATTCACCTGCTGGGAGATGGCCTGGAGGATCTCCTGGCCCACGTTGGGATCCAGCGTCAGGAAGGAACCCATGTCGGTCCGTTGGATGGCGCTCTGCACGAGCTGCTCGATCTGGGGGTCCAGGGTGATCACGTTGATGGTCCCCTCGTTGTTCGAGTACTCCTTGCAGATGACGCGGGACAGGGCCACGCGGCAGAACTCGGTCAGCATCTCCGGGTCCTTGGTCATGTGGACATGGTCGGCCATGGTCTCGAGGATCGAGACCAGGTCGCGGATCGAGACCCGCTCTTTGACCAGGTTCTGCAGGACCTTCTGGACCTCGCCCAGGGAGAGGGCGTCGGGGATGACCTCCTTGACCACCGCCGGATGGGTCTTCTTGACGGTGTCGACCAGGGCCTGGACCTCCTGGCGGCCCAGGAGTTCGTTGGCGTGGGTGCGCACCACCTCGGTGAGCTGGGTGGCCACCACGCTGACGGGGTCGAAGATCATGCAGCCCAGCCTCTCGGCGTCCCCGCGCTGTTCGGGGGAGATCCAGACCCCGGGCATGCCGTAGGTGGGGTCGACGGTCTTGGTCCCCCGCAGGTTCTTCAGCTTCTCTTCGGGGCCGATGGCCAGGAACTGGTTGACCTGGACCTCGCCCTGGGCTACCTCGATCTCCTTGATCTTGATGACGTAGGCGTTGGGCTTGAGCTGCAGGTTGTCGCGGAAGCGGACGCCGGGAACCACGATGCCCAGCTCGAGGGCGATGTGGCGCCGGATCGAGGTGACCCGGTCCAGCAGCTTGGCTCCCTGGTTGGGGTCGACCAGGGAGAGCAGGCCGCGCCCGACCTCCAGGGAGATCGGGTCCACCTGCATCAACTGGACCACGCTCTCGGGCTTCTTGGTATCGGCCTTCTTCTGCTGGTCCTGGGCCTGGGCGGCCACCTGGGTGACCTCCACCTTCTTCTTGTCGAGGATCGTGCCGATGAAGAACAGGGAACCGGCAATTCCGAAGAAGGTGAGGTCCAGGGGCAGGGGCATTCCCGTCAGCAGGCCCAGCGTGCCCAACATGCCCATGAAGCCGGCGGCCAGCTTCAAGGCGCCGGGCTGGGCGGTCACCTGCTGGACGATGTCGCTGCCCAGGTTCGACTCGGAAGCCGCGCGGGAGACGACCATGCCCATCGCGGTGGACATCAGGAAGGCGGGAAGGGTCGTGATCAGGCCGTTGCCGATCGACAGGATCGCGTAGGTGTCGAGGGCGCCCCCGGTCCCGGTGACGGGCATCCCGTGGTACAGGACGCCGATCAGGATTCCTCCCACCACGTTGACGATCATGATGACCACCGCGGCCATCGCGTCGCCTTTGACGAACTTGCCGGCGCCGTCCATGGCGCCGTAGAAGTCGGCTTCGCGCTCGATGTCCTTGCGCTTCTTCTTGGCCGTCTCGGCGTCGATGATCCCCGAGTGGAGGTCGGCGTCGATGGCCATCTGCTTGCCGGGCATGGCGTCCAGGGTGAAGCGGGCCGCCACCTGGGCGATGCGCTCGGCACCGTTGGTGATCACCATGATCTGGATGATGATCAGGATGATGAACATGATGAACCCGACGATCAGGTTGCCTCCGACGGCCACCTTCCCGAAGATCGGGATCAGGTGCCCGGCGCCGATCGGCATCCCTTCAGGCCAGGCCGCAGTTGGTGGAGAGCGCAGGTTTCCATACAGCAGGACCATGCGGGTGGCCGACACGTCCAGGGCCAGCCGGAACAAGGTGGCCACCAGCAGCGCGGTCGGGAAGACGGCGAACTGCAGGGGCTCTTCGATGTAGATCGAGATCAGGACGGTGATGACGGCAGTGGCCAGGTTGAAGGCCAGGAACACGTCCAGGAGCGTCGGAGGCAGGGGGATGATCAGCATCGAGACGATGCCGATCACCACCACCGCGATGCCGACGTCGGAATACTTCAGGAAGCGGAGAAATGGATGGTCTCCGCCCGGTGCGGGCTGGGCGCTCATGGACGACTCCCGGGGACTTCAGGGTTCTGGCGGGGATTCTGGGGTTGCGGGAAGGTCAAGCCCGGCCTCCGCCTGCTCTGCGAGCGCCTGGCACGGCCCGGGCGGTGGGGCGGGCGGCGACCTGCGGGGCGCTGCGGGCCATCCGCCGACGGCGCAGGAGTTCGCGCTTGCGCTTGAGCTTGATCACATAGGCCAGGACCTCGGCGACGGCCTTGTACATCTCGGTGGGCACGGCGCCGCCGATCTCACAGGCCTTGAAGAGGGCTCGGGCCAGCTCCACGTTTTCCACGATGGGGACCTCGTGGTCCTCGGCCATCACCTTGATCTGGCGGGCGATCAGGTTCTCGCCCTTGGCGACCACCACCGGGACCGGGTCGGTTCCCTGCTCATAGCGCAGGGCCACCGCGTAGTGGGTCGGGTTGGTCACCACCGCCGAGGCGTTGGGCACCTCTTCCATCATGCGCCCCTGGGCCCCCTGGCGCATCAACTGGCGAATCTTGGCCTTGATCTGGGGGTTGCCTTCCGTGTCCTTGTACTCGTCCTTGAGCTCCTGCATGCTCATGCGCATCTGCTTCATGAACTGCTTGTGCTGGAAGACGTAGTCCACCGCGGCGATGGCGATCATCCCGATCAGGACCTGGCCGACCAGGCGCTTGATCGTGGCGAAGACCAGGGCCAGGGTGGCCGTCAGCGGCATGGTGGGCGCGGTCCGAAGCTCGGGCAGGACGCCGGAGACCACCTTGAAGCAGATCCAGCCCACGATGGTCAGCTTGGCGACCTGCTTGACCAACTCCATCAGCGACTTGGCGCTGAAGATGCGCTTGAAGCCCTCGATGGGGTTGATCTTGTTCAGGGATGGCTTGAGGGGCTCGGCCGAAAAGATGAACTTCACCTGCGCGATGTTGGCCAGAAGCGCCATCAGGAAGGCACCCGCCAACAGGGGAGCCAGCACCATCAGGATCGTCCCCATGACGAAGATGATGTCCGCGAAGAAGTTCCGCTCCGCCAGGTTGAAGTTCGGAATCAGGCGCCAGGTATAGATCGTGAACTCACGGATCCGGCCAAGCATCATCGGCCCGGCACCGATCATGATGCCTGCCACGGCAACCAGCAGGAGGGTGGAGATCACCTCCTGACTCTTCATGACCTGGCCCTTCTTGCGAGCTTCCTGGAGCTTGTGCTCGGTAGGCTCTTCAGTCTTGTCGCTATCCTGGCCGCCCATACGTCACCTCCCTGGAGGAACCATCAGCTTGATGCTTTGGACCAGATGGTTGATGTTCATGTCGAACTGCACGCTGATCACGCGCACGATGAGGGGAAGACTCAAGGTCAAGAGCGCCAGGCCGATGGCGATGTTCAGGGGGAAGCTCAACATGAACACGTTCATCTGGGGAGCCACCCGCGCCAACAGGCCCAGGGCGCACTGAGTGATGAAGAGGGCGGCCAGGGCAGGGGCCGCGATCTGGGTGCCGACCACCAGCAGGTTGCTGGTCAGCCGGATCATCTCGAAAGCGATGTCGCCGGTGATCTGGAAGTAGGTGACCGGAACGACCCGGAAGCTGGCCTCCAGGGCGCGGATCAGGGCATGGTGCCCGTCCAGGACCAGCCACAGGTTCATGGCCAGGTAGAAGTGGACCTTCCGCAGCAGGTTGACGGCCCCGTGGCTGGCCGGGTCGAAGGAGGCCGCCACCGACAGGCCCATCTGGATGTCCAGCATCTCGCCGCCGAACTGGGCAGCGGCCATGACCAGGAAGGAGACGAACCCGAGGACCAGCCCGACGCAGGCCTGGGTCAGCAGGGCGCCGATGAAGGGGAAGAGGTCCTGAGGGATGTCCGGTGGGACCGGGATGTGCGGGTACATCACCAGGGTCAGGGTGACCGCCATGCCGGCCAGGATCGGCTTGGGAATGTGGTGGCTGCCGAAAATGGGAGCCTGGACGAACACCAGCACGATGCGGGTGAACGCCAGGAGCCCCACGGCAAACAACTGCATTCCCGTATCCATGAACCTCCTACCTCGGACCCATGTTGGCGATGTCGCTGAACAGGCGGATGGCGAAGTTGGAAAGCATGTTGAAGATCCAGGTCCCACACAGGACCACGGACAGGAACGTGGCGACGATCTTGGGGACGAAGGAGAGGGTCTGCTCCTGGACCTGGGTGGTGGCCTGCAGGATGCTGATCATCAACCCGACGGCCAGGGCCGAGATCAGCATCGGAGCCGACAGGATCAGGATCAGGTACAGAGCCTGGGTGGTGATGCCCAGGACGTAGGATTCGCTGAACAGTTCGGCTCCGACGAAGAGCATGGAGACTCCTTTGGGGCGGCTACCTGGGGGTGTTGAAACTTTCGACGACTCCTCGGATCACCAGTTGCCATCCATCGATCATCACGAACAAGAGCAGTTTGAAGGGAAGCGAGATCGACATGGGCGAGAGCATGAACATGCCCATCGACATCAGGACCGAGGCCACGACCATGTCGATGACCAGGAAGGGGATGTAGAGCAGGAAGCCGATCTCGAACGAGGTCTTGATTTCGGACAGCACGTAGGAGGGGAGCAGGACGTAGAAGGGGATCTCCTTGCGGGTCTTCACCTTGACGCGGGCGATGTCCGAGAACAGCAGCAGGTCCTTGTCGCGGGTCTGGTAGAGCATGAAGTCCTGGATGGGGGAGTAGGCCTTGGCAAAGAACTCGGCCTGGGGGATCTTGCCCGCCATGTAGGGCTGCAGGGCTTCGTTGTTGATCTTCTCGCCCACCGGAGCCATCACGAACATGGTCAGGAAGAGCGCCAGACCCATCAGAACCTGGGTCGGGGGAACCTGCTGGGTCCCCATGGCGGTGCGCAGGAAGCTCAGGGTGATGGTGATCCGGATGAAGGCCGTGCACATCGCCAGGATGTAGGGGGCCAGGGAGAGCATGGTGAGCCCGCCCAGGAGCAGCAGGAAGGTCGAAAAAGTCTGCTGCTCGCCGGCCTCCTTCCCGTTGATCGAGATGTTCGGCATGTTCAACTGGGGGAACGGGTTCTGCGCCCAGGTCTCCTGGCTGCACAGCAGGGCCGCCCCCAGCGTCAGAAGCGCCAGGGCTCCCAGTCGGGTGGCAAGTCGTTGCCGGCTGGTCATCGTGGTTCAGGACCCTTCTGTCGGGGGCTCAGGCCGGGCAGGGCCGAAAGGTGTCGCGTCAGGACCTCTCCCAGCAGGTTCCGGGAGGGTTCGGAGGTGCCGGGCGGGGCCGGGTCGGTGGCCGATGGGGCCTGCTGGGCGAGTCGGACCTGTTCGGGGTCGAGCTCTGCCAGGGTCTGCACCCCGTGTTCGGTCATGCCGACCAGGAGGTGTCGCCCGGCGACTTCCACCACCATCAATCCACGTCCCGGTCCCAGCGAGTGTCGTTCGAGGACGTTCAACAGCTTGCGGTGGGATCCCGGTGTGCGCGCCATGCCGGCCATCCCGGGGGCGATCAGGCGCAGGACCCCCCAGATCAGGAGGCTGAGCAGGGAGAGCACCAACAGGGTCTTCTGAAGGTGAGCCAGGAAGTTTGAACCGTGGGTTGGTGAATCCGAGCCGGGGGGCCAGGCGGAGTCCTGCAAGGTCGCCTGGCCCGGTGCCGGGGCGGTCGGTTCGGCTTCTCTGGAGGGAGGGGAGGGCACTTCGGTCCGGGGCGCTGGCATCGGAGGGGTCATGCCGGTCTGGGAAGTGTTGGTCGGGGAGGCTGCAGGCGAGGGCGTCTGCGCCTGGGCGGTGGGACCGGCCTGTGGCGAGGCCAGGAGGCCCAGCCCGACCAGGCAGCCCAGAGCCAGCAGGAACACCAGGAGAGAGGTCTTCAGGGACCTCTTCCATTGCCCGGTGGTCTGCTGGAGCGGCCGCAGGTTCATGATGCTCTGGCAATCTCCGTGATCCGGACGCCGTAGTTCCCGTCGATCTCGACCACCTCCCCGCGAGCCACGAGCTGACCGTTCACCCGCAGGTCCACCGGTTCGCCGGATTCCTTGTCCAGTTCGATCAACGAGCCCTGGGCGATCTTGAGGATTTCCCGGACCGTCCGGTGCGTGCGGCCCATCTCGGCTTCGACGATCAGAGGGACGTCGAAGAGGATGCCCAGGTCTTCGGGAGGTTCCTGGTGCGCCGGAGGCCGGGCCCCTCGCCGGGCGGTTCCGCGTGCGTGGCTGTCCAAGTCGAGGTCTCCTTCTGGGTAGGTTGTCGGAAGGGCAGGTCTGGGGAAGAATCCGCTATTTGACGATCTCGAGGATGCGAACGCCGTACTTGCCGTCGATCTCGACGACTTCACCGCGGGCGATCATCTTGTTGTTGACCAGCAGATCGACCGGTTCACCGGCCTCCTTGTCCAATTCGATCACCGCGCCCACGGTCAGGCGAAGGATGTCGCGGACCAGCCGGCGCGAGCGACCCAACTCCGCCTTGACCTCCAACGGGACGTCCTTGAGCAGGTCGATGCTGGAAGCCGAGGCCCCGGCGGGGGCTCCCCCTCCTTCGATCATTCCGAACTGTACGGATCTTGGGCCCTGGTCACTCATCGAAGTCTTCGTCTCCCTCCTGCAGGACGCGGCTGACCTTGCAGGCCAGCTTGCCGTCCTTGATCCCCGGATGGCCGAGGAACTTGGTGCGGTTGTTCACCTTCACGCGCAGAGGCTGGCGGATCTCGGTGTCCAGTCGGATGGTGTCTCCCACCTCGATGGTCATGAGCTCCTGGAAGAGCAGCTCTGCGCGGCCCAGGGTCACGGCGATCGGGACCTTGGCTCCTTCCAGGTTCTTGGCGAAGATCGGCGCCATCTGCTGTTGGGTCTGAGGGACGGTGGTCTCCCGGGAGAGCATGAACTCGTCGAAGGAGGCCTTGGGGATGCAGTCCCTGAGGTAGCGGAAGGGCAGGCAGACGTTGATCAGTCCGCCTGCAGAGGCGATTTCGGCCTGGAAGGGCACGATCACCATCAGCTCCGAAGGGCTGGAGATGTGGACCGCCATGGGGTTGAATTCCAGGCTGCCGAATTGAGCCTTGACGGTCTTGACGTCCTTCCAGGCCTCTCCGTAGGCTTCCAGGATCCTGGACAACGGCTTCTGGAGCACGGCCTTCTCCAGATCCGTGAAGTAGGGGCGCATCTCCTCGCGAGGAGGCTGACCCTTGCCGCCCATCAGACGCTCGAACAGGGCGAAGGCCAGGTTGAAGTCGATGTCGATGAATCCCTGGACCTCGGGTTCGAGGCGGAACACCATGATCGGAGTGGGATCCGGAAGCGAATTCAGGTAGGAATGGTAGCTTCTGGGGACGATGGTCAGAAGCTCCATCTGGAACTTGGCTTGCAGGAGCGGGGCCAGTTGGGTGATCACGGCTTCCGAGAAGCCGACGAAGACCTTCTCCAGAAACTTGGTCTGGTCCGCCGAGAACTTCTCGTTCCTGCCAAATTGATACGACGAAGCCGCGTCGCTGCGTCGGGACGACGTCAGCCGCATGAGCTCGTCGTAGTTTCCGGAGTCGTGGCGCAATCATGCCTCCCAAGGACGGACATCAGGAGCCCGGCGGCTTGTGCCGCTGCCTCCGGGATTCCAGGTCATGCGATTATAGCACCCGACTTCACCCACTTCTACAGAAGCCCTTCACGTCTGGGCCCTGCCTCGCCGCGACGGCAGGGGGGTGCCCGAAGACACGTCGAGGTTGGAGGGGGGCCCTCCAACCTCGACGGAGCCGCACGGGACCAGTGGACTAGCGGACCAGGCCGATTGCCGACTGGGTCAGCTTGTCCATCGCCTTGAAGGCCGCGAAGTTGGCCTCGTAGTTCTGCTTGGCCATCCCGATGGCGGCAGCCTGCTGGGCGAAGTCCACGTTGGCCAGCTCCAGGCTGCCGGCGGCCACGCGGCCCAGGGCGCCCTGTCCAGCCACACCGACCACGGCGTTGCCGGAGTTCTCACTCTGGGCGAAGGTGGTGGTTCCGGTCTTCTTCAGGCCGCTGGCGTTGGCGAACGAAGCCACCGAGACCTGGTACAGGGGGACCGACTCGGTCACCGACTGGCCCGTGGTCGGGTCGGTGATGGTCTGTTCGCCGTACATCTTGCCGGTCTCATCGAAGTGGAAGCCCGTGTACTTCCCACCATAGAGCTTGGTGTTGGGGTCCAGGGAGAGTTCGATGGCCTGCGGGTCGGAAGAGATGTTCCCTTGGGCGTCCAGCTTGTAGCCCATCACCTTCTTGCCTTCCGGGTTGGTCAGCGTCCCGTTGTTGAAGGCGAAGCGGCCATCCCGGGTGTAGTGGGTCTGGAAGCCATCCGAGACCATGAAGAACCCCTGGCCGTCCATCGCCAGGTTGGTGGGGTTCTGGGTCTGGAAGAGCTGGCCCTGACTGAAGATGATGCCGCTCTGCTGGGTCTTGGCACCACCGCCACCCATCGTCTGGCCCATGATGTCGTTGAACTGGACCGACTCGGCCTTGTAGCCGGGGGTGAACTGGTTCTGGAGATTCTGGAAATAGGAGTTCAGCATCGTCTGGTTCTGCTGAATGGCGTTGGCGGAGTTGTTGAAATCAAACATGTTGCGTCTTGCAGCCTCCTTCGACCCGTGTGGACCCACCCGGAGTCCGTCGTGCCTCCTGCCAGGAGGCGGAATCTTCGCGATCTGGGGCATTCTCAGGATAGCAACCCGTCGTTGCCGCCCGTTGAACACATTGTTTCCGAGATGTTAATCTCGGCGTCCGAAACTGTAACATTCGTTGCGGGAGGGCCGAAAGTCGGCCCCCCCGCAACCTGTCAGGCGAGTTCGTCGACGAGGTCCACTTCGATCTGGCCCAGGCGGATGCCCCGCGCCTCGACCCGCTGGCGCAGATCCGAGCGGCTCTCGTCAAGAACCTCACGGGTGTCCTTGGAAGTGGTCGAGAACCGGGCGCTGACCACGCCGCCCTCTCCTTGCACCAGCTTGATCTTCAGCTCGCCCAGGTACTCGGGGTTCAGCTTCAGGTGCAGCTCGTCCCGGTTGGCCAGATTGCGCAGTTCCATGTGCGAGACGATCTGGTCGATCACCTCGCGGCGCTTGCGGGTCTGGGCATTCTCGCGGCCAGGCGCCGTCTGTCCGGCCTGGCGCAAGGCCGCTGCCGCCAGACCGTTGTCGGTCGAGGTGCCGGAATCGCTCTTGTTGGCGGAGGAAGAGGCGGCCATTCCGGCCTCTGCGCTGGTGGAGCCGCGCAGGGGGGAGACCTCCTTGTCGCCCTTCTGCTCCTTGGCGAGGTGCTCGAGGAAGCTGGAGACCTGGGCGCGGGAGTTGGTGCGGGTCAGATCGGCCATCTGGGTGAAGGTGAGTTCCCGCATGTTCAGGCCCCGCTCGGACATCATCCGCTGCAGTTCCCGCAAGCCGACGCCGTCCCGGGTGCCTGCGTCCATCTTCAGGGCCTGCTTCTCGGCCAGGCTCATGGCGTCGGGGTTCTTGTACATCATCTGGTACAGATAGGCTCGAGAACCCATGGTCTTGGGATCGGTCAACTTGGGGTCGGAGGCTTGCGTCTGGTTGCGGGCTGCGTCGTCCTGGCGGCGCTCGGCCTCGGCCTTGGCGCTCTGCTTCTCGGAGATCAGGTTCTCGCTCTGCTGGGCTCCCAAGCGGTTGCCCCCCGTCGCCTTCTCCAGGGCCTGGGAGAACGCGTCTGCATCCACCCCACCGGCCTTGCTTGTGGAAGAGGCCCCGTCGCGAGACGGAGCAGTCGAGCCCATCATCGAGATCAGCATCTTGTTGTCCATCCACTCGCTCCTTTTTCCTGGGTGCCCGGCCGGGTCGCGCCCCCCTGGCGGGGATCGCGTCTGCCTGGCGGTCGGCCGCGCTTGCGGGCACGGCAGCGGTCGGTCCTTGAACCTTGGAGCCTGCCTCCTGTCCATCGGAGTCCGTCCGCCGCCGCACGAGGGGTGGGCCGCCGACTCCGGTTCACAGGAGTCGGCGCGGCTAAATCGCCCCCCGGTTCTCCTTGAAGCCTCGATAGAACTCGAGAACGTTTGAGACGTAGTGTTGGGTTTCCTGGTAGGGAGGGATGCCTCCGTGCTTTTCGACGGCCCCGGGACCGGCATTGTATCCGGCCAGCGCCTTGCTGATGTTGCCATCAAACCGGTCGAGCAGGGAACGCAGGTAACGTGTCCCGCCCATGATGTTCTGCTGCGGGTCGTAGGAATCCTTGACGCCCAGCCCCGCGGCGGTCTCAGGCATCAACTGCATCAGGCCCTGGGCTCCGCACCAGGAGGTGGCCTGAGGGTCAAAGGCCGATTCCTGCTTGATCACGGCCCGGATCAGGCTCTCGTCCACGTTCCACTTCTGGGAAGCCTCGCGGATGATCCCATCGAACTGCGCCGGATCGGGCCTGCTCCCGCCCGCCCTGGAGAGTCCGTGGGTGGGGCGGAACTTCTGGTCCTCGGTCATGGAGTTCACCAGCCGCTCGAAGCTGACCCCGTCGGCGCTCTGGCTGGAACCGGAGACCACGCGAGGCGGGGCGGAACCGGTCGTCAAGCCGCGGTTGGACTCGAATCTGGCCTCCAGGGACTGGAGTCGCTGTTCGATCTGGTTGATCCGGTCATAGACAGACATCTCTCTCCTCCTTGGCGGGCCTGCCGTGCCCTCAGCCGGTGGCTTGTTCTCGTGCGTACTTCAAGGTGGCCAGCTCGTCGATCATCTTGGCTTCCGCCGCGTCGAGCTCGGCCTGCCAGGTCTCCTGACTGGTCTCCTTGTGCTTCTCGTAGGTCTTGCGCTCCTGGGCCGCGCGCATCAGGTTCTGGCGTTGCTCCAGGATGCGGATGGCCAGCTCCTTGAGGCGCAGCTCCTGGTTGAGGATCAGGTTCTCCAGGTGCTTGATGTGCTGGGGAAAGAACCGCAGCCCGTTGATGTCCAGGGTGCCGTTGCGCTGCCGCTCCTTGAGCTCGGCGCGAACGCTGGCCAACTGGGCTTCCAGTTGAAGCTTGAGCTGGCGTTCCTTGTCCTCTTCGGCGAGGAGCTTGGCCAGCCGTTCCTTCTCGTCGTCCTCCTTCTTCCGCTTCAGCTCGAGGATCTTCTCCAGGCGATAGCGGAACTTCGGTTGAGCCATCAGTCCCCTCCAAACATCTCCAGGAGACGCTTGCGCGTCTCGTGGAAGGGAGCGGGTTCGTAGATCCCCTGGGTCAGGAAGGCCTGGACATGGTCGATCATCTGGATCGCGTAGTCCACCTTGGGGTTGGAGCCGCGCTGGTAGGCGCCGATGTTGATCAGGTCCTCGTTCTCCTGGAAGGTGGCCAGGACGTTGCGCAGCTTGCCCGCCGCCTTCTGGACGTCGTCGGGGTTGATCTCGGTGAAGAGTCGGGAGACCGACTGCAGGACGTCGACGGCGGGATAGCGGTTCTTGTGGGCGATCTTGCGGTTCAGGACCACGTGCCCGTCCAGGATCGACCGCACGGTGTCGGCGATCGGCTCGTTCATGTCGTCGCCTTCGACCAGCACGGTGTAGATCGCCGTGATGGTTCCCAAGGGCGAGGTCCCCGAGCGCTCCAGGAGCTTGGGCAGCAGGGCGAAGACCGAAGGGGTGTAGCCTTTGGTGGCGGGAGGCTCGCCGACGGCCAGGCCCACCTCGCGCTGGGCCATGGCGAAGCGGGTGACCGAGTCCATCATCAGCATGACGTCGTGCCCTCGGTCCCGGAAGAACTCGGCGACGGCCGTCCCGGTGTAGGCACCCTTCAGGCGGACCAGGGCGGGCTGGTCGGATGTGGCCACGACCACCACGGCCCGCTTCATGCCCTCCTCGCCCAGGTCGCGTTCCAGGAAGTCCCGCAATTCGCGACCGCGCTCGCCGATCAGGGCCAGCACGCTGATGTCCGCCTCGGTGTTGCGGGCGATCATCGACAGGGTCGTGGACTTGCCCACGCCCGAGCCGGCGAAGATGCCGACGCGCTGACCCCGGCCAAAGGTCAGGGTGGAGTCCAGGACGCGGACCCCCAGGGCCAGGGGCTTGTCGATGCGAGGGCGGGTGATGGGGTTGGGCGGCTCGTTGTAGATGGGGTATTCGAGCTCCCATTCCAACGGGCCCTTGCCGTCGATGGGGTTGCCCAGGCCATCCAGGACCCGACCCAACAGCTTGGGGCCGACCCGGACCGACAGCGGCTTGCCGGTGGCGCGGACTTCGCAGCCCGGGCCGATCCCTCCCAGTTCGCCCAGGGGCATCAGCATGACCTTGCTGGCCTTGAAACCGACCACCTCGGCCCGGATCGGGTTCCGCCCCTCCTTGTCGTAGATGTAGCACAGCTCGCCGACCTTGACGGCGGGACCCTCCGACTCGATGGTCAGGCCGATGACCTGGGTGACCCGGCCGTGCATCCGGATGGTGGTGCATCGGTTCACTGCGCGGAGGTAGCGGGACAGGTCGATGGTCGGGGTGGGGGTCAGCTCGGGGAGGGGAAGGGAAGCGAGACGTTCCGCCGTCTGCGGAATCACGGTCTCGGGATCGGGAAGGTGGTCAGCGAGACTCATCGCTCTCCTCCACCTCCTCCCTGCCCTGGGTCACCCTTTCGAAGGCCAGGTCGATGGCTGAAAGCTGGGTGACCAGGCGGGCATCCACGTTGCCCAGGTTGGTCTCGATGATGCAGCCCCCGGCCTCGATCTTGGAATCCACGACCAGCTCGAAGTTCTTCAGGCCTTCGACCATTCGCGCCAGGGCCGTCCGGTCTTCGTTGACGATGTGGTAGTCGTCGGGGGAGACCCGGATCAGGACCTCTTCGCGGTCCTTGATGCCGGTCAGCGCCTGGCGGACCACCCCCATGATCACATCGCCGCTGGAACGGACCTCCTGGCCGATGATCTTCTCGGCCACCTTGATGGCCAGTCGGGCCAGCTCGGTCTCGGCCGAAGCCAGCAGCTTCTCTCGCTCGCGAATCGCCTGCTGGTACAGGTCCCGGGCGTGCTTCATCATCCGCGCGAACTCTTCACGACCCTGCCGACGACCCTCTTCGCGGCCTTCCTCGATTCCGCGTTCGGCCGCTTCCTTCTGGGCCATGTTGGCGTGCAGCCGGATCTCCTCGATCAGGTGCCGGGCCTCGGCCTGGGCCTCGGTCACCATCTGTTGGGCCTTGCGGCGGGCCTCTTCCAGGATCTGCTGGTCGATGGGCTCGGGAGGGGGGGGCGGGGGGGGCGCCTGCGCCGCCGGGGCGTCCTGGGCGGGCGCCTTGGGCTTGGGCGGGGGGTCTCCGGTGGGAACCTGGATGGACTGCGCGATGGGGGGCAGCGTGGACTCGAAGGGCGCAGCCGGCGGACGATGACCCAGGACCTTCCCGGGGGTGGCCAGGGGGGGAGGGGGCGGTGGGGGCTCGAGGATCGGCTCCTCCTCCCAATCCTCGTCTTCAGGGGGAGCGTCCTCGAAAGGAGAATCCGCCAGGGCCGGCTCGTCCAGGCCGTAGGCCTTGATGAGTGCCGACCGCTTCGGGGCCGGGGCCCCCGGGCGCACATCGCCTTTCTTGCCTTTGATCAGTGACAGTTTTGGTTCACCTTGCCCTCTCGATGAATCCCGAGGCTACTTGAACTTGATCTTGCCGAGGGTCACCAGCCCGCGCAGGATGTTCCGGATCTGCTGCTGGGCCTGCTTGATCTCTTCCCAGGGCACCTGGCCCAGGCTCTCGACGTCCTCGCGCAGGGCGCGGGCCACTTCGGGGGACAGGAAGCGGTAGATGCGCTCGGCCAGCTCGCGGTTGGCTCCCTTCAGGGCCAGGACCAGGTCCCGGAAGTCGGTCAGGCGCAGGACCTGCTGCAAGGACGAGTCGTCGATGTTGTTGAGGTCTTCGAAGTCGCACAGCTTGGTCTTGATGTCGGAGGCCAGGTGCGGGCTCTTCTGGGTCAGCCCGGTCAGGACCCGTTCCTCGGTGTTCCGATCGGCCTGGTTGAGGATCTCCAGCAGGGTCTCCTTGCCGTCGGTGTGGCTGTAGGCACCCTCTTCCAGGGCCTGGTGCAGCCGGATTTCCAAGACTTTTTCCAGCTCGGCGAGGATCTCGGGCGAGACCTTCCGCAACTCGGCCAGGCGTCGGGCCACCTCGGTCTGGACCTGCGGGGTCAAATCGCCGAGCACCGTCGAGGCCTGGCTGGGCTGGAGGTAGGACAGGACCACGGCGATCGTCTGGGGGTGCTCCCGGCGGATCAACTGCAGGAGCTGGCGCGGGTCCACCCGGCGCATGAAGTCCAGGGGGCGCTTGGCTCCGCCGCCGCCACCGGGGAAGGTCGGGGCCATCGAATGGGAGGACCCTCCGCCGGGTTCGGTCATGACCGAGCCGCTCAGCGGGCTGCCACCGCCCAGGGCTTCGCGCATCCCGGGATGGTTGGTCTGTTCGAGGAACTCCTGGATGACCTGGGCCCGGGCCTCGGGAGAGATCTGGGGCAGCTTGGAGATCTCCATGGTGATGGCCTGGACCTCTTCGGGTCCCAGCTCCTTGAAGACCTGGGCCGAGAGCTCTGGAGGCAGCGACATCAGCAGGATCGCCGTCTTCTGTTTGGGGGGGAGGTTGACCGAAGAGATGGTGCTCACTCCTTGGCTGGCCTTGTCGGGCCGTGGGATTGCTGGCCTGATTCTAGCTCATCCGTGCTGGTGGCGGAACCTTTTTCCAGGGGAGGATGAAAACGCCTCGGGGCATAGCCCCGAGGCGCTTTCATTCAGGTGCACCCCGAGGGGCAGAGCATCGCTCAGCGTTCTCCGTTGAGCCAGGTGCTCTTGAGGAGCTCGGCCACCTTCGTGGGGCGTTCCTTGGCGAGCTTCTCGAGTTGGTCGCTGGTGTTGACGCGGGTCTCACCCATCATCTTGGACTTGCCCGACTTCTCGTTGAGCAGGTCGGCGATGTCCGAGGAGGTGGAACCGGAGGTGGAGCCCAGGACCAGTTGGGACTGGCTGGCCTGCACCTGGCGCTGGCGGGTGACGAAGACCGCGATCAGGGCCAGCAGGATGACTGCGGGGACGAAGGCCAGGGCGGCCATCGCGCGCGGGTCCATCCCACCGTAGGCGGCGGGGGCGGTGGGGGCAGTGCCGTTGGCCATTCCCTGGGCCATCTCACTGTAGATGTTGTCCAGGGAAGCCTGGGCGAAGGGAACGCTCTTGACCGAGATGGAGTCGCCGCGGCTCTCGTTGATGCCGATGGCGTCCTTCACCAGCCCGGCGATGGCAGCCACCTGGTCGTCCTTGAGGTTGTCCACGGCCACCGAGACGGTCAGGCGCTGGATGCGCGGGGAGGTGTCCACGGTGCGAGAGATGGTCTTGTTGACTTCATACTTCTCGGAGGACTCGGACTTGACGTAGTTGCCCTTGCCCGAGGCCTGGTTGCCCGAGGACATCTGCACGGCGCCGTTGTCGGAGTCTTCGGTGGTGGGCTTGTTGTACTGCTCGGTCCGGACCTGGCCACCGACCTTCACCTTGCCCTGGTCGGAGGGTCCACCGACCACTTCGCGGGAGGTCTCGATCTGGGAGAAGTCGACCTCGGCAGTCACCTGGGCGGCGAAGCGCTGGCTGCCCAGCACCGTGGCGAGCTGCTGCTCGACCTTGTTGCGCAGCTCCTTCTCGAGGTTGCTCTTGTACTCCAACTGACCGGTGGGGGCCATCCCGACGGCGCCGTTGAGCGGCAGGCCGGCGGTGAGGTCGCGGCCGTTGGTGTCGACGATCTTGACGCTTTCAGGCTTCAAGTCGGGCACCGAGTAGGCAACCAGGTGGACGATGCCGGTGATCTGGTCCCGGTTCAGTTGCGAGCCGGGCTTCATCTTCAGCATCACGGCCGCCTTGGCGCCTTCCTGGTTGTCCGAGAAGATGCTCTTCTGGGACAGGCCCAGGCGGACGTAGGCGTCAGCCACGCCGGCCATCTGGCGCATCGACTCGGTGAGTTCACCTTCCAGGATGCGCTTGCGCTGGTCGTCCTTTTCGCGCTCGGTCATCATGTTCATGCCGCTGCTCTGGGGAGCGTTGGCCGCCGTCATGATGGCGTGGCGAGGAAGGCCGTGGGAGGCCAGGCGGGCCTGGGCCGTGACCTTCAGGTGGGGCGAGATCATCACGTTGTCCTGGGTCACGGAGACCGTGTGCGGGATGTTCCACTCCTGCAGTTTGATGGAGACATCCTTGACGTCATCCGTACCGAGCTTGGTGGCGTAGAGCTCCACAGGCTGGTTGGCGGAGCTGACCATCCCGAAGACGGCGCCGCCTGCAATCAGGAGCCCAATGGCGCAGATGATCAAGACCCGGACCTTCGGGTTCAGTCCGGACCACATGGCTCCGAACTTGCCGAGGCCGCCGCCTCCGCCCGGTGGTTTGCCCAGGGGGCCTCTTCCTGTGGCGAGCGGACCGCTGCCGGTTCGCATCCCCGTCTGGATACCGGTGGCCATAGATTCGACTCCTTCCTACCGTCTGCCGTAGCTTCCCGCACCATCGCGGTGGCCCTTGCATCGGCGCCTACCTTGTTGGTCTGGACGAGGCCCGGCTGATCTTGTTGTGCCGGTGCCTAGAGCTGCATCTGGAAGAGAGTGGTGGTCGCAGATGCCAGCTTGGAGGCGATCTGCGTGGTCAGGTGCAGCATCACCTCGGACTTTGCGCCCGCAATGGACATCTCGTGGAGATTCTCCATCGTGCCGCCCAACAGCCCATCGGTGGTGGCCCTGGCCGCTTCCATCGTGGTGTTCACGTTGCTCAGGGCATCCCCAAGCATGTTCGAGAACGAGCGGGCGTTCTCGGCGGAAGGGGCTGCCGTGATGGAGGTGGAGATCGTCGGGGTTGCGACGGGGCTGATGCCCCCCGTTCCCGTCAGACCCTGAATCGGTGCGAACGGACTCTGCATGGAGACCTCCTCGGATTTCCCGGACCGCTGCCCGGTGCCTTCAATCTTACCTGAACGTCCGGCAACCTGCCAGAACCGTCTGTCCTATGTGCTAGTGCCCTTTGCCGATGTCCAGGGCCTTCATCGCCATCGACTTGGCCGATTCGACCACGGTGGCGTTGGCTTCGAAGGCGCGAGTGGCCATCATCATGTTGGTCATCTCGGAGATGATGTTGACGTTGGGCATCGCCACGTAGCCTGCGTGGGGCCCGTCCTTCTGAGCCTTGGGGTTGGAGGGGTCGTAGACCCAGCGGAAGTCCGAGTTGTCCTGCTGGACCCCGGTCACTTCGACGCCGGTGGCGGTTCCGGCACCCTCGTTGTCGAAGGAGACGGCGCGGAACTCGTCGTTCCAGTCTCCCATCTGCTTCTGGCTCACCACGGCCACCATCCGGCGGAAGGGGGTGCCGTCGGCCGTCTCGGTCGTGTTGACGTTGGCGATGTTGGTGGAGATGAGGTCCATCTGCTTGCGCTGGGCGCTCATTCCACTGGCTGCCACGTCGAAGGTGCTGAAGAACTTCATTGGGGACGCCTCCTACCCAGGTGTCTGGCCTTCTAGCGGCCGGAGTTGTCGATGATGTATTTCAGGGTGCCGTAGACGCCGGAGATCTTGCCGGCCAAGGCGTTGTACATGATCTGGTTCTTGGCCAGGTTGCCCATCTCTTGGTTGATGTCCAAGGGGCCACCCTGCGATTCGATGGTGGGGCGCAGGGACTGAGCGTCGAAGCCGCCGCTGGAGTTGAGCTGGAATTCAGGGTCGACGGCCGTGCTCGCCACGTTCCATCCGTCGTCTTCACCCTTCTCCAGGGCCATGACTTCCTTCAGGTGGCTTTCGAAGACCACCCTCTGGGAGTCGTAGCCAGGGGTGTTGATGTTGGCGATGTTGTTGGAGATGACCTGTTGGCGCAGGGCTGCGGCATCAAGGGCCTTCTCGAGCAGCGTGGTGTCGACGAGCTTGACCGGCTTCATCGGCTGACTTTCCTCCCAGGTTCCGCTCTTCGGAGTGGCCGAAATGCGGCGGAATTTACGGTTTCTTCCCGATGTTCATGCTATCCGAGGGCTGTTTCTGTTTCGTTGTCGGTCTGTTACAAAAGTGTGAACAGGTGCTGCCGAAGTTCGAATCTCGTTGACAGGATGTAAACAGCCTGTCCGGAAGCCGGCGCTCCGCAGTCCGCTTCCAGGCCCGTGGTTTCGGCATTCGGGAGGCCCTCTCCTGGGGAGCGGACGGGTTTACTTTTCGGCGGGCGGCGTGATAAACAGGTCGTGACTCCGGTCCCGGGCACGGTGCGGTGCGAGGGCCGAGGACGCGTTCCGACAGGAAGTGGGTGAACCCTTGGATCCGTTGAGGCCGGTTGGTCCCCCCCCTCTGAGCGAGGAGTGGTTCCATCAGCAGAAGAAGCTGCTCAGGCAGTCGGGCGTGGAGAAGACCTCTGCGTCCGAGGCGGCCCACGACGTGTACACACCCAGTCCGCAGGCACGCCAGCTTCCGACGACCCCGCAGGAGAAGTTCCTGGCTTCGGCGCGCTCGGAGATCCTCAAGATGGACCCCGCGGGTCAGAGCTTCGTTCCTGATGCCACCTCCCGCCTGGTCGACTCGGCTTTGGAACAGGAATTCGGACAGGAGATCGCCCGCAAGCCCGGCTATCCCCAGATGCAGGCCAAGATCACCCGCACGATCCTGGGGGACCCCCGCTATCGCGAGATGATGGAGGAGTTCCTCCACATCCTGCTGGACAGCCGCCCCGTGCTTCCCGAAGAGGGGAACCCCACCTCCGCCGAGTAGCCCGCCGGTCTGCGCCGATTTGCCGTCCCGGGGCTTGCCGGCCTTTGCGGATCGGGGATGGCACGCGCCTCAGCCCTTCCCGGGTTCAGGGATGCGATAGAGGAGGGCTCCACCGGGGAAGCGGAGGGGAGGGGGCAGCAGTCCCGACAGGACGGCTTCGACTTTTCGGGCTGTTCGGGCGTGCATCTGGTCGGCGTTGACCAGGAACCACCCGAAACCATCCCGCTGCAGTTCGGTCAGCCCCGGACGCAGGACCGCGGCCGGCGGGGGATGGCCGTAGTTCGGATCTTCACACAGGTACAGGGTCCCGACCAGCCGGTTGTCCATCATGGGTTGAGGGAACCGCGTGGTGAGGGCGATCGGCATCGGTTTGCCGTGGTGGATCTGCCAGTAGTAGTACTCGCCCGGTTGCAGGGTGGTGTTGGTCCGGTTGAGGGGGAGGGGGATCAGGCCGCGTGGACCGGGTTCCCGGGCCAGGGCGAGCACCTGGGGCGGGAGGGTGGCCGGAGCGGTGGGCGTTGGCCAGGGGACCGGGGAAATCAGGGCGACCTCCGCCAACACCAGGACGGCTGCCAGGCATGCCAGGAGAGTGCCCTTGCGCCCGTCGGGGAGCAGTCGGGCCAGGCCGGCCGCAGCCAGCAGGGCCACGCAGAGCTGGACGACGACCGACAATCGATCGGCGATGGCGACCATCCGGAAGCCCGGTACGGCGTAGAAGGCCACGGCCCAGGCCGGGTTCCAGGGGCCGGGGAGGCCCTGTCCCGGAGAGACGTACAGGAACGGGCCCACCGACAAGAGCCCCATGCCCAGTCCGGCGAGGGCCCAGAAGACGGTCCAGGGGCGCCCCTTCCACAGGCCGGCCAGGGCCAGGATCAGCACCAGTCCGCCGCAGTAGACCGACTTCAGGCGGCGGTCGACGTCCTCGGCCACCGAGAGCCTGGCCTTCCCCGGCAAGACGTAGCCGGCCAGATCCGCATCATTCTTGAAGTCACCGCGCCGGTGCAGGAAGTCCAGGCTGGAGACGTCCATGCGTCCGGTCACCTCGATGCGGGCCAGCAGGGACTCGTCGCCTTGGAGGGTGCCGAGGAACAGGATGGCGACGGGGAGGACCAGGACCGACCCCAGCAGACAGGCCAGGATCGGGCTGCGCCAGGTGGCTCGGGGGGCCGCCGGGGTGGGTGGGGCTGCGTGACGGGCCGTCCAGGCGGCCAGCATGATCGTGAAGACCAGGGCGGCCATGCCATAGTACCAGGAACCCAGGGCGGCCAGGGCCAGGCCGGCTCCACCCAGGAGGATCGGCCGGGGGCCGCGGACCCCCGAAAGCCCCATCAGGAGCCCCAGGACCGCCAACGGAATCCAGGCCAGATTGGAGGTCTCGGCGATCCCGCTGGCGATGCCCGAGGTCAACAGGAAGGGGCAGAAGCCGTAGGCGGCGCCGGCCACCAGGGCCGCGCGGGCATCCCCGAGCAGCCAGCGGGCCAGGGCCCAGGCGGCCAGGGCCGCGGAGAGCATCTGGAAGGCCAGGACCAGGTTGTAGGCCTGGACCAGGCCTGACACGGGGGCCAGGAGCGCGGCCAGGATGGCGTTGAGCGGGTCGATCACGTACAGCCGGCCGCCGGCCGGAAAGTTCTGCAGGTCGGTCCAGTCTGGGAAGCGACCTGCGCCCAGCTCCTGGCCCATCCACCAGGCTCCCCAGAGGTGCTTCCAGACGTCGGATTCGGAATGCCCCAGGACCAGGGCCCCGCCCGCGAAGAGGGCCGGTCCCAGGAAGGCCATCACCCCGACGCTGTAGAGCGCCAGGGCGACAAGCGCGTCCCATGTTGGGGTGGCAGGTCTTTTCATGCTAGATTGTTGGTTCGGGGCGAGCACTCGACGGGAGCTCCGCGTCCCCAGTATATAGCACGGATGGCGGTGGCCAGGGTAGTGTCGTCTCGCGAAGCCCGGACCCGGAAGACCTGGGGGAACCTCGTGGAGGACTGGCAGGATGCGACCTTCCCCCCAGAGGGGTCCGTCGCCCCTTCACGCTCCGTCCTGCTCTGGGTCTGGGGGGGAGGGCTGTACCTGGGCGTCGTGCTGCTGGCCGTCCGCAGCCTGGCGCTGGCGCCCGAGGGAAGCTGGATCGGGGGCGGCGAGATCGAGGGCTGGCTCTGGCGCTACTGGTGGATGAAGCAACTGATCGCCGGGGCCTGGCTGGGCTCTGGCCCCCTGGGAGCGCTGTACGTCGCCCTGGTCTCCGGCTCCTACCCTGAGTTCGGGAATCTGCTGGACCTGCAGGTCCTGTCCTGGCCCCTGGAGTCCGTCTTCGGAGCACCTGGCTACCACAACCTCAAAGTCGGGCTGATCCTGCTGTCGAATTGTCTGGCCTGCTGGTGGTTCCTCTCGCGGATCTGGGGAGCCCACGTCGGCAGTTGGTTGGGGGGGATGCTCTTCGGGTTGAACCCCTATTTCGTCTTCGAGATCTCCAATGGGAGGATGAGGCAGGCCGTCGCTTTCGCGATCCCCCTGTTCATCCTGTTCCTGTACCGTTCGTGGCGTCACGGGGGAGGACGGCCGACCCTGCTGGCCGGTCTCTTCCTGGGGGTCGCGGCGGCCTTCTACTTCTACTACGGGGTCTTCCTGGGGCTCTTCTGCCTGCTGTTCCTGATCTGGCATGGCTGGTCAGGTCGACGCCAGCCCCACGCCCCCGGGGTTCTGGTGAGGATGCTGGGGATCGCTGCGATCGGGATCCTGTTCAGCGCGCCTTTCGGCATGTTCTACCTGGAGGAGGCCTTTGGCCCCAACGTCCTGGAGGTGGCGCCCTATGGAACCGCCTTCCCGGCGCTGGAGGAGATGACGGCCCCTCAGGGGACCATCCGCCCCGAGAACCTCCTGGCCGGGTCGCAGCGGCGATTCCTGCGGGAGTCGCTCCCCCTGGATGCCCTCTGGAACCCGCTTCTGCCCCATGCCCTGCCGTTGGCCATGCTGGTGCTGGTCTTCGTTCCCTGGGGCGTGTCACGTCGGGTCCCCTGGCTCTGGCTGGCCACCTTCCTGGGGTTCCTGGTCCTGAGTTTCGGGCCCTTGCTGAGTCTCGGCGAGAGCTCTCGGGTCTACCTGGCCGGGATCCCCATGCCGTATCTGCTCTTCTATCGCTGGGTTCCCCTCTTCTCCAGGCTCTTTGCGCCGGGGCGCCTGGAGGTCCTGGTCTATCTGGCCCTGGCCGTCCTGGTCTGTCTGAGGCTGAACGATCTGGCGGGCCGGCGTCCGGGCCTGGGTCTGCTGATCGCGTGCCTGGCCGCGACCGGCATGTGGGTCCAGATGGAGGTGGCCCGGATCCTGCCGTTCCCCACCGTGCGCCTGGGCGTCGCTCCCTACTATTACCTGTTGGGAGACCGACCGCCCTTCGGCTTGATCGAGGTCCCCTATCGAACCGGCGACTATCTGGAGTTCAACCAGACCGTCCACGGGCAGAGGGTCCTGGGATCGTTTGCCCAGGGCGGCGTGCCACCGGGTTATCCGCCCGGTCATCAGGCCTGGCTGGCCGGCAAGTTCGAAGACCCCGGCAACTCCTTCGTCGCGCACCTGGAGGCCCTCAATCGCGAACCCACGCGTCCTGAACCCTATCGCGAAGAGGATCTGGACGCCCTGGTCCAGGACGGCTACCGTCTGCTGATCCTGCATGAGAGGGGATGCTACTATCTGGACAAGGACGGGGGAGAGCGACTGTACTTCGCCTTGCTCGAGCATTTCCGCAAACAACTGGGCGACCCGGTGCTGCACACCGACGAACCCGTCCATGACGGCCTTCTGGGCCGGCAACGTCTGGACGACCGGGACCCGGCGTGGTCTCGCATGGCCGTGTTCCGCCTGCAGGGTCAGGAGGGCCGCAGGACGGCCAGGAGAACTCTTCAGAAACCATGAGCTTCCAGGTTCTTGTCGACCGTTGCCTTGTCCACCGGGTGCTGATCGTGGGGCTTGTGGCCCTGGTGGTCGGCCAGGGCCTGCTGCTGTGGGGAACCGGACGGGAGGTCCGGCTGCTGCCGCGCCTGGCCCGGACCGGTGCCCTTCCCGCTCAAGGCCGGATCCACGATCTGGGGCTCCCCGAACTGGTGGACGGGCTCTCCCGCCTGGAAGGCGCCCCGGAACTCCTGCTGGACCAGCCCCAGGCAGCGCGTCTGGTCCCCGTCGTCCCGCTCTTCCGCCAGGCTTTGACCTGGGGGGTGGAGGCCCAGGGCGAACCGGCCCCCGACCGCTTCGGACCCATGCTGCGGGACTATCTGGTCCGCACCCTGCGCGTCGAGCAACTGGCCCACCTGGCCGCTCTTTCGCAACGGGGTGAGCTGGCCTCGAAGCCGGACGCCGCCCTCGAGAAGCTGGCTCTGCTGGACAAGACCATGCGCCGTCGCGCCGGGGTCGCCCTGGACCAGTCTCCCTCCGTCCAGTCCCCGGTTCGCAAGAGCCTGGACCAGATGCGGATCCGCGATCTGGTCCTGGGGATGTTGTTGATCGAGCAGGAGCCGGAGGTCCGCCTGACGGCCGAGCAGGCCTCGATGATGCTGCCGATGCAGCCGCTCTTCCGGGACATCTTCGATCTGAAGACCGGCGTGATCGGGCAGAACCTCCTGCCCGTGGTGGACGCCCAGGTCCGTTCGATTCTCACCGAGAGCCAGCAGCAGCGGCTGCTGCAGGTGGTTCAGGCCAACCGTCTGAACAAGATCGAGGTGGACGAGGACGAGGTGATCCGGCAGTTCATCGCGCTCTTGTCGGCTCGGCGGGCGGGCGAGGTCTATGCCTTCCGCCTGCATTCCCTGACGGCTCCGTTGGAGGATGCCCGGGAGGGGCCTGCCGTCATTCCAGGGGAGGCCGAGCTGGAGCTCCTGCTGGCCATCCGGGGCATCGTGATGCACCTGGAACCCCGCAAGGACTTGCGCCTGAACGAGGATCAGGTGGCCCAACTGGCCCTGCTGGCCCCCGGCATCCAGGAGGTCCTGAACAATCTCTTCAGTGGGATCAAGGATGAGCGGCAGCCGGAGATCCAGATCCGGGTGGCCCGGATCCTGCGGGCCGACCAGATCGAGCATGTCCTGAGTCACAAGGCGGATCCGGTCTTGTCGCTGGAGTTCACGCCCGGAGAGGATCCGATCGCCGCCGAGTTCGGTCGCTTCCTTCAGGCTCGGACCTCCGGACAGCCCTTCACCTCCCGATTCGAGACGGTTCAAGGGCCCGTTTCGGCCGCACCCTCGCCGCAGATCTCCAAGACGGGCCCTCCGCTCCACACCTACATCCCCCTGGAGGCCGTGATCCGGGCCATCCTGTTCCGGCTGGAGAAACAGCCCCGGCTTCGGCTCCAGCCCACCCAGGTGGAGAAACTGCGCGAGCGGCTTCCCCGCTTTGAGAAGGCCCTGAACGCGATCGAGAAGGGCCAGAGGGGCGAGGAAGCGCAGGAACTGGCGCAGGAACTCGAGGCCCTGCTCTCCGATTCCCAGAAGCACTTCTTGAAGACCAACGAGCAGGATTCGCGCCTGCCGCTGCAACCGAGTCGGGGGGAGAGCCCGCTGAGCCGCGAGCTTCGACGCTTCGTCGCGGCCCGGGCGGCCAACCAGCCCTACACCCCCCTGCTGAACCAGGAGTTCGCCCCGTGACCTCATCGCCATCTCCTCCACCCGAGACCCCCGAAGGGGCTCAGGTGCAGCCTCCGCCGGAAGCCTCTTCGGATTCTCGCCCTCCCCGGGTCTCGAGTGGGACCTGGGTCTTCGTGTTCCTGGCCGTCCTGGTGGGCTTCAACCTCTTCCTGTTCCTGGGATCCCAGGAGATCTGGTCGAGGCTGGTCAACCCGCGTCGCCCCCTGCCAGGAGAGTCGCCCACCTGGCGGATCTGGGAGACCCGGCACGATCTGGAGCCTCCGCCCGAGCCGAGCGCTCCGCCTCCGGGAAACGCCGCCCTGGCGCCCCGGCCGGATGGTTCCACCCCCTCGCCCCCCCCGGCACCTCCGCCACCTGACGGGGCTGCGGGCCCGGACGGCTCTGGTCCGCCTCTTCCGACGGCGCCTCCGCCCCCTCTCGAGCCTCGCGGGCAGGAACGGTCGGTTCCACCGCCCCCCGCCGCGCCCCCACCCCCACCGCAGGCCGCCAGGCCAGGAGGCGCCAACCTGGCCGGTCCCGAGCTGGTCCTGGCCCTGGTCGCCCTGAAGGAGGACGCAGAGGTCGGTCTGACCGCCGAGCAGTCGGAGCGCTGCGTGGATCTGCTGGTGCGCCTGGAGGCTCCCCAGGCCGCCATGCTGAAGGCTGCCCGGACCGCCCTGCGCTGCCTGAATCCCCGGCAGGTCGCCTGGCTTCGGGCCAACCGAGGCGATGCCCAGGTGGATTCCACCGAGCCGGTCGAGGCCGGGGGGGATCCGGTGGCCTCCGCGGTCAAGCGCCTGCTGACGGCCAAGGCAGCCAAAGCGGCCGGGAAGGTCGACCTGGTCGAACACGAAGCCCGGGACATCCAGCTCCACGACCTCCTCCACGGAATCCTGCGCCTGGAAAAGGCCGAGGGGGACCTGGCCGTCAGCCCGGACCAGGCCAAAGCCCTGCTGCCCTTGCTGGTCCAGGCCTCGGAGGCCCGACAGCAGGAGAGCCGGTTGTACGGGGAGTTGTTCAAGACGCTGTCGGAGGACCAGGTCGCCTGGATTCGGAAGAACCCCGACAGCGCCCGGATGGACGTCAACCGGGTCCTCCTGCGCTACGGCCAGTCGATCCTCAAGCCCTAGGAGCCTGGCCGGGAACCCCTCGGTCGCCTCGCCGCTCGATGGGATGCACCCGCGCGGGGCGCGGGTGCAAGGCCCCCGCTGTGTCGCAAAAAGCCTCCGGCCCACCAGCAGACCGCGGCTTTCCGCTCCTGGCGGATGGCACACTTGCCCCGCGCGATGCGCGGGGCATCCAAGGGCTCTCGACGATGCTCGGTCGAGGTTTCCGACCGGGCCCCTAGGACGCTTCGGAACCTGCGTCCGGGCGGTTCCGGATGGCCCCTTCCCGATAGTCCGGCACGACCTCCCAGAGGTCCAGTTGGCCGCAGAGTTCCAGGTCGGCCAGGAAGCCTCCAGAGACCAGGTGTCGTCCATGGTCGCTGTGGGCCAGGGCCGAGGGCAGGTCCATCTGGCATTCCAGGAACCAGGACTCGGCAGCCCGGGCGGAGTCGTCGGGTTTCAGGTCCACGCCCGCCTGGCGCAGTCCGGCGACCAGGGCGCCCGCCGCCAACCAGTCGTCGCCGCCAAAGGCTCCCCGGTTTCCGGCGCAGACCAGGCAGGTGGGAGCGTCCATCCCGGCCAGCCTTCGGGCCACCGCAGCCCGGTTGACCAGGGCGGCGCACAGTCCCGAACCCGCCGCCCGCAGGGCCAGGGTGCCGTTGGTGGTGGTGCAGCGGATTCGCCGCCCGGCAACCGTCGACGGGAGGAATTCACGGGGCGAGTTGCCCAGGTCGAACCCGGGGATCGGCAGGCTCTGGCGTTCGCCCGAGAGCAGCTCGCCCGGTTCTCGCCCGGCCAGGGCCTCCTCCACGGTCGCGCAGGGGAGGATCGCCTCGGCCCCGGCCTGAAGGGCTGCCGCCACGCAGGTCGTGAAGCGCAGGACGTCCAGCACCACGGCAGTCCAACCGCTTCTCGGGCGGAAGAGGTCGGGTGTGGCGGCGACGCGGATCTCCAAGCGTCCTATCCTCCCAGGAGGTCCTCCCAGGGCCGGTGGAATCCAAGAAGGTTGGGCTCCGGCTCCAGGAGGACTCCAAAGCGGGCGTGGACCGTCCGTCGAATTTCGCCAGCCAGCTCGAGGATCTCCCGGGCGCTGGCGCCGCCCCGGTTGATCAGCGCCAGCACGTGGTCCTCGGACAAGCCTGCGCGCCCCCGGACCGTCCCCTTGCAGAATCCGGCGTTCTCGATCAGCCAGGCTGCCGAGAGCTTGCGCCACCCGGGGGCCGCCGGGTGCACCGGCATGTCGGGAAACCTGGTCAGGAGCTGGGCCGCTCTTTCTTCAGGAATCAGCGGATTGGTGAAGAAGGACCCGGCGCTGCGCGAGTTCGGGTTGTGGGGATCCCGGACCATGGACTTGCCGCGACGCACCTCCAGGACGGCCTGCCGGACCGCTTCCAGCGAGGGGAGCGGGTCTTCAGGGCCCAGGCCGAAGTGGCGGGTCAGGTCGCCGTAGCGCAAGGTCGGCCGGCCATCCGAGCGCAGCAGGAACTCGACCTCCCAGACCAGGTAGCGCCCCTTCCAGGCGTGTTTGAAGTGGCTGGCTCGATAGCGAAAACCGCACTCCTGGTGGCTCCGGCGGGCCAGATGGCCGGTTTCGAGGTCCAGGACCTGGACGGCCTGAAGCGTGTCGGAGACCTCCTGCCCGTAGGCACCGACGTTCTGGATCGGACAGGCGCCCACGCGGCCGGGGATGCCGCTGAGGCACTCCAGGCCGGCCAGGCCCTCCAGGACCGTCCGCTCGACCAGGCCGTCCCAGTCCAACCCGGCCCCGGCCCGCACGCGGACGTGCTCCGCACCGGTCGTCCGCTCGATCTCGACCTGACGGTTGGCCAACCGGACCAGCATGCCCTCGAAGCCCTCGTCGCTGGCCAGAAGGTTGCTTCCGTCGCCCAGGGGGTAGGCGGTCAGGCCCTGATCTCGGGCCATGGCCAGGACCTCGGAGAGCTCTTCGAGCGTCTCCGGCTCGGCCAGGTAGCGGGCCGGGCCCCCGACCTCGAGGGTGGTCAGGCCCGCCAATGGGACCATTTCCTGGAGAAGTCCGGTGCGGAACATAGGGGGTGGGGTTCTGTGCATTTGCCCACCTTTCCTGGAAGGGAGAGGCGCGTCTGGGGCAAATCAGGGGGGCAAATCCGGGGGGACGAGAGGTGTCGAGATGGACAAGAACATGGTCATGGAGGCTCTGGGACGGGTCGTCGAGCCCGACCTCGGGCAGGATGTGGTGAGTCTGGGGCTGGTTGGAGCCGTCCAGGTTTCCGGGCAGGAGGTCCAGGTCGGCCTGGAGCTGCTCAATCCCTCGCAGGAGCGGCGCCATGAGATCGAGGCAGAGGTCCGCCGCGCGCTGCTTGAGGCTGGTGCGGGGGCGGTGAAGGTGGACCTGTCGCTGGCCATCCCCTCCACCCGGCCTCCCATGGCCGGGAACCTGTTGGAGGGGGTCCAGAACGTGGTGGCCGTGGCCTCCGGGAAGGGAGGCGTGGGCAAGAGCACGGTGGCCGTCAACCTGGCCCTGGCGCTGCACTCTGAAGGGGCCCGGGTGGGACTTCTGGATGCCGACGTGTACGGTCCCAGCATTCCGGCCTTGATGGGCCTGAAGCGCGAGGACCTGGGGACTGACGGGCGACAGATTCAGCCCGCCGAGCGCTTCGGCC
>Ga0334883_1000695_pt1 | contig 57898 bp, 42 predicted proteins | sample GraSluR1_MG_6_FD_207230 | JGI IMG/M metagenome (GOLD analysis project Ga0334883, IMG submission 207230) | Sludge microbial communities from methane-producing bioreactor in Wageningen University, Netherlands - Granular Sludge_09_05-R1 | ecosystem: Engineered > Bioreactor > Anaerobic >...
CGTCCCCCTCTCCCTTACTGCGCCAAACGACGGCGCAGACGGGAGGAGGGGGAACGGCTACGGCGGAACGGCCGTGGCGCGCAACGGCCACGGCCCCGCTCCCTGCGGGCCGACCAGACGCTCAGTCCTCCCGTGCGTAGACCCGTACGTAGTCGATCTCGAAGTCCCGGGGATAGGCCATGTCCGGGTCGATCTGGCCGATCCAGCCCGAATACTGGAACAGGGCCAGGAGGAGGAACATGCGCTCCTGCGGGGTGGGCCCCTCGTAGGTACCGATGGGCGCACCGTCCAGGTACCAGTCGACCCGCCCCTCCTGCCATTCCATGGCCCAGACGTGGAAATCCGCGGAGGCGTCGATATCGACCTGGGCCAGGTGATGGGCGTCGGGGGTGAAGTGGACGTTCAGATCCACGCTGCTTTGGCGGTCGCCGATGTGCCGCCCCTGGAGCTCGATGATGTCGATCTCCAGCACCCCGTCCTGCAGGCCCTTGCGGCGCCCGTCGGGGGTGTACTCCTGCTTTGTCGGGTCGCACTGGTGGAGCCAGAAGGCACTCAGCAGCCCCTCGCCCCGGGGGCAGCGGGCCCGGACCTCGAACCAGCCGTACTTCTGGGCGAACTTGTCCAGCACCTGGTGGTCCTCGAGCGTAGGCCCGAAGCGATGGTCGGAGGTCTGGATGCAACTGACGCAGGGCGTGCTCTTGAGCGTCCGGAACGGGAGCGTCTCGTCGATACGGAGCTTTAGCACACTGTCCTCGATGACCCAGTGGGCATTGTGATCCACCCAGCGACTCTCCTTGCCGAGGCGCTCGAGGGTATCCTTGCGTCCCGAGCGATAGGCGGGGAACCAGTACCTGTCATTGAGCCGCGGGCGGTCGAACTCGTCGTGGAAGGTCAGGCGCCAGCCGGGCTTGGCCGGGGGTTTGGAGCTCGCGTCCTGTTTGGGGGGAGTCATCGGGGTCTCCTCACGTGGCGGGCCCGGGCGCCACGCATGGCGGGCGCCCCAGCCCCTTGTCCATTGCTTGCGGCGAGCGGCCTTCCTCTCCGGGCCGCGGTCGACCTCCCGCGACGGGCGGCGGAGGTCCCTCGCCGAACGAGGGCGGCCTGTCCGGGCGGATGGCGGATCCGGTGCAGGGGGTCGGCCGCCGGTTCAGCCTCCCCGCGGCTCGCCGCCGTCCGCCTCGGGGGCACCCCACAGGGGTACCGAGGGGCGGCGGATGTCGTCGTGACAAAAGCCCGTGCAGCAGCGCAGCTCCTGCTCCTGCACCCAGGTCTCCAGCCCGACCTCCTGCTGGTAGCGCGCATCGGCGATCAGGTGCGGATAGGCACGGCCGAACTGCTCGATGCGCTCGCAGGGGAAGTCGGCGCAGGCCGAGCAGACCTCCACTCCGCGGTCCTGCGCGCACCTGCGGATACCGCAGTCCGGCGCGCCGCAGCCCCCGCGGCAGCCGGGGCATGTCTCGCCGAGTTCACTGAGCGTCTCCAGCGCCGCCCAGAACTCCTTGAAGCCGGGCACCACGAACTCGCCGAACTGCTCCCAGCCCCCCTTCTCCAGCGACTCCCGCAGCGCCGAGGCCTGCTGCGGGATCCGGCCCACGGTCGAGCACAGCCTGCAGTAAAGGCCGCAGTAGGTGACGTACTTCAGATCGGCCATCGTCTGCTCCCTCCCCGATTCGGACATGATAGGGTATCTGCTTTCCCGCAAGTCTGCCGCAAAGCGTCCCGTGGACTGGATCATGGGTCGAACGTCTGTTCCCCGTCAAGAGGTTCTTCATCCCGGACGGACGACGCAGCCGGCGGTCCCTCAGCGGGGCAGGTTGCGGCGGCCGGCAGCGTGAACCATACGCTGTGTGAGGCGACACGCACCGACCCGGGGCCGCAGGACAGGAGGCGGACATACTTGACGACCGGTACGGCCGTGTACGTGCTGACCGTTATTGCCGTGGGGTCCGCCGCTTGGGCGGCGCCGGCTCCCTCGCTGGAGCTTGCCCTGGCGGGCCCCGAGGCCGTGCCCGCCGCGGGCGAGGGGTTCGTCGTGAGCGGAGAGTTCGCCGCCGGGCCCGACGGCCGATTGGGTCTCGGCCTGGGCAAGGACTTCGGCCCGGCCATCCCGGCGGCGCCCTTCTTCGACAGCGCGGGGACCATCGCGTTCACCCTCTGGTATGCCGAGCCCCGACCGGAAGACCGCCTGCGCAACCGGCATATTGTGACGCTGCGCATGGCGGACCGCGGTTTCCTGGGCCTGTACTTCATCCAGGCCGGTCGCCACCTGGAGATGTCGTACAAGCAACTGCCGGAGACGATGCGCCTCCTCACGCCGGCCCCGCTGGAGGCGGGCAGGGCGTACCGCGCCGCCGTCACCTGGGACGGCATGACGGTCTGCTTCTACCTGGACGGCCGGCTTGTGGGCGAGATGGCCCAGGGCTTCCCGGCCACCTATCCGCCCTACGCCCGGCTGAACCTGGGGCCGTATCGCGACGGGTGGATCTCGGCCGAGCCCTGGGGCGCCGAGGATGTCTTCGTCCGTGACCTCAAGGTCTGGAAGGAAGCGCTGGATCCGCTGCAGATCGCCGCGGAGGCCGGAATCGAGGTGGTGAGCGCCCGGGCGCGGTACCCTACGCTCCTGGCGGTGCCGAAGGCTCCGGCTCCGACGCTGGATGGGAAGCTGGATGAACCCGCCTGGCAGAGGGCGGCGTCCTTCGTCACGCTCCTGGACGCCGTTCGCCCCGAAAGGTCCCTGACCTACCCGGACAATCGCCCGCTCCTGTGCCACGACGGCCGGAACCTGTACATCGGCTTCGAGACCCTGTTTGCCACCGGGGCCCGGATCGTGCCGGGCGCCGGGCGGGGGGAGGTCGAGCCCGAGGTGTGGCCCGACGAGTCCTTTGAGTTCCATGCGGAGGTGGACGGCAGGCTCTACCGCTTCGCCGGGAACGTCGCCGGCGGCACCTGCGAGAGTCTCAACGGCGGCAGTGAGTTCGACGGCGACTGGCGGTACGCCTCGACGCTGGAGGTCCGCATCGACAACCGCCACCACTGGCAGGGCGAGATCAGCATCCCCTTCGAGAGCCTGGGGATCGCCGAGCCGGTGGGCCGGGACCTGAGGGTGAACTTCTGCCGCACCTGGCGCAGCCTGGATGAAGTGGGCATCACCCATTTGCAGGCGGCGAGCCAGAACTACGCGGACCGCGAGCACTTCGTCACCATCCGCCCGCTCGCCACGGCCGAGGGCGGCATCGTCGGCGACAGCGGGGACCCGTCGTTCGGCGACCTGAGGCAGCGCCTCGAGGTACACAGCGAGGCGGGCGGGGAGCTGAGCTACACGGTGCGGGCCGTGAATGCCTCGGGGGACGGCCCGGCACTGATGGAGCAGAGGGTGGCGTTGGAGCCCGGCGGACGCTCCTCCCTGGAGATCGACACCGCCCTCGCCGCCACCGGGGCCGAGCACCTGCTGTTCGAGCTCCGCGGGCCCCAGGGCGAGACGCTACTTCGCCAACTCGTGCCCTTCAGGCTCAGCGAGGACTACCTCGAGGTGACGCCGGTCTTCGGCGCGGGCGAGGTGCTCGTCAGGCCACGCCATAGCATGCTCCTGGCCAAGCATCCCGCGGCCGCTCCGATGCTCCGACTCCTGGGGCCGGACGGGGCCGTGCTGTGCGAGCTGAGCATCGATTCCGACGAGCCGCGGAGCCTGCCCTTCGACCCAAAGAGCCCTCCGGGGTGGTACGTGGCCGAGCTGGTCTCGACGGCGGGCGGGGAGGCCGAGGTGTTTGCGGCCCGGAGGTTCTCCTACACCGGGCCCGGGGACTGGGCGCTGCCGCCGCTGGAGGCCGTGCCGCCGCCCTTCGAGCCCATCCAGACCGTGCAGGAGGGTCAGAGGGTCCGCGCCACGGTGTGGGGGCGGGAGTATGACTTCGGCCGCTCGGCATTGCCGGCGTCTATCCACAGCGGAGGGCGGGAGCTGCTGGCCGCTCCCGCGGCTTTGACCGTGGGCGGCTCGGCGGTGACCCCGGACGGCTGCGAGGCGTCGAGCGCCTCGGCAATGCGTCTGGACCTGGCGGGCAGCGGCGAGACAGACGCCTGCAGGCTGCGGCAGGAGTCGTGGCTGGAGTACGACGGGGTGCTGGTCACCCGCATCGTCCTGAGCGCCACCGAGGACCTGGGTGCCGTGACGCTGGAAGTCCCGATGCCGCGGCAGATGGCGAAGTTCGCCCATGCGACGGCCTCGGGCTTCGGCGGCGGGGGGAGACAGAACCTGTGGCTGGACCGCGATCACGAGCTGCCCTTCTATCCCTCGGTGTGGATCGGCGACGAGGAGGGCGGTCTGGCGTGGTTCTGCGAATCGGCGGCGGACTGGAAGACGCAGGACCGGCGGCCGATCAAGATCGTGCGGGCGGGCGAGCAGACGGTCCTGCAGGTGACCTTCGCCGACGCGGTACCTGCCGGCGGCGAGCTTGCCCTGGAGTTCGGGCTTCTGGCCACACCCGTCAAGCCCCTGCCCGCCGACTATCCGCTGAACCTGTTCGCCGACGGCTACTCGGTGCACCTCAACCGGCCCGCTCCGCGGCGGCCGGTGATCTCCTCCGGCGTGGTCTCCTGGGAGGGGGCGGGGTTCTTCGACCTGCCCTTGGAGGAAGAGAGCCCGGAGACATGGCGGTGGCTCAGCGAGCACTTCCGGCACTTCGAGGAGAACCGGGCGGTGCTGACCCCCTACACCGCGGCGATGATGATCCCCGAGGAGTACGCGGAGGCCGCGAGCCGTCTGGCGGAGTGGCAGATCGTGCCGGCGGGGCACCTGAACTACAAGCGGGACGAGAAGACCTACTCGTGGTACTGGACCTGCCCGGCCTCGGAGGCCGGTGAGTTCTTCGCCCGGAAGTTCGACCGGCTCCTGGACAGGCTCCCTCTGCGCGGCATCTACCTGGACTTCGGCCCGGCGTTCCGCTGCAACAACGCGCTCCACGGCTGCCGCGACCGCTACCCGTTGCTTCGGCAACGTCGGCTGTACCAGCAGCTCGCGGCGGCTTTCGTCCGCCACGGCGTCACCGACTACACCATCGTGGTGCACAATTCCGAGTGTGTCCAGTGGCCCACTTTCACCCATGTCACGCACTTTCTCAACGGTGAGGGCCTCCGGCAGATGAGCTCCACGGTCTTCCACGACGGCAAGGACCTGCAGGACACCTACACCCGTCTGGACTTCGCCTGCGAGCACTCCAGCCTGCCCTTCGGCATCACCTCCAGCGTGTATGTCCCCACCGACCCGCTGCTGAAGGAGTTCGGCGGCGGCGACGAGGGCCACGAGCTGTACCGGTTCCGGATGACGAAGGCGGCGCTGGCCGGGACGCTGCCGCACAACACGATCCCTTGCCCGTCACGCACCCACTACGGCTGGTACGACAAGATCGTCCGTATCTACGAGGCCTTCGATGTCCCGGCGGCGGAGTTCCTCCCGTACTGGCGCAACGAGGGCCCGGCCCGGGTGGTGCGGGGCAAGGACATCTACGTCTCGCTGTACCGCTCGCCGACGCGGCCCGAGGTGCTGGCGGTGATCGCGCACATCTCGCCGGAGCACCTGGACCAGGATGTCACCGTGGAGTTCGACCCTGCGGAGCTGGGGATGGCACGGTGGACGGCGGCCGAGGAGCAGCTCACGGCTCCCGATCCGGAGTACGAACGGCTGTATGCCGAGACAAACCGCATTCGGATGCCGATCGAGTTGGGGGACTTCGGGGTGCAGGACGTGAGCCTGTCGGGAGACGAGCTGTCTTTGCATCTGACGCACCACAGCGTGGCGATCGTGAAGCTGACGGGGATCGCGGCCGAGGGAGGGGCACGGTGACGGCGGGGACGGCCGTGGCGCGTGGTTCGTGGCGCGCAACGACATCAACGGCGAGGGCACGTGCCGTTCCTGGGAGCGCGGGCGTCTCGCCCGCATTGCCGTTGACATTGGGGACGCATGAGGAGGGGGCAACGGCGGGGACGGCGTCCTCACCCCCGGCCCATCGTCTTCACGCGTCCCGGCATCACTCCGAGATGGAGACTGTCCGCAGGTACCGAAGCCGGCGCAATGGAGGAGTATGTATGGTGCCCGTTGTCGCACAGATCCTGCTGAGCTCGATCGCCCTCCCCGCCCTTGCAGCAGACCTCGCCCCCGAGGCCGCCTACAGCGTTACGGTCTCGGGATACGTCTACCGCGGGCAGGTGATCCCCGGCACCAATACGCCCGCGACGGAGCAGGGCTTCTCCCCCGCCCCGCCCTGGCAGGGCCCCCGGACGGCCCTCACCGACGGGAAGCGGGACGGCGATGTGGTCCACTCCTGGTTCTGGTCGCAGATGGACAAGCGCATCACGGCGCGCTTCGACCTGCGCCGCGTGGCGCAGATCCACAGTGTGCAGGTGTGGCCGCAGATGGGGGCGCCCAACTACGACGGCGCCACGGTGCGCATCGCGGCCACGGAGGAGGCGCTGGTGGAGGCACCCGACATCGCCATGACCGCCGCGGAGGAGGGCATGGCCTGGACGGGGCCCGCCGTGGGCGGCCGCTTCGTGGAGATCACCTGCCAAAGCGGCCTCCCCCAGATGACGCTGGCGGAGGTGCAGATCCGCGGAGAGCCCGAAGCGCCGCCGGCACCGGATGCGCCCGCGCCGGGTCTCATTGCCGTCCCGCCCCGGGACCCGGCGGCGCTCATCGCTCCGCCCGCTGTGCCGGAGGGCGTCGGCAACCTCGCCCGGGAGCCCGGCGTGCGCGTCGACGTGACCTCCCGCCATTATGACGACAAGACGGGCACCGAGGCCGCGGATGACAGCGCCGCCCTCAGCGATCCCACCGGCGGGGCGCTCAATGACGGCGAGCGCACCGGCGGGGTGCGCTCGTTCTCGGGGTGGTTTTGCTCCAAACGCATACAGGCCCAGTTCGCGCTGCCCTCGGCCGCCGATGTAGATCACCTCCTCGTCTGGTCCTCGGGCCACGAGGAGGGGCGCAGCTACATCAACTGCGTGAGGGTCTGGCTGCAGGCCGGCGAGGGGGCGCCGTGGACACCGGCCGGGGAGACCTGGAACCCCGTACTGCCCGGCGAGACTCCGGCCCCCGAGTACCCCATCGTCGTTTCCCCCGTCGGCGGGCCCGCCACCTCGGTCCGTCTCGAGCTGGTGGGAGTGGCACAGAGCGCGGACTACATGCAGGTGGCCGAGATCGAGCTGTGGGGGCGGCCCGCCGCGGGAGAGGTGACCGCCAGACCGTGGCGTGTGAGCAGGCCCGTGCCCCCGATCGAGCCGGTCGCCACGGACGAGCTCTCCACCGCGTATAGGTGGCTGCAGGAGGAGAGGCTGCGGGGCATCTACGGCTATATCGGAGAGTGGGCGAATGAAGGGCTGCTGGAGCGAATCTGCGCCGCCGGGTTCAACTGCATGATCGTGCACACCATGGCCAAGAGCCACAGCGAGGCCGGGTGGCCCGAGGAGGCGGAGCGCTGGGCCCGGGTGCAGAGCGAGCGGAAGCTGCGGGTGATCGTCAGTTGGCCGTTCGGCAGCGACGAGCGGTACGGCAATACGCAGTTCGGCGACTACCAGCCCGGGGGCACGGCGATCTGGCGGCGCGGGCCCTGTCCGCTGTCCTCGGAATACTGGAACCGCGTGGTGGGCGACCGTGCGGCCATCGCGGCCGAGGCCGGCCTTACCGGCATGGTGGTGGACATGGAGATGTACGGCGCCGATTCCGCGCGCTATCCGGGGCCCTGCTTCTGCGACCGGTGCTGGGAGGCGTTCGTGGCGGAGCATCTGGAGGGTGTCGAGGCGGAGAACATCGCGCTCGCCGACCGACCGGCCTGGATCGCGGCCAACGATCTGGTGGAGGACTACGCCCGGCGTCAGGAGCTGGAGGTCACCGCGATCCTGGAGAGCATTCGCGACCGGGTGCGCGCGATCGACCCGGACTTCCTGCTGGGCAATCTCCTGGACCCCGAGAGCCTGCCCGGCTTGGCGCGGGGCTTCGGAACCCCGGACATGCCGGCGCTGGTGTTCTCGGAGCTGGAGTACCACGGCGACGTCTCCGGAGTCGCGGAGCGGGTGGCGAGCCTGCGCGACCGGGGCTATCCCGTGTGGTACGTCCCGGGGCTGTGGCTCAAGCCGGTCACGCCGCCGGAGCTGCCCGCCCTGGTACGTTCGGCCGCCCCCCTCAGCGGCGGCTACTGGCTCTGGAGCACCGCCGCGTTCTCGCCCGACGCCGGCCCTCCCTACGCCCATGCCGAGGACTACTCCCACGACGACTACTGGCGGGCCTTCGGGCAGGCCAATGAGGCCTTGACCGAGGCGTTGGGTGAAGGACAAGCGCAGGGGCCGCAATAGGTGAGGGCCAGGGCCGCATCGATTGGCTCCGGCCTACTCCAGTGAGGCGGAGGCGTGAGCGATGATCGAGCACCCCGAGGCGGTGACGATCGCGGGGCAGATCGCCGAGACGTTGACGGGCAAGCAGATCGAGGCGGCCGTGCGCGGCAACGCGCCGCACAAGTTCGCCTTCTACAACCGAGAGCCCGAGGCGTACGCCACGATCCTCGCCGGCCAATCCATCGTGGGCGCGGAGCCCAGCGGGTCGCTGATCTTCGTCCACACCGACGGCGGCCGCATCATCGTCCTGGGCGGTGGGGGGGAGCGCATCCTTTACCACGCCGCCGCCGACACGCTGCCCAAGAAGCACCAGCTTCTGCTGCAGTTCTCGGACGAGACCTACCTGACCGTCAGCGTGCAAGGCTGGGGCTCGTGTCAACTCTTCACGCCTCAGGAGCTGGAGCAGTACCACTGGTACGCCAACCGGTCGCTGGAGGCCACCGACGGGGGCTTCACGGCCGATCACTTCGACGGCCTGTTCGCGCCGCTGGAGCCCGATGACTCCCGGAGCATCAAGTTCTTCATCATCTCCGAGCCGGGCGTCTGGGGCCTCGGCAACGGCTACCTGCAGGACATCCTCCTGGCGGCGCGTCTGCACCCCCGCGTTCGGGCGGTGGAGCTCAGCGAAGAACAGCGCCTTACGTTGCACGGGTCGATCGTGGCGGTGATCCGGCGCGCCATCGAGCTGGGCGGCCGCACGGACGAGCGCGACCTGTTCGGCGAGACGGGCGGCTACGAGCGGCGCCTGAGCGCGGCGGCGGTGGGCCGGCCCTGTCCGGCCTGCGGGGATGGGGCCATCGCCAAGGAGAGCTTCCTGGGCGGCGCGGTGTACACGTGTCCGCAGTGCCAGCCGCGGCCGCCCAAGACGGAGAGGCGGAAGGGGAAGGGGTAAGGTCGACCTAGGCGCAGTGCCAGACCACGAGCGCTACCAGGCTGCCGGGGCCAGCCCCAGCCGCCGCGCCACCTGGTCGTCGGCTACTGGGTACTCGCGCTCTACCGGCGTCAGAAGCTGCGCACAAGCGGGCGGGGCCCGGCCCCCTACGCGCCCAGCCGGCAAGACCAGCGGGGCCAGACCGGGTTGCGGCGACGTGCGTGAGCGGGTATCATCACCTCGCACACGAGGCCTCGGCGCACGTCTGCGGCCCGTGTCACCACCGCGACGCGCCGTAGATGGGCGACCCCATGCCTGGAAGGAGGTACACCCGTGAGCAGAGTCACCGTCAGCCCGCGCGTGCTGCATTGGGCCATGGAGCGCTCCGACCTGACGCCCGCCGATTTGGAGCGGGCGCTGCCCAAGATTCGCCAGTGGCTCTCCGGGGAGAGCCTCCCAACGCTTCGGCAGTTGGAGGCACTGGCCAAGCGGACCCTGACGCCTCTGGGGGCGTTGTTCCTCGACGAGCCGCCCGAGGATAGCCTGCCCATCCCACACTTCCGTACGCTTGACGACACCGCCCCGACGCGGCCCAGTGCCGAACTCGTGGCAACGATCCGCGCCATGCAGCGCCGACAGGACTGGCTGCGAGACTATCTGATAGAACAGGGGGAGGCTCCGCTGCCCTTCGTGGGGACCGCCGGGCCCGGCGAGCCGACAGCCGTGGTGGCGGAACGCATGCGGTCGGCTCTCGCGATGGAAGCCGACTGGGCTTCCGAACAACCCAACTGGGAGAGTGCCCTCCGCGCTTTGCGCCGCACCATCGAAGATGCGGGTATCATCGTGGTGGTGAACGGCATCGTCGCGAACAACACTTCGCGTAAGCTGAGCGTTGACGAGTTCCGCGGCTTCGTGCTGGTTGACGACTACGCGCCGCTGGCGTTCGTGAATGGGGGCGACGCCAGGGCCGCGCAGATGTTTACCCTCGCCCACGAGCTGGCCCACGTGTTCATGGGCAGCAGTGCCGCCTTCGATCTACGCCAGATGCAGCCGGCAGGCAACCCGATCGAGCAGGCCTGCAATCGGGCGGCGGCTGAGTTCCTCGTACCACAGACGCGGTTGCGCGAGATGTGGCCCGATGAGCAGCGAGACGGGGGACGGCTGCGCATGCTGGCCCGGCGGTTCAAGGTGAGCGAGATCGTCATTGCCCGCAGGGCTCTCGACTGCGGGTTGCTGAGTTGGGGCGACTTCATGGCGTTCTACAGCGAGTGCGTCGAAGGGGAGCGTCACGCAAGGTCGAGGCGCTCCGGGGGCGGCGACTTCTACACCAACCAGGACCAGCGCGTGGGCCGCCGGTTTGCCTCTGCGGTGGCCCGGGCCGTGGAGCGTGAGGACCTGCTCTACTCGGAGGCCTATCAGCTAACAGACCTCTACGGCCAGGTCTTCGACAAGTACGTCTCCCGAATCCCGGATGAGGGGGCGGACTGATGCCGGAGACCGTGTACCTCCTCGACACGAGCGTGTTCACGGAGGCCGGGAGGAGGTACTACGCGTTCGACATCGCGCCGGTGTTCTGGGAGACCCTCGTTGCCTGTGCGTGCGACGGCCGCGTGGTGAGCATCGACCACGTGCGGGATGAGCTGGAGCGAGGGACGGATGAACTCTGGGAATGGGCGAAGAAGCACTTCGCTCCTTGGTTTCTGTCCACGGATGAGGCGGGCGTCGTCGAGCACTACCGCGCCCTCACCAACTGGGCGGCAGCGCAGGCACGGTTCACGGACGCGGCCAAAGATGAGTTCTATGGCGCGGCCGACGGCTGGTTGATCGCGTTGGCGCTGGACAAGGTCGCGACGGTCGTCACGCAGGAAGTCTCCAGTCGCGATTCCAAGAAGCGCGTGAAGATCCCGGATGTCTGCAGTGCATTCGACGTCACCTGCATCGACACGTTCCGGATGCTCCGCGAACTGGGCGTGCGGTGGACATAGCGACCGAGCGTGCCACCGCGGCCCCCTCTACTCCACCCCCCACTTCTCCCTCAGGTACTTGTCGAGAGCCTCCGCCTCGTCGAACCTCAGCGAACGGCTGAAGACCAGAACCTCGGACACGTCCCCTTCCAGCGCCTGGCCCTACCGCAGCGTGTCCGGCATATCGCCGATCATATCGAAGTGCGTGTCGCAATGTAGCAGGGAGGCATTGTAGACTCGGGCAGTAACGGCCACCAGGCGGTCGGTCAGCGGAACCGTGAGCCCGGACCTGCGGAGGTTGTACCCCAGACCCGCCGCCCGGTCCCAGCACTCCTGAGACACGAAGAGCCATTCCAGACCGGCGAACAGAAGCTCCAGCTCGCGGTACTCAGCCCTCGACCGACATCCGGAGAGCAACTCACAGGTCACCACACTGCAGACAGCGGCGCGCCCCTCCGCCGGGACGGAATCGACGGCGTCGGCGACACCGCCGCCCCCGCCTCGGCTGAACTCGATGAAGGCAGAGCTGTCGATGAGCGTCAGAGTGTCACTCATCGACTCTCGTCTGCTCCAGCTCGTCATGCGTCAGGCCCAGGAAGCCGGTGCCACGCTTGCGGCGTAGCTCCTCGCGCAGGAGCCGCTTCACGTACTCCTCCAGGGCCACCGTGAGGACCTCGCGTTTGGTCCGTGCCGGACTGAGTTCAAGGGCCCTGGACAGTAGCTCCTCCGGCAGATCAACGGTGGTACGCACGGTGGATCACCTCCTGTTCTCATTATAGGCCAACAGGCCCCCTCCGGGAAACGTGCACCGGTGGACAGATGACGCGCGCGCTGCAGCTTCGGTGCCTGCCCCTCTACTCCACCCCCCACTTCTCCCTCAGGTACTTGTCGAGAGCCTCCGCCTCGTCGAACCTCAGCGAACGGCTGAAGACCAGGACCTCGGACACGTCTCCTCCCAGCGCCTGCCCGTCCACCGCCGAAGCGCCCATGACGGTGATGGTCCCCAGCGTGGCGCCGGACCGGTGCTGGTGGGAGAACACCCGGGCGGGCCACGTTGAGGGCTTCTCTCCTCCGGGGACGCCGATCATCCAGTTGGGCAGGACCCACTCCTGACCCTCGCCGTTGAAGCTCGCGATGATCCGCTGCCATGCGGGGCCCACCGCCTCCGGCGCCCGGCACACGACGAAGACACCGACCGGGCCCGGCTCGCCCCCCACATCCGCGATCCGGAGGCTTCCCGTCCCATTGCCGCGCAGAGTCGGTTTCCCATTGAGGCCGTCGGCAATCCACGTCACGGAGCCGTTCGGCAGGGCCGGTAACGCCACGCGCCCCGCGTCGGACTTGTCGCGCCACGCGGTCACCGTGCCATCGGCGGCCACGTCCACAGAGGACTCGTCCGCGGCGTCCAGCCACAGGGCCAGGCCCTCGCGGGGCATGCTCGCGGCGGTGATGGGCGGGTGCGGGGTGTACGACAGGTCGCGCGTGGGCGGTGGCGGAGCGTCGGGGTCTCGCCAGTCGGCCCCGGCGGTCCAGCGCGGGGCGCCGAACTCGTAGGCCCCCAGGTCCGGCGCGGCGCCCAGGAAGCCGTCGGTGATGCCGGGAATCTCGATCCCGGCGTCGATGGCCGCCGAGCCCTCCAACGGATAGCCCTCGGCATCCACCGCCGCGGGGCCATTGTGCGACAGCTCCGGCCCCAGCTCGCCCTGAACGAACTGCCGGGGGCTCTCCGGGTCCATGGCCTCGTTCACCAGGTTGCCCACGATGCGGGTGCCCTCCATCGTCGGCGTGTAGTCGGCGTAGCAGTAGGTCCCGAAGGGCTCGCGCACCTGCTGGATCGTGTTGTTGCACACCAAGTGATTGAGGGCGTCGCTGTTGAGGCGGATGCCGCTGCCGGTGCAGTTCCACACTACATTGTGGTGCACGATGAAGTTCTGGTCGAAGTTGTCCAGGTAGATGCCCACCGTGGCGTCGCCCAGATTGTCGTGCACCCAGTTGTAGGCGATGACGCCGCCCTCGCCGTCGGTGCCCCAGGCGTAGATCGCCCCCGAATCGGCATTGAGCAGGTTGGTGTCGTAGATGTCGCAGTACTCGATGCGGATGCGCTTGGAGCCCCCGTGCTGGATGTTGTCCCGGCCGGTGCGGAAGATGGTGCAATGGGACACCACGGCGCCCACGGAGCGGCCCAGGTCGAGGCCCCCGCGGCTGGACCCGATGTAGTTGACATCGCGGATGATGCAGTTGGTGAGCCGGTTGTCCTCTCCGCCCACCCTAATGCCCGACGTGGCCGCCCCGTACACCAGGCAGCGCCGCCACTGATTGCCCCTGCCGGTGATGCTGTTCCTCGGCGGCGTGCTCTTGAACATCTCGTTGTCCCGGTAGTGCTCCACATAGCGCAGGCGGCAGTCGTCCAGCAGGCAGCTCTGCGACTCGGTGAAGTTGGCCGCCGCTCCCAGGACGTCGAATCCGCTGACCTCGATGTGCTGAAGTCCGCTCAGGTCCACCGCGTACTCCCGTTGCTTGACCTCCACGGAACCCCGCGCCGGAGCCTGTCCGTCCGCAGGCCAGAAGTACAGGGTCTCCTCGGCTTCGTCCAGGAACCACTCACCGGGGCTGTCAAGGCCCGCCAGAGCGCCGGTCAGCAGGTAGGGGTTGCCCGCCCGCGGCTTGTAGGGGTCCTCCTTGTGGAACTTGTCCTTGGTCTGCGCCTCCAAGGTGGTGTCGAAGGCGAAGGACTCGCCGGGCCTGTAGTCGGTGATCTTCCGTGTGGTGGAGAACCACCGTTGCCCGGGCCACAGCAACACGATGCCGCCGTTCCAGTCGCCGGGGGGCAGCTCGGGGTCGGCGAGGACCTCGTACCCGGTGCCGTCCTTGGCCGTCGCCCGGTTGTAGGCCATGAGGTCGCCCGGAGGCGTATTGGGCCAGCGGGCCTCGGGCATCATCACCCCGTCCCCGAAGAGCTGGATGAAGCGCAGGTCGGTGCTGGTCTTGTAGACGCCGCCCTCATGCGACACCCACGGTCCGGGCAGAGCCTCGGCCCCGCTGAGCACTGGCCGCTGTCCGGCTGCAGCCACGAAGCGAATAGGCCGCCCGTCCTCACCGGAGCGCGCGGGCCGGAGGGTCTCGCGGTAGGTTCCGGCGTCGACGTAGACTGTGTCGCCGGGTCCCGCGAGCGAGCACGCCTTGGCCAGCGTGCGCCAGGGCGCGGCCTGCGTCCCGGCGGCGGCATCGTCGCCTGCGGGAGAGACGTAGTAGTCGGCGGCGAGGGCGGGGAGGCAAAGGAGGGTGAGGCCAAGGGCGGTGAAGGGCAAGAGGGTGCGGGGCATGGGGAGGCTCCTGGTGGGTTGGTGGTGAAGTCTGGTTCGCGCAGGGGCGGGAGGGGACCTGCAGCCCCCCCGCTCTTCACCGAAGGCCTCCGCCCCCTCCGCAGCGAACTGCCCCACGGTGCCGCCGCTCTGACCGCGCGGCGCCCCCACCCCTCCGGAGGACACCCAATGCCCACCGCGTGCGCTCTCCTGCTGACTGCCACCGCTGCTCTGCTGCTATGTGCACCGGCCGCGTGCCTCGCGCAGGAGGCCCCCGACTTCGTCCCACCCGGGCCCAATGTCGCGCTCCACAGGCCCTACACCATGGAGCCGCCGCCCAACTATGTGGACTGCGCCGACGACGGCGACAAGACCCAACTCACCGACGGCGTCTACGCGGAGGGCTACTTCTGGGTGCAGCCACAGACCGTGGGCTGGGTGCGCACACGGCTCGTAGCCATCACCATCGATTTGGGCCAGCCCGAGCCCATCGCCGGGCTCTCGTACAGCACCGCCGCGGGTGTGGCGGACGTCACCTGGCCCGCCGAGATACTCGTCCTGGTCAGCGACGACCGCGAGGTCTGGACGGTCGCGGGTGACCTCATCGAGCTGTCCAATTCGCGCGGCGCCCCTCCGCCGGCGCCGTATCAGCTCCACCGCTTTGCCACGGGCGACCTCCGAACCCACGGGCGCTACGTGGCGCTGGTGGTGGATTGCAGCCCCTATACGGTGGTGGACGAGATCGAGGTCTACCGGGGCGAGGAGGCCTGGCTCTCCGAGCCGCTGCAGGGGAAACAGACCGCGCTGCCGCCATTGGAGTACCGCAAGGAGCGGGGGGTGCTGCACTCTGTACAGTACCGGATGAAGGCCGACATTTCGGAGGTGCTGGCAGGACTGGAGGCGACGGAGCTTCCCGAGGCGGAGAAGGCGGCGCTGCGACAGCGGGCGGCCGCCCTGCGGGCTCAGGTGGAGGACTATGAGCTCGTCCCCGCGGGCTTCACCACGATCCTGCCGCTCAACGAGCTGCACGAGCGGGTCTATGCGCTGAACGCGCCGGTGCTGCGAGCCAGGGGCTACAACGGCCTGGCGGTCTGGAGTGCGTATCGGTACGACCCGCTGCAGCCTTTGCAGGCTCCCGCCGAGGCTCCGGGCGGCCCGCCGGCGCTGGGTGTGCGCATGGCGCGCAACGAGCACCGGGCCGAGGTGTTGAACCTCACCAACGCCACCGACGGGCCTGTGGCGGCCACGGTGCAGGCCGAGGGTCCTGAGGCCGGCGTCGCCGCCCTGAGGCTGCGCGAGGTGCTGTTCACGGACACCCAGCGCCGGGTGCCGGTGGCCTCGGCGCTGGGGGAGGGCCGGCCCGGGGGCGAAGGTCTGCAGGTCACCGTTCCGGCGGGGACGACGGGCCAGGTGTGGCTGGACGTGGACTCGCGCGACCTGCCCGCGGGTGAGCACGAACTGACCGTCCGGGTCGCCTCGGAGACGGGGCAGGTTGCGGTCCCGCTCAGCCTTCGCGTGGCGGACGTGGTGATGCCTTCGGACTTCAGCATCGCCATCGGCGGCTGGGATGAGACCAACAGCAGGGGCGGCTATGAAGTCACGGCCCAGAACATGCTGCCTCTGATCGCCAGGCTGCGGGAGTACGGGGTGAACATGCCCTGGAGCAATCCGCAGGTGATGCCCACACCGGGACAGTACGACGCCGAGGGTAACATGACCGCTCCGCCGGACTTCTCCTCCTGGGACGAGTGGGTGGCAAGGTGGCGCGGCGCCCCGCACTGGGGGCTGTTCCCCAGCGTGCGGGACAACTTCGCCGGGGAGCCCATGGGGACGGCACGCTTTGACAGGATGGTGGGCGCGTGGGTCACGGCGTGGGTCGGGCACGCCAGGGGTCAGGGCATTGAGCCTGAGCAGATCAAGATCCTCCTGGTGGATGAGCCCAGCCGGGAGGAGCAGGACCGGACCATCGCCACCTGGGCCAAGGCAATCCACGCGGCGCAGCCGGACATCGTGATCTGGAACGACCCGGTCCACGCCGACCCGGCCGCGGCGCTGCCGGAGTTCTACGCCGAAAGCGATGTGCTGAGCCCCAACACCACCCGCTTCCTGGGCGGCGGCGAGGCGTACCGGGAGTTCTTCGTGGCGAGGCAGGCCGAGGGCTGTGAGCTGTGGTTCTACTGCTGCTCGGGCCCCAGCAAGCTGCTGGACCCGGCTTCGTACTACAGGGGCCAGTTCTGGCTGAACATCAAGTACGGCGGCAAAGGCTCCTGCTACTGGGCCTTCGGCGATGAAGCGGGGGACTCGTGGAACGCCTATGTCCAGCCGCGGTCGTGCTACTCGCCGCTGTTTCTGAGCGAGACGGACGTCACGGACGCCAAGCAGATGGAGGCCATCCGCGAGGGGGCCCAGGACTACGAGCTGTTCGCGCTGCTGCGGGCGGGTGTGGAGGAGCTGGAGCGCCGGGGCGTGCAGGACCCGGCGGTGGGCGAGGCCAGGGGCCTCCTGGAGAGCGGTCCGGAGCAGGCGGTGGCGATCATGGGCCCGCAGGAGCAGCAGTGGGCGGTAGCCAAGGACCGGGCGGTGATGGACCGGGTGCGGGAGCAGGCGTTGGGGATGGTGGAGAAGCTGGCGGGGCTATAGCCCAGAGGCTGCGGCGGGGCCAAGACGGCAAGCCGCCCCCGGCTTCAGCGCTCGGCCCGCAGGCGGTAGCCCACTCCGGGCTCGGTGAGGATGAACTGGGGGCGCGATGGGTCGGGCTCGATCTTGTGGCGCAGATTGCTGATGTTCACGCGCAGCGTGTGCGTCTCGGTGTCATAGGCGCCGCCCCAGACCTCGCGCAGGAGGTGCCGCTGGGTCAGGACTCTTCCCGCATGCCGGACCATGGCCCGCAGCAAGTCGTACTCCGTGGGCGTGAGGCCGATCTCCCGCCCCTGCAGGGTGACCCGGCGACGCCCGAGATCGACCTTCAGGTCGCCCACCTCGAACACGGGCTCAGACCCCGTCTGCGCCACGCGGCGAATAGCCGCGCGGATGCGGGCCATCAGCTCGCCGACCCCGAAGGGCTTCGTCAGGTAGTCGTCGGCCCCGGCGTCCAGAGCCGCGATCTTGTCGTCCTCGTGCTCGCGCACGGAGAGCACGATCACGGGCGTCTGGGACCACGAGCGCAGTTGGCGGATCACTTCGGTGCCGTCCATGTCGGGCAGGCCGAGGTCGAGGATAACCACATCGGGACGGTCCGCACTCAGGGCCCGCAGGCCGTCTTTGCCCGTGGCCGCCTCGTAGACCAGGTGGCCGTGACCGGTGAGCGTGGCGGAAAGGAAGCGCCGAATGGCGCGCTCATCGTCCACGACCAGTATCCGCAGGCCGCCCTCTGTCATGGCTCCTCCGCGGGCTTCGGTGTGCAGGGGCGCACGGGCAAGGCGATGCCGATGGTGGTGCCGCCGCCCGCGCGGTTCCCGGCCCAGACGCTGCCACCGTGCGCTTCGACGATGCCTTTGCTGATGGCCAGACCCAGACCTGTGCCGGTGACCTTCTCGTCGCGCCCCAGGCGCTGGAACTGCCGGAACACGTCGTCGAGGTCCTCCGGCGGAATGCCCGGTCCGCGGTCCGAGACCTCGAGAAGAACGCGCTCCCCGCTCAGCCGCCCCAAGATGCCGATGGGTGTGTCGGCGGGTGAGTACTTCAGCGCGTTGTCCAGCAGGTTGGCGAGCACCTGGACGATGAGCACGGCGTCCAGGGGAACGAGCGGGAGGTCGGCAGGGAGGTCGACATCCACCGCTCGGTCGCCTATCCGGTCTGCGAGCTGTGCCAGGGAAACCCCCACGATGTCCTGCAGGTCGCAAGGCTCGGAACGCAGAGAGAGAGCCCCTGCCTGCAGGCGCGACATGTCCAGTAAGTTCCCCACAAGCCGGTTGAGCCGCCGGGCCTCTTCCCACGCGGTCTCCAGTAGCTCGGAGTGCATCGCTCCGCCCCCCACCCCGCCGGAGACCGGGTCGTCCGCGTCCTGTAGCAGGCTGCTGAGGACGCCGGTGATCGTGGCCAGCGGCGTCCGTAGCTCGTGGGAGACGGAGTTGAGCAGTGCGGTCTGCAGCTTCTCGGTCGCGCTGAGCACCTCCACCTCGTTGGCCTGCTCGGCAAGCCGCACGCGCTCCACGGCCAGGGCCGCTTGGCTCACGAAGGCTTCCAGTAGCCGCCTCCGGTCCAGGGGCTCCATCCACTCGGTTCCTTTCCCGCGCACCCCCACAACGCCCAGGCTTCTGCCGGCAACCACCATGGGGACATAGTGCATCGCCGCCCCGGGGAGGGTATCGGTTCCCGCGCCCGCCGCGCGGCCCCGATCGAAGGCCCACTGCGCCACCGCACGCTCCTCCTCCTCCAGGTCGGGGCGGCCGTCGGGCGCCTGCAGCCCCAGCGCGCCGCTGCCGCCCGCGGCCGCCGGAAGCAGCAGAACCGCCTCGAGACCGAAAGCCTGGCCAAGACGGGTCACCAGCGCCTCGGCGATGTCCTCGATCGTCGCGGCTGTGGCCAGGTCCCGACTGAGCGTGTAGACCTCGTACGTCTCGGCCTCGCGCTTCCGGGCTACCTCGGCCTGGCGCTTCACACGGGTGACGAGTGCGCTCACGACCAGTCCCACGGAGAACAGACCGAGAAAGGTGAGAACGTACTGGGTGTCGTCGACAGTGAACGTGAACCGCGGCTCGACGAAGAAGAAGTCGAAGAGGATCACGCTCAGCGCCGATGCGAACACCGACGGGCCGCGCCCGAGGTGCAGGGAGCACAGCCCCACGGCCACGAGGTACAGCATCACCAGATTGGCGGGGTGGATCACCTGGTGCACCGGCCAGCCGGCCAGGGTCGCCGCCACGACGACAGCGGCACTCAGGAGGTACGGTCGTGGCCGCACGGGGCCCCTCGCGCCCGCCGCCGCCCTTGGGACGGAGTCCTCCCCCGCGCTGTTGATTACGTAGACGTCCAGTTCGCCGCTACGGCGGATGATGTGGTCGACGATGGACCCCCGCAGCAGCTCCACCCAGCGCGGCTGCAGTGGCTTTCCCACGACGATCTTGGTGACATTGTGGTCGCGGGCGAAGGCAACCACGGCGTCGGCCACCACCGGAGCCGTGCGCATGGCGACCGCCGCCCCGAGCTCCTCGGCGAGCCGCAGGTTCTCGGCCAGAGGACCGGTCGCCTCGCCCGCCCCCGGACCGTCCGGTACCCGCACGTGCAGCGCGAACCACTCCGCTTTCAACTCGTCGGCCAGGCGCCGGCCGGCGCGCAGCAGGCGCGCACTCAGAGGCCCTGGGCCCACGCACACCAGAAGGCGCTCCGCAACAGGCCACGGGCCGGGGATGGCGCGCATCTGCATGTACGAGCGCATCTGCTCGTCCACACGCGCCGCCGTCCGGCGCAGGGCCATCTCGCGCAGGGCGGCCAGATTGCCCTCGCGGAAGAACCTCTCGACTGCCAGGGCCGCCTGGTCGGGTACATACACCTTACCCTCCGCCAGCCGTTGCAGGAGTTCGGCGGGGGGGAGGTCCACCAACTCGATCTCGTCCGCTTCGTCCAGCAGCCGGTCGGGGACGGTCTCGCGGACCGTGATGCCGGTGACCTGCGCCACGGCATCATTCAGGCTCTCCAGGTGCTGGACGTTGAGCGTGGTGTAGACGCTGATCCCGGCGGCCAGCAGCTCGGACACGTCCTGGTGCCGCTTCGGGTGCCGCAGGCCCGGGGCATTGGTGTGGGCCAGCTCGTCGATGAGCACGAGGGCGGGGTGCCGCGCAAGCACCGCGTCGACGTCCGGCTCTCGCAGGATCGTGCCACGGTACTCCACGTGGCGGGCGGGCACCGCCTCCAGCCCCGCCATGAGCGCCTGTGTCTCGGCCCGCCCGTGCGTCTCGACGTACCCGGCCAGCACGTCCACGCCCTCGGCCTGTCGCTGTCGTGCCGCCTGCAGCATGGCGTACGTCTTGCCCACCCCTGCGGCGTAGCCGAGGAAGACGCGCAGGCGACCACGCCCCTCACGCTCAAGTTCGGCGGAGGCCTGGGCCAGCAAACGGTCGGCGTCGGGTCGCCGGTCGTCGGTCGTCATGGTCTCCGCATTATACCCCATCTGCCCACCCACTCGCGCCACAGGCGGCGTCCCGTGGAATCCCCCGTATCGGCGCCGAGAGCGTCTTCCGCCGGCTCCGACGTGATTCGGACTGTCAGCTCGCCCGACAACAGGCGGGTGCCGGCGATCACGGCGGCCTGTGGCCCCCCCGCCGATCGCGCCACGGGGGTTCTGCTGCCTGTAGCCGGGCTCTCGTCTACCATGCCCGATCCCGCGATCACCTCGCCGTCGCACGGGATCATGCCTCTTCCCGTCACCAGGATGACGTCGCCGCGTCGCAGCGTGTGGGCGTACACCACGACGTGGATGCTGGGCGGCTCGTCGCCGAGCAGGCGCACCAGCGTGTGCCTGAGCGTGTGCCTGAGCGTGTGCCTGAGCGTGCGTCGGAGACCCTCGGGGTTCGGGCGCCGACCCGGTGCTTCCTCATCGCGTTGCGTTGCCATCGCTATGGGCTCCCATCCTTGGCGGGTGTGCCAATGACCGGCTCGCGGCGTCGAGTGCCAGGTTCAGCGTGAGCACGCACACGCGCGCCTCGCCCATGAGGCGCCACTGTCTGCCCTCGGTATGGCGCGCAACGAGTTCGCGTACTGCTGCCTCCGACATGCCACGCGCTCGGGCCACGCGCGGCACCTGGTACTGGGCCGCTGCGGGGCTGATGTGCGGGTCCAGGCCGCTGCCCGAGGCCGTCACAAGGTCGACGGGGATGGGATCGCGGCCGGCCGGGTCGTCGGCCCGCAGCGCGCCGACGCGTTCCGCGGCCGCCCGCACCAACGCGGGATTGGACGGACCGAGGTTCGAGCCGCCCGAGGCTGCGGCGTTGTAGGCCACCGGTGCCGTTGCGGACGGCCGTCCCCAGAAGTAGCGCGGCGCGGTGAACGGCTGCCCGATCAGCTCAGAGCCCACGAGTCGGCCCTCGCTGCGGACCATGCTCCCGTTGGCCCGGTGCGGGAACAACGCCTGCGAGGCCACTGTGACCAGCAGTGGGTACAGGACCCCGGTGATCGCCGAGAAGACCACGAGACAAACTACAGCGGGGCGGACGTGCACCGGCATGGCTGTCACCACCTCGGCGATGTCGAAAGCGCGATAGTCTCAGACCAGTCTGAGGGACACCAGCAGCACGTCTATGAGCTTGATCCCGATGAAGGGAGCGACGAGGCCCCCGATGCCATAGACCAGCAGGTTGTCGCGCAGGAGCTGGGCCGCGCCCACGGGGCGATACGAGACACCGCGCAGGGCGAGGGGGACCAGAGCGACGATGATCAGGGCGTTGAAGACCACAGCAGACAGGATCGCGCTCTCGGGGCTCGCCAGCCGCATGAAGTTCAGTGCGCCCAGAGCGGGGTACGTTGACGCGAAAGCCGCGGGGATGATCGCGAAGTACTTGGAGACGTCGTTGGCGATGCTGAAGGTCGTCAGCGCACCACGCGTCATCAGGAGCTGCTTGCCGATCTCGACGATCTCGATGAGTTTGGTGGGGTCGCTGTCCAGGTCCACCATGTTCGCCGCTTCGCGGGCGGGTTGCGTGCCGGTGCCCATCGCGACGGCGACGTCGGCCTGGGCCAGCGCGGGGGCATCATTCGTGCCGTCTCCGGTCATCGCCACCATGCGCCCACCGGCCTGATGGTCCCGTATCAGGGCCAGTTTGGCCTCCGGGGTCGCCTGTGCCAAGAAGTCGTCCACCCCCGCCTCCGCCGCGATGGCCGCGGCGGTCAGCGGGTTGTCGCCGGTGACCATGATGGTCTTGATGCCCATGCGGCGCAGGTGTAGGAAGCGCTCCCTGATGCCGCCCTTCACGACGTCCTTGAGGTGCACGACACCAAGGGCCTCGGCGCCCCGGACCACGACCAGAGGGGTACCGCCGCTGCGCGCGATCCCCTCTACCAGCCTGTCGAGTTCGGCGGGCACGACAGCACCACGGTCACGCAGATAAGTCCTCATGGTGTCGGGAGCGCCCTTGCGGATGGCCACGCCGTCCAGGTCCACTCCACTCATCCGCGTCTGGGCACTGAAGGCGACAAAGGCCAAGCCCTCTCCCCGCCCTACGTCACGCCCCCGCAATCCGTACTGCTGCTTGGCCAGCACCACGATGCTGCGGCCCTCGGGAGTCTCGTCGGCCAGCGAGGCGAGCTGCGCCGCCTCGGCGAGGTCGCGTGGTGTCACGCCCGTCACCGGCACCATCTCAACAGCCTGCCGGTTGCCGAGGGTTACGGTGCCCGTCTTGTCCAGAAGCAGCACGTCCACATCACCCGCCGCCTCCACCGCACGGCCGGACACGGCGATGACATTGCGGCGGATCAGGCGGTCCATCCCGGCGATCCCGATCGCCGAGAGCAGCCCGCCGATGGTGGTGGGGATCAGGCAGACCAGCAGGGCGGTCAGAACGGTAACCGTCACGGGCGCGCCCTGCCCGGCCGCCCGGACGCTGTATAGCGAGCACGGTAGCAGACAGGTGCAGACCACCAGGAAAATGAACGTGAAGCCCGCGAGCAGGATGGTGAGCGCGATCTCGTTAGGCGTCTTGAGTCGACGGGCGCCCTCAACCAGAGCGATCATGCGGTCCAGGAAGCCGTCGCCCGGGTCGCCGGTTACGCGCACTACCAGCCAGTCGGAAAGCACCCTCGTCCCCCCGGTGACCGCACTGCGGTCGCCACCGGCTTCCCGGATCACCGGCGCGCTCTCGCCCGTGACGGCGCTTTCGTCCACCGAGGCGATGCCCTCGATGGCCTCCCCGTCCGCCGCAATCGTGTCGCCGGCCTCGACCACGAACACGTCACCACGGCGCAGTTCGGCCGACGTCACCACCGTCACCGGAGCGTCCCGCCGCGGTTGCTGGAGCTTCTTGGCCCCGGTGTCATGACGGGTCCTGCGCAGCGCGTCGGCCTGGGCTCTGCCGCGCCCCTCGGCCAGCGCCTCCGACAGGTTGGCGGCCAGCACCGTCAGCCACAGCCACAGGGCGACTGCACCGATGAACCACGCCGGCGCTTCCCCGTGGCCCGCCACAGACTGCACCCACAACGCCGTCGTCAGGGCGCTGCCGACCTCTACGACGAACATCACCGGATTGTGGACCATGTGGCGGGGATCGAGCTTGAGGATCGCCTCGATTGCCGCCGCCACGAGCCGCCCGGGTCCCGGCGCCGCGTGCGCCGGGCCGCCTTGCTCTCGATGGTTCGGGCCTCCCGCGGCGCCGTCTCCCCGCGGCGCAGGCGGTCCGCTGCGCGGCTGCGGGTCGTCGGGCCTCGACCGCGCTCCCGCCGCGCGGAGCAGACCGGCGGTTCTGTGCACGGAACTCGCCCCGGCCGCATTCATGGCGTCACCCCCTGTTTCTCCGCCCCGGCGCTTGGTGAAGTCCGGGACGAGTGCGGTCAGACCTGACGGGTGGCGCCCTGCGGGAGGTCGCCGTTCCCTGCCGGGCTCACTTCGCCCGTGCGGAGGTCCGTCGGCGCCGACCTCAGGAGCGGGCTCCGCATCCCCGGCGTCGGCGGCGTATGCGCTCCACCGGCCACGGCCTCTTGGTGGGCGGCTACCTTCGCATCGCCAACTGCTCGGCGATCGGCCCCAGGGCAAGCACGGGGACGAAGCTCAGCGCCCCCACGACCACCACCACCGACAGCAGCCACAGAGAGAACAGGGGGGTGTGCGTGGGGAGGGTCCCGGCGCCCTCCGGCACCTTGCGCTTGGCGGCCAGGGACCCGCCCAGAGCCAATATCGGGATCGCGAGAAAGTAGCGGGCGCTGAGCATGACCAGCCCCAGCAGCACGTTGTAGAACGGACAGTTGGCGCTGAGGCCGGCGAAGGCGCTGCCGTTGTTGTTGCCGGCCGATGAGAGTGCGTACAGGACCTCGCTGAGGCCGTGGGGACCCGGATTGGCGATGGCCTCCGCTCCGCTCGGCGTCCCTACGGCCAGGGCCGTGCCCAGGAGTACGAGGGCCACGGGGATGAGGATGACCAGCGCCGCCATCTTCATCTCAAAGGCCTCGATCCTCTTCCCCAGGTACTCCGGCGTTCGGCCCACCATCAGTCCTGCCACGAACACCGCCACGATCACGAAAGCCAGCATCCCGTAGAGCCCGGAGCCCACGCCTCCGTATACCACCTCACCTAGCTGCATCAGCCACATGGCGGCCAGGCCACCCAGCGGCATGAACGAGTCGTGCATCGAGTTCACCGAGCCGTTGGAGGCCGCCGTGGTCGCCACTCCCCACAGGGCCGAAAGCGCCGGGCCGAAGCGGACCTCCTTGCCCTCCATGTTCCCACCCGGCTGCACGGCCGTGGCGGAGGCGTCCACGCCAAGGGCGACGAGAGACGGGTTCGGCTGCTGCTCCGACCAGACCGCCAACACCAGCGCGGCCACGAACAGAACCGTCATGCTCGCGAGCAGCACGCGGCCCTGACGCCGGTCGCCCACAAGCTCGCCGTAGGTGCAGCAGAGGGCGGCGGGGATCAGCAGGATCGCCAGCACCTCCAGGAAGTTGCTCAAGGGGGTAGGGTTTTCCAGCGGATGGGCGGAGTTCGCGCCGAAGAAGCCGCCGCCGTTGGTTCCGAGCTGCTTGATCGCCACCTGGGAGGCCGCCGGCCCCAGCGCGATCGTCTGCGGCCCCTCGGGGCCGACGGCGGCTTCGTACGGCCGGAGGGTCTGCACGACGCCCTGGGAGACCAGAGCCGGGGCCAGTCCCAGCGACAGGGGCAGCAGGATGTACAGCACACCGCGCGTGAGATCCACCCAGAAACTCCCCAGCGTGGCCGCGGTCTGGCGGGCCAGACCGCGGGTCAGGGCCACCAGCACAGCCATGCCCGTCGCGGCGGACAGGAAGCTCTGTACCGTCATCCCGAGCATCTGCGTCAGGTAGCTGAGGGTCGTCTCCCCGCCGTAGGCCTGCCAGTTGGTGTTGCTGGCGAAGCTGGCGGCCGTGTTGAAGGCGAGGTCGGGGGCGACCGGCCCCACGTGCTCCGGGTTCAGCGGGAGCCCGCCCTGCAATCGCTGCAGAGCGTAGACCGCCAGCAGGCCACAGGCGTTGAGCGCCAGCATGGCGAAGGCGTACTGGTGCCAGCTCATCTCGCCATCGGACGACACGCGGGCCAGCCTGTACACGAGCCGTTCCAGCGGACCCAGGAGCCTGGACAGTACGGTGCCCTGTCCGGAGTAGACCCGGGCCATGTACCGGCCCAACGGTCCGGCCAGCGACAGCAGGGCGATCAGGTACAGCGCCAACTGCGCCCATTCGGAAGCGCCCATCAGAACCACTCCGGCTTGAGGAGGGCCACGAGGGTGTAGAGCAGCAGGCCGACGGCCAGCACCAACGCGACCAGATAGAGGAGTTCCATCCAGCACAGCCCTAGAGCCGGCGGCACAGCAGCACCAGCGCTACACACGCCGCGAAGAACCCAATGGTGATCGCCGCGAAGAAGGTGTCCGGCATGCTGTGCCCCGAGATAAGCAGTTGAGGGCATTGTAGCGATGGGGGCGTCAAGGGGGTGCCAAGACAGGCGAGGTGGGCGTCAAGAACCTGTCAAGATCGGCGGGGGGCGGAGGTTCTCTCTGGGTCCCCTGTCGGAACGACAACACGGGGCGGCCTCGAAGCGCGGTGCCATCGAGGCGGCCTGCTTGCGCAAAGCGGAATCCCCGGCACCCCCGGCCTAGGGCCGGGGGGTGTCGGCCTGCGACACGGCGCCGCGAGCTTGACGCGCCACCGCGGCCTGAGCCCTTACCCCGGTCGCGATGCGGCCCCCTGAGACCGGGGATCTGCTATCCGGCAACGCCGGAGACAGCACCTTGGCCCGGTGCTGCGCGGGTTGCCGGGCGGGGGCCGTAGGGCCCCGCAGGCTGCCTCGGCTGTACGGAGGAGCAATCGCACAGGTGTCCGGCGGTGGAGGCGTCCTGCCCCCTCGCCTACACCACCTGCCCGCCGAGCAGCAGGCGATAGCAGGCGTAGGCTTCGCGATAGCTCAGCAGGTCGCGGGAGTGGGGCCACTGGGCGCAGTTGGCGGCCTCCGTCTCGATGTGCACGAGTCTCGGGCAGGCCGCGAGGGCCTCGACCACCGAGTTCCAGTCGATGGTCCCCTGCCCCGGCAGCAGGTGCAGATCATCTACCCCGTCATTGTCGTGCAGGTGCACCGTGACCACGTAGGGGCTCAGGCTGTGCAATGTCGCCGCCGCATCACCCATGACGTGGGCATGGCCCGAGTCGTAGCAGATCCCCACCGTGGGGCAGTCGCAGTCGGCCACGAAGCCCAGCAGCTCCTGGTTCGTGGCCAGGTAGCCCTGCATACCGTTTTCTAGTGCCAGGAGCATCCCCAGGGCCTCCGCCTGCGGGACCAGGGCATCCACCGCGGTCCGGGCCCGATCCCACAGTTCCTCCTTCGCCACCCCTGCTTCCAGGTGCCCGATGTGCAGGACAAAGGTGCGGGCGCCCAACTCCGCGGCCGCCTGCATCAGGCCGGTGTGCATCTCCAGCATGGCGGGGCGCCGGTCCTCGGGCTCCGTCAGGTGGCAGGGCCCCCAGTCCTGGCAGTGACAGGCCGGGGCCGCCAGACCCAGGCGCTTCAGGATGCGGCCGGCTTCCCTGAGGTCCTCGGGAACCCGCAGGTCGAGGTTGCCTCTGACGGCCGTGAGGACGATGCTCTGTATTCCGGCCTCGGCGACCTGCGTATAGGCGGTCTCGAAATCCTCGAAACTGCCGGACCAGACGTGATAGGCCAATGGAAGCTGCTCGAGCGACATGTGATCTCTCCTTGGGTTTGTGGGAGCGGAAAGCGCTGCCCGACCGCGCATCCCGGGGTTCTCGCTTTGCGCGTCGGTAAGGAGGGGTCTGCCGGGGCGGATGGCTATGGCCCGGAGAAGCGCCGGGAGCAATCCGGCGGCCCCACCCCCGCCTCCCGGCAACAGTCCACCACGAACTGCGTCTGCTCCATGGTGCGGTGGGGGTAGGCGGCGAGGTTCAGGACGCAGGGGCCAAAGTCCCGGGCCTCTGTGGCCATGGCGTGGACTTGGGCGCGCACGGCCTCTCGATCGTCCATCGGCCCGGCCAGCGGCTCCACTCCCGCGATGATGGTGATGGCCTCCCCGAGGCCCTCGCGCCCCTGGGCGATGGTCACATCGCCACACGGCGGTACGGTGAAGGCGTGCACGGCATCCATCGGCGTCCGCCGGTACAGGGGCAGCAGGTCGCGGATCAGTCCGCAGGAGTGGTGGAAATACAGCTTCCCCGCGGCGTGGGCGGCCTCGGCACGGACATCGGTCACCGCCAGACTGCAGGCCTCAAACATCGTCGGCGAGATGGTGGTGGTGGAGGTGTCATCCACCGTGACCACGACGTCGATCTCGGACTGCACGCCCACGGCCAGCCGCCGCATGTAGCTGTCCTCCATCACGGCCAGGCAGTCTTTCAGGGCCTCGGGGGCATCGGCCCAGAGATAGGCAAGCGTCGCCACCCCGGAGTAGACGCGGACCAGCATCGAAAGCGGCGTTCCCGCCATGACGCCCAGGAGGATGCCGTCCTCGCCGATCAGCTCCCGCCGCTCGCGGGTGGCTTCGACACCTGCCGGGTCGGGCTCGATGACCTCATCCTCGTAGATGGCGGCCAGAGCGGCCAGGTCCTGTGGCCCCTTGACGAGGTGCTCCGTCCAGTTGGAGGACACCGCCCCGGTGTCGTCTTGGCAGACGCGAATCACCTCGCGCAGGTCCCCGGCCGGTGTGTGCCAGAGGCGGGTGGTGCTCTCCTTTTCAGTCGTCTGCTCGATCTCCACATTCCGTCGCGTGATCCGTACCGCCGGCATGCCGAACCAGTCCATGATATCCAGGCCCAGGTAGCGAGACAGCGTGACGGTGGCGGTGCCGCCCCAGCGCACTTCGCCCAGGGCCGCGGCCAGCTCCGGGTCCATGCCCTCGCGGTTGGGCTGATTGTACGGGTCGCAGTGGGCCGTGAGCGGCACCCACTCGGCGGGCTGCCGCCGGAGGGTTCTCAGCAGGTTCTCGCGAGGGGTGGTCATGGCATGCGGGCCTCTCTCAGGTGAGGAAGATCCCCGTCTTGAGGCTGGAACCGTCGTTCACGCCGCGCCAGGCGGCCTCCCACTCGTCGATACCGTAGCGCCCGGTGACGAAGGGGGTGGGATCGAACCGACCGTCGCGGAGCATCTCGATGGCGGCCTCGTGCGCCGTGGCCTCGGCCGGGTCGATGCGCAGGAAGCTGTGCCGGGCCGCGAGGTCATCGAAGAAGCCCTGCCGCGCCATGCCCTCGTACACCGCGTAGCTGTAGATCGTCCCGGTTGGGCTCAGGACGCTGTCGGCCAGCTCTCCGGCCACGGTCAGGCTGCCGGTGGTGTCGACCAGGCCGTCGCAGTCGGAGGGCAGGCTCGCGGCCTCGCCGAGCAGGGCCACCGCGTCCGCGCAGCCGTGCTCCCGAGCGAAGTCCAGCGGACCGTTGCGACGCGCGACCATCGTCACGTGGGCGCCGGCCCAGCGCAGGAACAGGCCGAAGAGGCAACCCGTGATTCCGGCTCCGGCCACGACGAAGCGGCGGCCGGGAGCCTCGCCGATCTTGGCGGCCGCCGACCAGATCTCCTTCTGGGTGATCAGCAGCAGGGACTGCTCCGGCGAGATGTCCTGTGGCACCACCGCCTGGTACTGGAAGCCGAGCGGGACCTCGCCCGCCTGCATCAGTCCGTCGTCCACCATGGACTGGGCGTCGCGCACCTTGCCAAGCTGCGCGAACCCGCCCCAGGCCGAGCCGATGCCATCGGCGATCTGGCCGGGATAGAGGGCCTGGGCGCGCAGGACGCGGTCACCGACCTCGCGGTGCCGCACCTTCGGCCCGGTCTCCACGATCACCCCCACGGCCTCGTGGCCCAGGATGCTCGGGACGTGGAAGGGCGACATGAAGGTGCCCTCGACGATGTGCCGGTCGGTGCTGTGGCAAAACAGGCAGGCCTCGATCTGCACCAGGCAGTCGTAGTCCTCCAGGACAGGGGACGGGATGTCCTGCAGCCACAGGCCGCCCTTATTGTCCGTCAGCAGTGCTTTCATCGTGCCCTCCGGTGGGACGATCTGGGTGGCGGGCGAGCGTCCGGGATGCTTCCGGCGCCCCCCCGCCCTCGGGCGGCGGGTGGGACGCCGTGTGGCCGCGGGGACGGCCAACGGTCCCGCCCTGCGGGATCGCCTCACCCCCGTCCCCTCTCCTTTTCGATACGACAGCTCAGGAGAGGGGTGCACGACAGCGGCAAGCGGCCAACGGCACTGATGTCGCCTCACCCCCGTCCCCTCTCCTTTTCGATACGACCGCTCAGGAGAGGGGTGCACGACAGCGGCAAGCGGCCAACGGCTGCGGGGCGCCGGGCACATTCCTGGCTCGCCAAGTCGCGCCGGCCGCCCGACCTACGGGGACGAGACCGGCCTTAGGGCCACACCGCTACAGCCCGATCTGCTTGAGGTAGGCGTAACTTCGCCGGACGGCGATCGCGGGCTCGAGGTCGCAACGGTCCTGCTCGTAGACGATCCACTCCCAGGGATGCCTGCGGACCTCGTCCGCCGCGCGGGCCAGATCGACCTCGCCCCGTCCCAGCTCGACGAAGGTCTGGCTCTCCGCAGTGCCCGCACCGTCCTTGAAGTGGTAGTAGCCCGCGCGGTCGGAGTGCTCGGCGATGAACCTCTCCGGGTCGGCGCCACCGATGTGCAGCCAGAAGACATCCATGTTCAGCTTCACGAGCTCGGGACAGGTGCGCTCAACAAGCGTGTAGATCCCCTGCCCGCCACCCTCGAGGGGGCGAAACTCCCAGGCGTGGTTGTGGTAGCAGAAGGTCAGCCCCGCCTCGAGGCACCGTCTCCCCACCTGGTTGAGGGTCTCGGCGGAGGCCTCGTAGCCGGCGATGGAGCCTGGGTCGGAGACACCGGAGCAGATGAGGAAGCGCGAGTCGGCCTGCTTGAGGAGGGCGATGTGCTCGCCGACTTTGGCCGCGTCGGCGCAGTCGGCGTAGCCCACGTGCAGGCCGCTGAGCGCCAGCCCGGCGTCCGCGAAGCTCGCCAGGAGTGTCTCGGCGGGCAGCAGTCCGCGGCCGTCGCCGCCGGCTTCGGCTCCGTCGTAGCCGGCGGCCTTGATCTGAGCCAGCACGCCCGGGAGGTCCTCCCGCTGCCGCTCCCCGTAGACCAGCAATTGCACTCCGAGTCTGCCCATGGTGCTGGGCCCCTTCCTGTCGATGCCCGGCGGCGGACCGATGTCGCGTGGGCGGAACTTCGCCGCGGCGCGCGGGGGACCTGCTCGCCCTGTCGCGGTCGGTGTATCCGGGGAGAGCCGCCTCATCTGCCCGGCGCGCCGGGGAGGACAAGCGGCCTCGAGCGCTAACCTACCCGCTGCAGTGGGCGAGACAGTACGACGGTCAATGACGGCGACCGCGAGCGCGGCCGCCGAACCCAGGGAGCCCGACAATGAAGTCTCTGCATTTCGTGGGCAACTCCAAGGTCGAGGTCGTCGACGCGCCGGAGCCTACTCCCACGCCCGATGAGGTCGTCATCGACATCAAGGTCTCGGCGCTGTGTGGCAGTGAGATGGGCCCTTTCTACAGCCCGGAGGGCCGCCACGGCAATCCGGGGCATGAGTTCGCCGGGGAGATCGTGGACACCAATGGGCATGGTGAGTTCCAGATCGGCGACCGCGTGGGGGCGCATGTCATCGTGGGCTGCGGGAAGTGCCCGCACTGCCGGGCGGGAAATGAGATCTTCTGCCCCGACATGCTGCCCAGCGGATACGCCCATGCCGAACGGATCGCCGTCTCTGCCCGCCACTGCCTGCGGATCCCCGACGGCATGGACTGGGACACCGGAGTGCTGATCTCCGGCGACGCGATGGGTGTGGCGTACCACCTGAGCCGCCGTGTGGGGGTGCAGGCCCACGACACGGTGGCGGTGTTTGGCTGTGGCCCGGTGGGGCTGGGGGTCGTGGCGCTATGGAGCTTCCTGGGTGCGCGGGTGATCGGGGTGGACATGAGCCGTTACCGCCGGGATCTGGCCGAGAAGCTGGGGGCCTGGAAGACGGTGGAGGCCGGCAGAAAGAACACGCCGGAGAGGCTTCGGAAGCTCACCGGCGGGGACGGTCCGGACACCTGTCTGGAGTGCACGGGCAGGCCGGAGGCGGTGGCGCTGGCTTTCGAGGCGGCGCGCAAGGGCGGCACGATCGGCATCGCGGGCGAGCAGCCTCAGGCCTGCTTCAACCCCAGCCGGGACCTGATCCACAAGGAGCTCAATGTCTACGGCGCCTGGTACTTCCGGGTCGGCGAGTTTCCGGGCATGGTGGAGCTGTGGCGGCGGGGCCTTAGGCCGCGGAAGATGGTGACCCACCGCTTCGCGCTTGAAGAGGCCCAGAAGGGCTACGACCTGATGGCTCAGCAAGGCTGCGGGAAGGTGCTGTTGGTGCAGTACTGACGTGGCATGCCTGTCAATGCCCCACCCCGGGAGACGATCTTCATGTACGAGATAAGGCCGCGCCACATCTACGCGATGGACTGGGCGCTCCAGGACGAGCGCAATGTACGGCGGCTGGAGGCGCTGCTCGAGGGTCTTGGGCGCAGCATGGCGGAAGTCCGGGTGCTGGCCGCCAAGGACCTGCCTCAGGCCATCGCCGAGAGCCGGTGGATCGGCGAGGTCCGGCAGGGGGCGTACAAGCACTCAGGCGACCCGGACTTGCTGTTCACCGCCTTTCGGTGGCTCACCCCCGAACAGCGGGCGGAAGTGTCCCGAAGCGACCTGTTCCGCCGCTGCGTGGAAGCCCACGACACCTACGGCGACTGCAAGCAGTGGTTCACCGGGGGGCGGATCCAGGCCATGCTCGGGGCCGCTCCCTTCCACCACTACGAGCTGCACGACCGGTGGAAAGCGGAGCATGTGTGCTGGACGCTGCACGACATCCACTCCGCCTGGGGCTGCGTGCACCGCTGCTCGTACTGCCAGCGAGGCTCGGTGTACGTGGTGAACCTCAATGTCGAGCAGTTCGTGGGCAAGGTTGGGGAGCTCCTGGACGAGACGCCCTGGCAGAAGACCTTCCGCTACGATGTGGAGCAGGACGTCTTCGCGATCGAGCCCGAGTATGGGGCCTGTGAGATGCTCCTGCGCGAGTTTGCACGCCGCCAGGACCAGTACCTGATCTTCTTTACCAAGAGCGCCAACACCGACTTCTTGCTGTCCTTGCCCCACAACGGGCACACCATCATGCTGTGGACGCTGTCGACGCACACCGCCGGCCGCCGCTATGAGGCCGGAACGGGGACGATGGAGGAGCGGATCGAGGCCGCCCGGCGCTGCCAGGAAGCGGGGTACACGGTGCGCTTCAAGCTCAAGCCCATCATCCCCCACCGCGGCTGGCGTGAGGAGACCACCGCGATGTTTGAGTACCTCTACTCGCGGGTGAAGCCGGACAACCTGAGTATGGAGCTGGTGTTCGTCGACAGCATGGCGGAGCTGGAGGAGACCCTGGGCAGAGACAGCCTGGACGCGGAGTTCGTGGCCGCGGCGGCGGAGGCGGAGGCCGAGCGCGGAGATAATTGGCGTCGCGATCTGGACGGCGAGAAGCCCTTCCCCTTCGAGGTCAAGCAGGAGGTCTACCGTCATGTGATCGGTGAGTCGCGGCGTCTGAGCCCGGAGACCCCGGTGACGCTGTGCGCCGAGACCCAGCGGATGTGGGCGGCGCTGGGTGACCTGCTGGACGGCGAGCCGTGGAACTATCCGTGCAACTGTGGCCCGCACTGCACGCCGGGACTGCGGCGGATCACGGACGTGGCCGGGCCCGACGCGCATCGCATTGCGACGGCCGCGGCGCTGGGCCGCATCCCGGCGGATGGCTGAGGGCGGTGGCGACCGGCCGGGAGCGGGGCGACGGGGCAGTCCCGGGGCCGCAGTGAGCAGCCCAATGGAACCCATGGGCGGCTCGGTTGTATGTTACCGGGTATGGTGTCGTTCGTCTCACGTCCTCGCCGGCCGGTGGGGACGTGCCCGCAGTCGGGCAACGCCCCGGGGGTGTGGCGGCCTACGACTGCGGTTCCGACGTGTCGCCGTGGGGACGGCCGACACGGTGTCGCCGCCCGATCCGGATGTGGACGCCCCCCGCATGAGGGGCGTGACCGGAGGCACTTCCGTTCTGGGCCGGCCGCACGCGGAGACCCAAGACAGGTGCGCCGCGGCGCCCATCCGTACCAAGGAAAGGGAGATGCGAAGATGCGCAGAGGCTTCACGTTGATCGAACTACTGGTGGTCATCGCGATCATCGCCATCCTGGCGGCGATCCTGTTCCCGGTGTTCGCAAGAGCCCGTGAGAAGGCCCGGCAGGCCAGTTGTCAGTCGAACCTCAAGCAGATCGGCATTGCCGCGGCCATGTACTCCCAGGACTACGACGAGATCTGCGTGTACACCCACGCCGAAGTGGATGGCGCCGACGGGTTCAGCGGCACGGACTACTCCTGGCGTGTGTCGCTTCTTCCATACATCCGTAATGTGCAGATATTCCAGTGCGCCAGCTACCGCCCGGGCAATCGCTTCGACGGTAGCAACCCCGACGTCGGCCTCAATGGCGGCTATGCGATGAATGCGGTGCACTGGGCGGCCGGCGCGCCCACTCCGCCCAGCGGCTGCTCGGACAGCGCCGTGTGGGATGCCTCCAATGTCATCACCTTCACCGACTACAACGACGGCATCACGATCGCCAACGAGGGCGGGTCCAACACCCACGGGTTCGTGCGAGAGGATGCGGGTGGCGTTCGTCACAACGGCGGCGCCAACTACTGCTTCTACGACGGGCACGTCAAGTTCCTCAAGCCCACGGCCGTCAACTGCGCGGACGGGAACTGCCAGTGGTGCATCGAGGTACAGTAGCCCACCTGCGAGCCCCGCAGGTGGCCGGATCGTTGCCACGAGCCAGGGCTTGAGCCCTGGCTCGTGGCCTTTGCGCGGAGTGCCCCATGCCCACCGGTCTGTACGTCCACATCCCGTTTTGCCTGCGCAAGTGCACCTACTGTGACTTCAACTCCATCGTGGCCGGCGAGCCGCTGCGCCACGCCTATCTGCAGGCCGTGCTTTCAGAACTCGCCCGCTACCGGGGCCACCGGGTGGACACCGTGTACGTGGGGGGCGGCACCCCGACCACTTACGATGCGACGGCCCTCGCCGAGCTCCTGGCGGCCATCGGCGCGGCACTGGACGTGGCCCCCGGCGCCGAGGTGACCCTCGAGGCCAATCCGGGCACGGTGGCCCTCCCGGGCCTGCAGACGCTGCGCGCGGCAGGCTTTGGGCGCCTCAGCCTGGGAGTACAGTCGTTTCGTGACGAGGAGCTGCGCCTGCTGGGCAGGACTCACACGGCCGCGGAGGCCGCGGCGGCGGTGCAAAACGCCCGGGATGCGGGGTTTGGCAATGTCTCGGTGGACCTGATCCGCGGACTGCCGGGGCAATCGCTGCGTGACTGGCTGAGCTCGGTTGAGCGGGCCATCGCGGTTGGCCCCGAGCACATCTCCGCCTACGGGCTGTCGCTGGAGGAAGGTACGCCGCTGACGGAGCAGGTGCGGTCGGGGCGGCTACCCGCCCCGGAGGGTTCCGAGGACCCGGATTGGGTCCGGCGCACCGTGGAGGTGCTGGGAGGCGGCGGCTACGCGCGGTACGAGATCTCCAACTACTGCCGGGCAGGCCGGGAGAGCCGCCACAACCTGAACTACTGGCACAATGGGGAGTACATCGGGATCGGGGCGGGAGCGTGGAGCTATCTGGAGGGCGAGCGGTACCGGAATGTGGCCGACCCGGCGCAGTACACGAGCCGGGCCCTGGAGGGAACCGAACTGGTCTGCGAGCGCGAGCGTCTGTGTACTCAGGAGGCGTTGGGAGAGACGATCATGCTGGGCCTGCGGACGGTGGCGGGCCTGGACATGGCGGGGCTGTCCCGGCGGTTCGGCGTGGATGTTGCGGAGCGCTACTGTGGCACGATTGGCCAACTGGTAGCCGCGGGGATGCTGGTGGCCGATGGGGAGCGTCTGCGACCGACGCCGGAGGGGATGCTGTGGCAAAATGCGGTGGCGCTGCGGTTCCTGGCCTGAGTCCGGAGGGCGGGAGGGCGGGGTTGGCCCGGTGCCGTGTCCCCGTCGGCGGGAACAAACAGGTCTTCACAGCCCGGGTGGGCCGTAGTATACTGAGACTGGATGAGCATCCGTGGGCGGCCGGGACAGGCCCGGTGGCCCTGTCAACCTCGTAGGCTTCCTGCCCCAGGGGTCCGGCGGGCGGTACCGCTTCGGGCCGTGGAGAGCGGGTACCCCGTGGATCACCGCGGGCGAAAGGGTGAGACAGCATCATGGCCGGGCGAGCTTATCTTGCTTTGGTTGTCGCTATCGCCGCGCTGGGGCTGGGGGCGCTTGTGGCCTCTGCGGCCCCGGTGCCGGTCTACTCCGGCTCCGGTCAGGTGACGGGCTGGGGCGGCGGGAAGGCCGAGATCAGCAGGGCCACCAAGTACGAGGAATCCTCGGCTATCGAGATCGAGACGAAGGGCTACTACGAGGGTGGCTTTCTGAAGCTCGCGACCCCCATCGACCTGGCCGAGCATGTGAAGAGCGGGGCCGGCAGCAGTATGGTGGTGATGGTGAGGATCACCGCCGCTCAGGCCACCAGGGGCCAGGGCCGACGCGGGCGGACCGGACGCGGGCGACGCGGTGATGCGACCGGTCCCGGAATGCCGGCGCAGAACGTCGGCCTGGCCGACGCCGCCGAGGACCCCAACTTGATCTATGCCCAGATGCCCGGGATGCCCGGGATGCCTGGAATGGGTGCCCCCGAAGGCATGGGGATGCCCGGAATGGGGATGCCCGGAATGCCCGGAATGGGTGCCCCCGAAGGTATGGGAATGCCCGGAATGGGAATGCCCGGAATGGGAATGCCCGGAATGGGTGGGGGCGAAGGCATGGGAATGCCCGGAATGGGAATGCCCGGAATGGGTGGGGGCGAAGGCATGGGGATGCCCGGAATGGGAATGCCCGGAATGGGTGGGGCCGAGGGCATGGGGATGCCCGGAATGGGTGGTACGACGGGTCGTCGGGGCGGTCGCACCTGGCAGCAGCGAACGCTGCGGCCTCCCAAGCCGCTGGAGGCCGTGCGCGTCGTCCTGCTCACCGATGAGGGCCAGATGGACGGCGGCTCGTACCTTGTCTCCAAGCTACAGAAGAAGGGCGACTGGTCTGAGGTCAAGATCCCCTTCAACAAGTTCAAGGGTCCCGGGGCCAAGAAGGCCACCAAGCTGTTGGGCGTGATCTTCACCGGTGATTCGGTGGGCAAGGTGTTCGTGGGCCACGCCGAGATCCAGGGCTCCTGAGGCCGCAGGTGTGAACGCAGGTACAGGGAGACCTCCTCTTTGGGAGGTCTCCCTTTGTGTGTCAACGGCGCGCCGGGGCGTGAACGAGACGGCCGGGACGAGGGGTCAAGAACCCGACGAGTCGGGCTTTGCACTCAGATCGTGCACGAAGGTGGCGGAAGGTGCCCGGAGTGGTCCCGCCCTGCGGGAGGTAGACCGCGCGGTCGTAGGCGGGCAAGCGGGTGCTCGCACCCGCCGGGACCTGTATCCGGCCCGGTTGGCTACGTCCGTGCGGGCCGGATGTGTCACCCATGTCCTGTCGTACCGCACCATTCGGCCCCTGCGACCGGCCGCTTGCCCGGAACCTGAATGATCTGAGTGGAAAGCTCGACCCAAGCATGCTTCGGCGGGGCGCCACGGCCGACAGCATCCTGATCTGTTCCAGGGGAGCCGACCGCAATGGGGATTGCACTCAAGGGCGGACTGCTTGTGGACCCGCAGTCCGGGTCCTGCGAGCAGACGGATGTCTGGCTCGAGGGCGACACGGTCGTGGGTCTGGGTCCCTGCCCCCACCCTGGGCCGTGGGAGGTGGTGGACGTGGTGGGTCTGACCGTCTGCCCCGGTCTCATCGATGTGCACGTGCACCTGCGGGAGCCGGGACAGACGCACAAGGAGACCATTGCCAGCGGAACCGCGGCCGCCGTGGCCGGTGGCTTCTCGACGGTCTGCTGCATGCCCAACACCGCCCCGCCCATCGACCGGCCGGACAGGGTGGCGGAGCTTCTCGGGATCGTGGCCCGTGACGCGCGCTGTCGGGTGCTGCCTCTGGGCGCCGTGACGCTGGAGCACGGAGCGGACGCGTTGGCGGACGTGCCCGGTCTGCTCCGGGCCGGCTGCGCGGCGGTCACCGACGACGCCTTCCCGCTACAGGAGCGGGCGCTGATGGGCGCGGCGCTGGGGGCCGTGCGGGAAGCAGGCGCGGGGCTGATCGTGCACTGCGAGGACAAGAGGCTCAGTGCCGGTGGGGTGATGAACCGCTCAGAGCTGTCCGGGGAGCTCCGCCTGCCGGGCCAGGACGCGGCTTCTGAGGTGGAGGCCCTGAGGCAGTGGCGGGCCGCGGCCGCGGGGCTATCGGGCCCGGTGCGCTTCCACGTGGCCCACGCCAGCACCGCCGCGACGGTGGCCTTGGCCGGGGAGCTCCGCCGCGGGAGCGGGCCGCTGCGGGGGCTGACCCTGGAGACGGCCCCGCATTACTTCGCGCTCACGCAAGAGCAGGTGCGCCACTGCGGCGCCGATGCGAAGATGAACCCTCCGCTGCGGAGCGAGTCGGACCGGCTCGCCATCCGCCGGGCGCTGCTGGAGGGCGCCATCTCGGTGATCGCCACCGACCATGCGCCCCACACGGAGCAGGAGAAGTCGGCCGGCATGTTGGAGGCGCCCTTCGGTGTCGTGGGACTGGAGACCGCATTGGCCGTGGCGCTCACGGAGCTTGTGCACTCCGGGCAGATGACGCCGGCCGGGATGATCTCACTGATGACATGCAACGCCGCCCGCGCCCTGGGACTGAGGGCCGCGGACGGCCGGGAACTGGGGGTGCTACGGGTGGGCGGCGTCGCCGATATCACCATCGTGGACACCGCCGCTGAGTGGACGGTGGAGCCCCGAGAGTTCCGTTCGCGGGCGCGCAATACGCCCTTCGCCGGCCGGCGGCTACGAGGCAGGGCGTGGGGCGTCTTGGCGGGTGGCCGTTTCGTCATGCGGGAGTACCAACCGATGACAGCCACTCTGCCTGCCCCCCACCCGCCAGAGCGAGCGTGAGCAACTGCCCGGCGGTGTCCTCGACGAGCGGGGCCTCCCAGAGCTGAGCGACCCATCCGGCGGGCAGAGCCTTCTTCCCGGCAACGGCGCCCACGATCGCGCCGGCGATGGCGGCTCGAGTCCCGGCGTCGCCTCCGCCGAGCGCCGCCATCAGGATCACCCGCTCAGGGTCCCACTCACCGGAGAGGCAGCAGTACAAGGCGGCACCGACGGCCTCGAACACGGCTCCGCCCTGCCCCAGACCGCGCAGCGCGGTGGTCACGGGGACGGCCGCCTCCCAGGTCGCCCGGGCCCGGTACAGGGCGTCGCGGCAGCGGCCGGAGGGCAAGAGGGACTGCAGCTCAAGGCACAACTGTGTGGGGTGCAGGACGCCTTTGGCGCCACGGGCCACGGCATGGGCCACCGCCAGCGCCCCGGCCAGGGCCTCTTCATTACGGTGCGTGATCATCCCGCAGGTGTGGACATCTTCCTTCAGACCCGTCTCGTGGAAGGTGTGAAGGAGGCCCACGGGCGCGATGCGCGCCGCCGGCGCGGCGCCCGCGGCGAAGCGTCCGGTGTCGCCGGCCTCGGTCCACGGCACCCCGCGCTGCAGGCGGCGCAGAGCAAGCCAGGTGGACTGACCGATGACGCCACCGTCGCCGCGGAACCACACCAGGTACGACCGCACCAGCTCGGGGCCCTCGACGCGACCGGCACTGATCAGCGCCCGGGCCGTGGCCATGGCCAGGCCGGCAACAGCGGTGCTCCTCACCAGCCGGGCGTTCGCGGGGGTGCAGCGGTCGGCCATGTAGGCCTCCAGGGCCTCCGGCCCACCCGTATCCGCACAGCCAGCACCCATGGCTCCGCCTATCGCCAGTCCCAGCAGACACCCGGCAAATCGGTCGGCTACTTCCGCATTCATTGGGTCACGACCACCTCCGGAAGACGCAATGGGCACCTTATGCTCGTATTCTACACGTTTTCCATCTTCCCTACAAGTGCTGATTTTCTCCAGTTATCGCTTCATCAACGTTGTTTTGTGCTTTTCCAGGCCACTTTCTTCTACTTGCCTCACATTGTCGACCGCTCCACGCCGACCGCATGTCGGGAGGTCCCGGGTCGTGTCCGACACGGGGGGACGGTGAAGCGGAGGCATGGCCGACGGCCGGGGCCGCTGTTGGTCTTTTAGTGGCTTTTTGGTGGCGTCTCGGTGGCCGCGCGGCGCGTCATTGCGGTACGGTCGTGGCGGGTGAAGCCGGGGGCCGCCTGAGGTATGCTCGCAGGATGACTGCCCGCGCATGGGGGGTGCCCGCGGCTCACCGCGCCGGCGCTGGATTTGAGCCCGGCGGGTCGGTGGGAGCCGGCCGCCGGGCGTGCTTGGAGCGTGTCCGGCGGTCTTCCGGGGGCCACCGGTGAGGCGCATTTGACGCTGCCGGGGGCCTGTGCTATAGTGCCGCCACCCCCCCAATCCAACGGGCGGCCCATGCCCATTGGAGACGCTCTATGCTCCCTTGGCAGGAGATCATCGACTCACTTCGCCACATTACCGTTGTCGATGTGGTCGATATCGGTCTCATCGCGTTCATCATCTATCATCTCTCCCTCGCCCTCCGCGGGACCCGTGCGTTGTCTCTGGCCAAGGGCATCATCGTGGTGGCCGCCCTTCTGTGGCTCAGTACCGGTCTGCCGACCTTCAACTGGATTCTGCGCAGAGTCGTGCCGACCGGTGTGATCGCGCTGGTGGTGATCTTCCAGCCCGAGCTGCGCATGGCTCTTGACCGTCTGGGACGCTCGCGTCTGGTGCGTCTGGGCCTGTTCGAGGTTCAGGAGGCCCATCTGGACCGGGTGGTGAGCGAGGTGATGGATGCGGCGGAGTCCATGGCGGCGCGGGGAGTGGGCGCGCTGATCGCCATGGAGCGCGACGCCAGCCTGATGGACATCACGCGCACGGGCAAGACCATCAACGGCCTGGTCTCTTCGGAGCTGATCACGACGATCTTCGTGCCGCGCAGCCCTCTGCACGACGGCGCCATCGTGATTCGGGACGATCGCATCGTGGCCGCCGGTTGTGCGCTCCCCCACTCGGAGAATCCGGGGCTCTCGGCGACCACCGGCATGCGCCACCGCGCGGCACTGGGGCTTTCGGAGCGAACGGATGCGGTGTGTGTGGTGGTCTCGGAGGAAACGGGTGGTCTGGCCCTGGCGGTGAACGGCACTTTGACCCCGCCACTGGAGCGGATTCAGATGACGGAGAGGCTCCTGGAGTTGTTCGAGGCCAAACAGCAGTCTTCGCGCCTGTTTTTCTGGCGCAAGTAGGGCAAGACGGGCGGAGACCGGCCCGCCGCGGTTGCCGCCGGAGAACCGGGCTTTGCCGCCGGCTCATGGCGTGTCTGGTTGCGCCCTGCGGGCGCCGGAGTCCTCGGAGGCCTGGGATAAGCCAGGTCTCCCCGAACCGAGCCTCTACGGAGTTGCGGGACTATGCTCACCAGCGCCCTGCGCGAGGTCCAAAGGAACCTGGCACTGAAGCTGTTCTCGGTCCTGCTGGCGGCGGGGCTGTGGGTGTACGTGATCAACACCGAGGACCCGGTGCGGCGGGACAGCCTGGACCGGCCGGTGGAGGCCGTCGGGGTGCCGCAGGGGCTGGCTGTGGTTCGCATCCGGCCGGAGCGGGTGAAGGTCCAGCTCGAGGGCCGCGTGTCCAGTCTCCAGCCGGGGGCGTTGTCGCAACTGCGTGTGGTGGCCGACCTGGCCGGAGGCAGTCCCGGGCGCAATACGGTGGCACTGGGTGTCATGGGGGTCCCGGAGAGGGTGAGCCCGCCGGAGATCGACCGCCCCAACGTCCATGTGTGGCTGGACCAGGAGTTCGGCAAGAGCCTGCAGATCGAGGTGGTGCTGGGCGGGAAGCCCGCCAAGGGTACCTCGGTGCTGGGCAAGCCGACGGCGCGGCCCACGGCGGTGGCGGTCTCCGGGCCGGAGGGCGCCGTGGAGCGGGTGGCGCAGGTGGTGGCCAGAGTCGACGTGGCCGGTGTCTCGGAGCACAAGACGGTGACGGCCGAGGTCGAAGCCCTCGATGCCCGCGGCATGCCGGTATCGGGGGTCTCGTTGGAGCCGTCGAAGGTCACCGTCGCGGTCCCTGTGGCCGCCGCGGCCACCAAGCGTGTGGAGGTGCGGCCCAGGATCGGGAGGGCTCCGGACGGTCTGAGGACGACGACCGTCCGCGTCACCCCGCGCACGGTGCTGGTCAAGGGCGCTCCGGAGACGATCGAGGCGCTCACGGAAGTGAGCACGGAGTGGCAGGGGATCGGCAGGCAGCATGCGAGCACCACGACCTACCGGGTGCCTTTGGCCTTCCCCTCGGGCGTCTGGCCGGCGGAGGACGTGCGCTCCGTGGAGGTGCAGGTGTCTTTGGCGCCGATCGCTCCGCCGTCCTCTCCGGCGCCGGCCACAGGGCCGCCCGCCGAGGCGACGGGGGGCCGGGACGTCACGCCGCCCGCGGGAGCGGTACCGGAGCCGGGAGCGGAGGAACCGCCGGGTGCTGAGGGCTCAGGGAAGGCTCCGCCGTCTCCGCAACCCGGGACGGGGCGTGAGGCCGCCGAGAAGGACGACGAGGACAACCCGTCGGAGACGCCGCCCTCCGGCACTCCGGAGGCGGGCGATGCCAAGGCGGGGCGCCCGCAGCCGCCGGTAGCCGAGGCTGGGCGGACGCCGCGGCTCAGGGCCGCTGAACCGCCGAGGGCGCAGCCCAAGAGCGGGCCGGCCGGGGACCTGGCACACGGCTCGGACATCGCCGCCGGCCGCGGGGCGAAGGCGAAGGCCGCCGGAGAAGCCAAGGCACCCCGGGGCGATCTCAGCGGGGGCAAGGCCGGTCCATAGGGCCGGCATCGGCGCCTTCCGGGGGCAGGTAGGCTTCGGCCAGCGCCGCATGGCCGGGGTCGTGCCGGGCCCTATTGCGGCAGGCCAGCGCATGGTCCTGATTGGCGTAGCAATAGGCGCATCCGGCCGGACAGAGGTCATAGGCGCCGATGTCCACGGCCTTTGCGCACCCACACCCCTTGCGGCTGGGAGCCGGGGGGACTCTAGCGGGCAGGTCCGCGCCCAGGCTTCGCAAGAGGTCCGCGTCGATGCACCGCGCTTTCCTGACTAGACCACCCACGATATCCGGGTTGCAGCAGGCCTCCACCGCCATTCCCCGCTCTCGCCCCATCTCACCGATTCGCTGCGCCAGCTCCGACCGCCGGGCCGGCGTGGGCTCCAGATGGCAAAGGCCCGCCTGCTCGAAGGCCCGGCGCTGCCGGCGGTAGGGAGACATGAAGCTGAGCACACAGCGCCGGGCATAGCCCGCCAACTCGCCGGAGAGCCGCTCGAAACGGCGCAGCGTCTCCTCAGGGTCGCTGTGCTGGGTGAGCACGATGGGGTCGAAGCGCCAGATCAGGGTGTCGGGCCCGTACTCCCTGCACAGCGCCCGCGCCTGAGCCAAGGCCTCATCGGTCGCCACGACTCGGGGCTCCAGGGCCCGGTGGTGGCCGGTTATGGTGTACTGCACGTAGAACGGGTAGCGCCGCCCGATGCTCCGCAGCCCTTCCCACAGGGGAGCCAGGTTCTTGGTCCAAAGCACCATTCCCCCCACATCGCGAGGGTCGAGGCTCACCTGCAGCCACCGCCGTGAGAAGGGGTGCCAATAGGCGCAGGCACCCTCCCGGACCCGGCGCAGGAGCCAGTCGGAGTAGAATGCCGGGATGTCGGTGCGGCGGCTGGCCGAGATGATTGTCTTCATATCCGACGGCTCGCTTGGCAGAGGCAGTCACAGTTCGTCCAACTGCGCAGGAATGTGCTCGCCGGGTGGGGAACCTGGCACCCGGCTTGCACGGCGATGGAAACGGGGCCGAGAAGCGGCGACCGGGACCGCCGTCGCCGGGGGCCGTGTACAGTGTAGCCTGCGGGCGGGCGGGGCGGCAAGGCCGTACACAGCCGGCGTGGCCTGTGCGTGATGTAGCCCTCTCGCGGGCGGGGCGGCAAGAGCCCGTCGGCCGAGCCATGCGAGCGGTGCCGTGGCGGCCACCGGCGCAGCGCGATCTTCCGTACCTTTGGAAAGCCCGCCGTACCTCCCTTACGAAGGAGACCGTGGATGAGATCCAGCACCTGGCTTCTCGCACTCGCCGTGGCATCGCTGCTGGGCTGCGCCTGCGCGGACGATCCCCCCGAGGGCTTCAACCCGGATACCATGATGCGCAGTTCCGACGTCCGGCGCGGCATGGCGGCCGTAGGCAAGAGCGTATTCCACGGTGTGGAGATCACCGAGTTTGGGATGGAGATCCTCGCCGTTCTGGAGAAGTCCAATCTCGGCAAGGACCTCATCGTCGGCCGGATCCTGGACGGTCCGGTAGTGGAGCGCGATTGCGGCGTGATGGGAGGGATGAGCGGCAGTCCCGTCTACGTGGACGGGAAGCTCATCGGCGCGGTGGCCTACACCTACATCTTCGAGAAGGAGCCGGTGTGCGGCATCACCTCCATCGAGTCGATGCTGGTGGCCCTAGACGGGCGCGGGCGGGAGCCCGCGGCGACCGAGAGGACGCCGCCGCCGCAGGCCTCGACCCGTGAGGAGCAGTTCCGTCTCGCCGGCCGGGACATCACCGGGGTCAAGATCGTGTCGCGCGAGAAAGCGGCCGCGGGCTTCGAGGGCGAGCACACCCTGCTGATGTGCCCCGTCTCCGCCCCGCTGTACTGTGCCGGGCTGCCGGCACCGGCCCTGGAGTACCTGCGCGGCCAGTTCAAGGACAGCGGCATCGAGCCTATCGCCGGCCCCGGGATGCGCCGCCAGATCGTGGAGACCGAGCTGGTGGCCGGTTCGGCCTTCGGCGGACTGCTGGCCTCCGGAGACTTCGATATCAGCACCGGCGGGACTTTGACCTACCGCGATGGAGACCTGGTCCTGGGCTTCGGGCATCCCTTCATGGAGCTGGGCAAGGTCGACGTGCCGCTGACCACCTCCTGGGTTCACGACTTCGTGCCCTGCTACAATCGGACGGACAAGATGATGTCGCCGATGAAGGAGGCCGGCCACCTGACCCAGGACCGCTCCTGGGCGGTCGGGGGGCGGCTGGGCGAGTCCGCCGCGCGGGTGCCGGGCACCTTCAAGATCACCGACCGGACGCGGGACATGACCAGGACCTATCACCTGGACATGCTCCGGGACCGCAGCCTGACCGGCCGCATCATCGCCAGCGGCGCTCTGTCGGCCCTCTACGCCACTTACAACAGCGGCAGCGAGGGCACGGTGCGCTGCAGGTTCCGGGTTAAGAGCGACCGCGGTGATGAGATCTCCCGGGAGGACATCTTCTACCACAACGGCGGGTTCGAGGGCCCGGCCCTGGGTGACATGATGTCCGCCATCAGCCTGCTCAACGACAATCGGTTCCGCCCCGGCGACATCACCGAGGTCGACTTCGAGGCCGAGCTGGATGACGCCGACAATACGGCCGCCATCGAGGGGCTCTACACCGACCAGACCGTGGCCAGGGCCGGGGAGGACCTGACCGTTCGCGTCCGCCTGCGCCCCGATGCGGGAGAGCCCGTGATCCGCTCGTTCACACTGAAGATGCCCCAGGACCTCCCCAAGGGGCGCCTGCGGGTGGCGGTGGGCAGCGGAACGGCGGCCATGCAGGTGCGGGCACGGGTGGGCATCCTCCCCCCGCCGGTGTTCGATCTGGATGATGCCATCAAGGTGATCCAGAGCATCGAGCGCGGCAACCAGCTTTTCGTGGCGGCAGGAGTGCTCAACCGCGACCTTTCCGTGGGCGGCACCCGCCTCCCCGGACTGCCCACGGTGTTCCTGGACCTGATCCGCAACTCCCAGCGCACCGATGTGCAGCGTGGCGGCCAAGAGGTCTCCTGTACCACGGACATGCCGTGGGTGCTGTACGGCTCGGCCCATCTGACTTTGGCCACCGAGGACCGTCTGGGCCGCCGCGGCAAGGCGGCGCCGCCCGAGCAGGCCGGCGGCGAGAGCGCGGAGGAGGCCGCCGTCCGTGCTCCCCGGGGCGTGCCCGCGGGCCTATGGTGGGCTGCTTCGGCCTTCGCCCGTCCGGGCCGAGAAGCGGCTCTCGGCGGGCCGCTGCCGCGCTACGGCCGCCCGGTGGCGGAGGACGAGGAGGGCGCGGAGGAGGGCGAAGAGGCCAAGAAGCCCGAGAGCGCCAAGGACGAGAACGGGGACGAGAAGGCAGACGAGGACGAGACGGAAGAAGAGGAAGAGGAGGCTGAGGAGCCCGCCAAGGACAAGAACGGGGGCGCCGTCGCCCGCACTCCCGCGGTATGGACACAGAGCTCGGCCGAGGACTTCGCCAAGGGCCAGACCGAGGGCATCGCCTTCCGGAGCGACGGCGCCGCCTGTCTGACCCCGCGCTGGACCCGGATGTCTGCCGCCGGCGGCGCCTATGTGCCGGCCCTGGCCGCGGGCCCCGGCGGTGTGTTCGCGGGCACCGGCGACGATGGGAAGGTCTTCGCCCTCGCCTCCGGCTCGCCCGAGCTACTGCTGGATACCGGCCAGTTCGGCGTGGCCTCGCTGCATGTGGCCCCGGACGGCGCGGTGCTGGCCGGAACCATGCCCGGCGGACGCCTGTTCCGCATCGCGGAGGGCAAGGGAACGGAGCTGTGCGCTCTGCCGGCCGACTACATCTGGGACATCATCGATGCGCCCGAGGGGGGCTTTCTCGTCGCCACCGGCGCACCGGCCACCGTCTACCACGTCGACCCCGGGGGGAAGACCGAGGTCGTCGCCCAGCTCAAGGAGGCCCACGCACTGCGGCTCTTGCAGACCGGCGGCTCTCTGTACATCGGAACGGCCCGACGCGGAGCTCTGTACCGCAAGGAGGCCGACGGGCCGATCACATCGCTATACAGCACTGCGGACGCGGACATAACCGACATGGTGCAGGCGCCCTCCGGGGGCGTGGTCATCTCCACAGGGAGCAAGGGGAGCGTAGTGCTCGTAGACCCCGGCGGGCAGGCCACGGTGCTGTACGAGGATGAGGACAAGAGCGTGCTGAGCCTGGCGCGTGCGGGCGAACGTCTCCTGGCCGGTCTGGGCGGCAACGGGCGGATCATCGAGATCTTGGACCGAACGACCAACGCCCTTGTGCGCGAGGCCGACGAGGGTCAGATCACCGCGCTGTGCGCCCACGGAGATAAGGTCTACGCCGGCGTCTCCAATCCCGGGGAGCTGCTGACGGCCGACTACTCCGCCGGCGGCGACGGGAAGCTGGATTCCGAGCCGATGGACGCCAAGCGCCGCGCCCGCTGGGGACGGGTGGACTGGGACGCCGTGGTCCCCGACGGCTGCCGGCTCGGACTGAGCTTCCGCTCGGGCAACACCCAGGACCCGGACGACAGCACCTGGAGCCCGTGGTCCGCGCCTCTGGCCGATCCCGGCCGCGACCACCCCGGCGCCCCACCGGCCCGCTTCCTCCAGTATCGAATCGAGATGCAGAGGGCCGACGCCGCTCCCTGGCCCATGCTCCGGTGGCTCACCATCGCGTACCTCACCGACAACCAATGCCCCACCATCAAGGACGTCAAGCCGGCCGAGGGCAAGGCGATCAAAGGCAAGTTCGATGTCTCATGGACGATGTCCGACCCCGACAAGGACAAGCTCAAGGTCCGCCTGCTCGTCAGGGCGCGCGGCGAGAAGGACTACAAGATCGTCAAGTCGGCCATCACCGAATCCAAGTACTCGTGGGATACCAAGACCCTCTCCGACGGCGCCTACGACCTGCGCCTGGTGGTCGACGACGGCCTGTCCAATCCCGAGAACCCCTGCACCACAACCCTGGACATCGCCAACATCACCATCGACAATACGCCGCCGGAGATCGGCATCATCACCGAACCGGTGAGGCAGGCCGACGGCGGCGTGGCGCTCACCGGCTATGCCATGGACGCCACCTCCATCATCAGCGGCATCTCCTGGCAGCCCAAGGGGGAGGACCCGTGGCAGGCGGCGAGGCTGGATGATGGCCTGTACGACTGGCGCTACGAGCGGTTCCTCATCGTCACTTCGCCCTTCAAGGAGACGGTAGAGGAGCTCACCATCCGCGCGCGTGACGCCGCGGGCAACGTGACGGACAAGACCGTCAAGCTCCCGAAGCTGGAGACGCCCAAGGCCGAAGGCTAGACGGCGTCCTCACCCCCGGCCCCTTCACGCGCCCAGACGGCGGGCGCTTGGCGAGGGGTGCACGGCAACGGCGGGAACGGCCGTGGCCCGGGAGCGGCAACGGCGGCGACGGGCACAGACACTCACAGCTTGCGGTCGGACAGTACCAAGATCATGAGGAGGTCCGAGCCGATGAAGGCAAAAGACATCATGAGCACCACCGTGCTCGCGGTGCAGGACACCGATCAGGCCATACATGCCGTGCAGATCATGGCGGACAACGATATCGGCGGGCTGCCGGTGGTCAACGAGACCGAAGTCCTGGTGGGCATCGTCACCGAACAAGACCTGCTTTTGCTGGAGGAGACCGAGGTCCCGCGGGTCAAGGCGGCTCTCTATGGGCTGTGGATCGAGCCCTCCCGCATGGTGGAGGAAAACGCCAAGCGCCGGGGTCTTTTGGTGCGCGATGTCATGACCAAGAAGGTCATCACCTTCTCTCCCGATACCCCGGTGATTGAGGTGGCCCAGACGATGCACAGCCGCCGTATCGGCCGCGTCCCCATCCTCGAAGACGGCCGAGTCGTGGGCATCATCGCCAGGAGCGACGTGATGCGCGCCATCGCGGAGGGCAAGACCCTGAGCGAGTGAGGAAGCGCTGTGGCAATCGGCGCCGCCCCCCCAACGGCGACAGGCGCCCGCCGTTGGGGGGGCGGCGCCAACGACCTCCTCACCCCCGCCCCCCTCGAGGGCGCCGGCCGCGAGCGCCGGGGGCCGGGGGAGCTCACAGCGGCGCCGCGGGCCAGCGGCGGATGGGCAGCACGTCGATGGCCGCGCGGGGCGAGAGCTTCGCCACGTACACCGCGCACTGCGCCACATCCTCGGGCCCCATGAGCAGCTCCGGCTCCCAGTCCGGCCGCTGTGAGCGGACGAGGTCTGTGTCCACCCCGCCCGGGCAGATGGCCGTCACCCGTACACCGTACCGGCGCATCTCGTCGGCCAGCACCTTGCTCAGCCCCAGCACGGCGTGCTTCGAGGCCACGTAGGCTCCCTGGTTGGTGTAGGGCCTCAAAGACGCCATCGAGGCGATGTTGATGATGCAGCCGTCCTGCCGCGCGACCATCGCGGGCAGGACGGCCTTGATGCACAAGAACACCCCCCGCGCGTTGACGCCCATCGTCCTGTCCCACTGCTCGATCGTCGTCTCCGCAAGCGGGACCACGGAGAACACCCCGGCATTGTTCACCAGGATCTCGATGTCCCCCAGGCGACACACGGCGGCGGCCGTGAACCGCGCCACCGATTCCTCGCAGGCCACATCGCCCTCCAGTGCCAGCGCCTCCCCACCCGCTTCGGCCACCAGGCGCGCGGTCGCCTCTACCTGCTCTCCTGTCCGCGCCACGCAGGCGACCTTACAGCCCTCGGCGGCGAAGGCCAGAGCCGTCGCCCGGCCGATGCCTCTCCCCGCCCCAGTTATCAACACGGTCTTGCCCTCCAACATACCGTCTACCTCCGGTAGAGTCAGTGAGTCGGCGAGTCGCGAGTCGACGTCATCGGCACCCGTGGGACGGGCTTTCCACTCAGATTATGCAGGTTCCGGGCGGGCGCCGACTCACGTCGCCTCCCCCCCCAGCCCCCCTCTCGGCGTCTCTTCGAGCCGCTTGTACTCCGCCAAACGGCCGGCGGAGACGGGAGGAGGGGGGAGAACGACAGTACTTCGACCGTTCCGGACGCGCGAATGGCGAAATGTGGCCCCGGTGCGTTCATGCATAATGTGGGTTTCCAGCCGGCCGCCGCTGCCGTGGTCGGACGACAGCGGCGCGGTACAGGCCCGCGCCCTGCGGCCCGCGCCCTGCGGCCCGCCGCCGTTGACCGCCTTTGTCGTTGACGCCGTTGTCGTAACTGCCGTTGACCCGCGACCCGCGACTCGTGACTCGCCGACTCGCGACCGCCTCACCCGGGCATCAGATAGTGATTGTGCGTCCCCGTTATCGCGTCCACGATTAGCCAACCCACCATCATGAAGATATCCCCAAAGGCGATGCCCAGGAAAAGCGGCTGCAGGCCGATGAGAGTCTTCACGCCGCCGTAGCGGGCGATGACGGCCTTGATCGCCCAGCCGATGAAGATCGAGAACCACAGGACCTTCATCGGGTACGTCTGCATCATGATAAACCCTACGGGGTGGAACGGGAACCACATGAAGTGCTGGCGCAGGTAGAACAGGAGCAGCGTGAAGCCGCCTCCGGCCGCCATGGCGACGGCATTGGTGAGGCTGGGCTCCCTGGGCGTCTGCAGGAAGTTGGCCAGGAGGCGGAAGCCCCCGGGTCCGGCGCCGGTGATGAACCACGGATTGCACGCCATCCCGCTGTGGGTGTAGACGATCTTCAGATTGGCCCAGTAGCAGATGACCGTGGACAGGACAATGGTCACCGCGAAGGCCTGAAGCATCCGGCGCTTGTCCATGCCGGCGAGATCGGCGATCTTGAGGCTCTGGCAGAAACTGGGCATCAGGAAGGCCCGCAGGTCCGTCATGAAGGCCCGCTCGATGAACATGCCGATCGTCAGGCTCCGGGGCCCAATGCCCGCCGTGCCGGCGAAGGTTGCCATCGTCTCCAGCGAGGACAAGGTGGCCTGAACGAACAGGAGCCCGGATTCGGCGACAACCTTGGTCAGCGCCATGGCGAGGATGACGTAGATCACCATCTGAGCCAGGGCCGCGGGAAGACTCATCCCCGCGGCGGCGCAGAACCACAGCAGGGCCGCAAAGCAGCAGGCGATGCCGATGAAGCAGACGCGGTACGACAGGGGCTCACCCGCGCTGTGGCGCCGGGTGCCCACGGTCTCGTCCCACACGTCGCGCAGGTGGCCGCGGGCCACCCAGAAAGACAGGGCCACATAGGCGATGTAGCCCCCCACCGGCTGCATCCCCAGCCAGCCCGGCTCGCCCCAGGTGGTCATCTCTCCGCCGCTCTTGAACCCCAGCACGTGGGAGATGATGCGCTGCAGCTTGGTGAACCAGAAGAAGAACCACAGCGAGAGCGAGACCTCGCCGCGCAACAGGACCGTGATCCCCACCACCACAGGCCAGATGTACCCCGGGACCCAGCCCACCGCGTTCCACGGCGTCTCGCGGAACAGGGGGGAGAGGTTCACGCTGAGCCTCAGCGCCGGAATCGCAGGAAGGTGGAACTTCAGCCCGTTCTGGAGCTGCAGCAGCACGGCCAGCCCGAAGCCCACCCACATCACTCGGCTACCGAAGAAGGCCTTGTTGGCGAAGGGGTGCAGGCTGTCGGCAGTCATCTCCATGGGTAGGGCCACCAGGGGGAAAGACAGCTTCTCCCGATCGACCCACTGCCTGCGGAACAGCACGCTGAGAAACGCCACCAGGGCATACAGCACCATGGTGAAGCCGCCCCACACCAAAAGGGGCGTGACCCAGTCGCCCCAGGGCAGACGCTCGCCGGGCCGGAGGCCCTCGAAGAACGACACGATCGCCCGCTCCGACTGAGGCGCGAACCACTCTGGCACATATTGCAGGAACAGATCCGCGAACCTGTTCTCCGGTGAGGCATAGTAGAACGGGGACACGACCACAGGGATGAACACGTTCTCAGCCCCGTGGCCGGGGACGAGAGTCGAGAACAACAGCATGCAGTAGATCATCAGCAGCTCGACGCGGGAAAACGGCAGGCGCGGCGAGAGCAGCTTCAGGAGCGGGTTGACCACCAAGACGAGAAACAGCAGGGCGAAGACGGCTCCCGGTGGCAGGTGCTGGGCGCCGAGGAACGTATTGCTGAGGAACACATCGACATAGGGGATGATGAGGCTGAAGACGACGGACAAGAGGAGCCCGACGGCGATGCAGCGGGCGCTGATGCGCCCCGGTTCGGCGGCACCGGTAGTGGCGGCGGCGTGGGCCCCGGGCATGGGCGAAGGGTTCCTGCCAACGAGGTGAGAGGAAGCAAGGGGGCAGGTTCGCCGGGGAGCGCAGGAGTTCCTTGGCAGTAGGGGCCGAGAGCAAGGCGAACAGCGGGGCGTGGCCGTTCCCCGTGCCCACCCCCGGAGGTCTCCCCAACCCCGCTGCGGAAGAGTCCGCCATGCCACCCGACGACCTGGGCTATGTGCTGAGCCGGACCGTGCCGGAAGGGCCCCTCACGGCACGGAACCTGGCGGACTATGTACAGTGCCCGCGCAAGTTCATGCTGTCGTTCTTCTCCACCCCCGCCGACACGGGGCAGTTCATCGGCGGCCCCGCGGTGTTGCACCGGGCCGTGCGGGCGGCGCTGATCGGGTTCTATGCGGCGGAGGCCGGGCGGAGGGGAGCGGAGGAGGGCGGCGGACGGATTGGCGGGCTGGAAAGCCCGCCCCACCAGGGCAATGGCGGGCTGGAAAGCCCGCCCCACCAGGGCAATGGCGGGCTGGAAAGCCCGACCTACGCGGGTGGCGAAAGCCCGACCTACGCGGGTGCCTACACGGATGTGGCCAGAGTCTTCGAGGAGCGCTGGGACGGCTCACTGTGCAAGGATTCCAGGGAAGAAGAAGACCTCCATCGCGACGGGCTGCTGATGCTGCAGCGGCATGTGGAGGCGTTCCGCGCTCCGGCCGCGCAGTGGCGATGCGACGCCCGGATGGAGGCGGAGTTCCACGGTCACCGCTTCGTGGCCGTGGCCGATGTGGCCTGCGAGGAGCCCACACGGTTCCTGCGCTTCTCCACCTCGCGCCGCCCCCCTTCTCCATCCGAGCTGCGCGAGGACCTCTCGTGGGTGCTGCTGTACCTGGTGGGTCGCGCCCAGGGCGATGAGGCGGCCATCGCGACGATGCTCGACCTGCGCCGCACGCGGCCGGTGGACTACTCCCTGGAGCCCGAGGACCGGGAGAGAATGGCGGCCCGCATCGCCGCCATCGCCGGGCGCATCGGGCAGGAGCGGGAGTTCTCACCGGTGAAGAGCAAGCAGTGCCGCTGGTGCCGGTCGCGGGCGCAGTGTCCGCTGTGGCAGGAGGGCTAGGTGTGCCCGGCCGGCCCCTTGCACTGGCTCTCTCGCTGCTGCTTGCCACCGCCGCCTGCTCCGAGGACGGGCGACTCTCGCTGGGCGGGCGCCACCTGCTGGTACGCTACTGGCCGGAGCAACAGGAGCTCGCCCTGCAGGTGCGGCAGGACGCCCAGGATGCCCTGAGCGCCCTGGAACAGCTCCTGAAGCTGAAGGTGGAGCAGACCGTCCTGATCGAGATCGTCCGCTCCCACAGGGAGTTTGTGCAGCGTCTGGGCCATGACATCGCCCCCTGGACGCTGGGGGTCTCGCTGCACCACGCCGGGCACGTGATCCTCAAGCCGCAGGGCACGGAGCGGATGCGCGAGCTGGTGGTGCACGAGCTGACCCACGTGGCGCTGGACATGAAGATGGCCAGGACCCGCGGCGAGCCCCCGCGATGGCTGCATGAGGGTCTCGCCCAGTGGATGCAGGGCGGAATCTCGGAGGCGCAAAAGACGGTGCTGGGCGTGGCGGCGGTGGAGAACAGGATACTGGCCTTCTCCCGGCTCGAGGAGGCCTTCGCGGGCAAGCGCGCCGAGGTGGATCTGGCCTACGCCCAGAGCTATACCCTGGTGGCCTACATCGTGGAGAACGGCCCCCCCGAGGCCCTCCACACCTTCTTGGACTACTTCGCGGAGACCGGCGATCAGGAGCTTGCCCTCCGCAAGGCCCTGGGGATGCCGCTGGATGCCATCGAGCAGAGGTGGCGGCACGATACGCGCACCCGGTACCTCTCAAGAGGAGTGCCCCTCACCGTGGAGTTGGCCATCTTCGGCGCCATGCTCTTGGTGTTTCTCGTCGCCATCGTCGTCCGGTTCCGCAGGGCCGCGGTGATCCGGGAGCGGATGCAGGAGGAGGAGCGACTGGCAAGGCTGCTGAGCGGCATCGCGGACGATGACGAGGACGAGTTCCTCGAGGGCACCAATGACGAGTGGCACATCAGGGAGTGATCCATGGTGGATCAGGGCTTCGTTGCGTTCGTTCGTCGGATCTGGGGGTCGGCGCTACCCACCCAGTTGATGCGCGCCATCCTGGTGGCGGCGCTGTTCGAGCTGCTGGTCTTCGCCGTGAGCGGGTGGCTGCGCAAGCTGCTGGGCCGGGCCCTGGCCCGTGACGCCCACGCCGACCCGGCGCTGCGCCTGGAGCGCCGGCGCATCGTCCTGGGGGTCCCGCTCCTGCTGGTGCGCGCGGTCCTGTACTGCCTGGCCCTGCTCATCATCCTGCGCATCTTCCGCTTCCGGGCCGAGCAGGACCTGTACCCCGTGGCGCTGGCCCTGCTGGTGCTGGTGGCGGTCGGCGCCCGGCAGGTGCTACGCGACGCCTTCGCCGGTTACGTGATCCACTACGACTATCTGTACGCCATCGGCGACGAGATCACCATCGGTGAGCGCAGCGGCGTGGTGTCACACCTCACCCTGCGCCAGACCTGTCTGCTCGGCCGCGACGGTACCGAGGTCTGGATCCCCAATTCCGAGGTGCGCACGGTCCTGAACCAGTCGGACCGCAAGAGGCGGTCGCAGGAGGCGCAGGAGTAGGGGCCCCCCGGCGGGGCCCGCGGGTGCCATCCTGCGCATCCTGCCCGCACAGCACCGGGGGCGTCTGTCATCCTGAGCGTCCGGCCCGCAAAGCGGGGTAGCGAAGGATCTCTTCTGGCCCCGGGAGGTTCTTCGGGCGCCGTGGCCCTGCAAATGACACTCACGGCCACGGCCGTCCGGCGGGCCATGCGCCCGGTACCGCCGTTCACACCCGCCTCGGTCGGGCCTGCCGGCCCGGAGGAGACCTGCTTGATGCTCCGCGACCTGTGCGACGGCCTCCCGGCGCCGCGGCCCCCGGACATGCCTCCAAAGGCCCCGGCGGGATGGGCCGAGCTGGCGGCGGCTCTTCCGGACACCGGCCGCGTGCTCCTGCTTGGCTCCCCGGACTGTGGCAAGACGACCCTGGGCTGGTGGCTGGCGCGGCAGTTGCAGCGCCGCGGTACGGTGGCTCTGGTGGACGCGGATGTGGGCCAGTCGCGGATCGGACCTCCGGCCTCCGTGGGGTGGTACCGGCCGGGTGACCGGCGCCAGGGGTTCTTCTTCGTGGGCTCCGTGAGCCCCGAGCGCCGTCCCGCCACAGCTCTGCAGGCCACCCGCCGGGCCCACGACATCGCGGCCGAGGCGGCCCGCTTCGTCGTGGTCGACACCACCGGTTACCTCCACGGCCGGACGGCCATCGCGCTCAAGGGCGCCAAGATCGAGCACCTGCGCCCGGTGCACGTGGTGGCCATGGGCGACGGCGATGAGGACCTGCAGGCCGTGCTGGCTCCCTGGAGTGGAGACAGAGCCGTTACCATCCACCGCCTGCTCGGCCCCTCGGGGGCGCGGACGCGGTCGGTTGAGGTCAGGGCCGGGTGGCGTCAGGAGGCCTTCGCCACCTGGCTTTCCGGCGCCAATCTGCGCTGGGTGGAACTGGCGGGCAGGGAGACCCTGCACGAGCCGGAGCCGGAGCTGTACGCAGGCGACAAGGCGGGGCAGCTTGAGGGCCTGCTGGTCGGGTTTGGAGATGAGAGGGACAACGCGCTGTGCATCGGTCTGCTGCACAGACTGGACTTGGGAAAGCGGCGGATGCTGTGTCTGTGCCCGGAGCAGGCCGCCGGGGCGGCGCGGGTGGACTTCGGCTGCCTCCGTCCGCATCCGGACGGCAGGCAGATCGCCTCGGAGGAGCGCTGAGGCCGGGCGGGCAAGAGCGGCACGGGGACAGCCACAGGGCGCCGGAGTGCGACCACGTCGCGGCCTGTGGGAAGGTGGCGTGCGCAGGCAAGAGAGCTTTGGGAGGGTACAGGTGATGCCAAGGCAGTGTGTGTCCGACCTGGCCCCGAATGCCCGGGTCGATGGGGTGTTCGCGGTCAAGAGCAAGACGCTCTCGGAGTACAAGCAGAAGCCGGGGAAGTTCATGACCTTGACGCTTGCCGACCGCACCGGCGAGATCGCCGCACGGATCTGGGACGGTGCGGAGGAGGCGGATGCCCGGATCGCGGCGGGAGATGTGGTGGTGGTGGAGGGGCGGGTGGATGAGTACCGAGGCACGCCGCAGCTCGTGGTGGAGAGCATCGTGGTGGCCGAGGAGGGCAGCTACGACCTGGGTGAGCTGGTGCCGCGCTCGGAAAGGAGCACCCAGGAGCTGGAGCTGTGGCTCCAGGCGGCGGTGGAGGAGGTCACCGATCCCTGGCTGCGGCGGCTGCTGGACCTGTTCGTGGAGGACGAGCAGTTCAAGACCCGCCTGCTCACTGCGCCCGGGGCCAAGTCGCTGCACCACGCCCACGTGGGCGGCCTGCTGGAGCACACGCTCTCCGTGGTGCACATCGTACGCTCGGTGTGCCACCTGTACCCGCAGATGAACGCCGACCTGCTCATCACCGGAGCCCTCCTGCACGACATCGGCAAGCTCGAGGAGCTGGAGGGCCTGCTGGCGGTGGACTACTCCGATGAGGGCAACTTCCTGGGGCATGTGGTGCTCACCGACCGCATGGTGTGCGAGAAGCTGCGGATGATCCCGGATTTCCCGCCGCACCTGGCCAACCTGCTCTCCCACATGCTGCTGTCGCACCACGGGGAGCGTGAGTGGGGGGCTCCGGTGGTGCCCAAGACGATGGAGGCCTGCGCCCTGCACTATGCGGACAACATGGACGCGCGTTTGCAGGGCTTCCGCCGGGTGATCGAGGCGGGCGCGCCCAGTGGGGCCTCGTGGTCGCCGTACGTGTCCTCCTATCAGCGCACGTTATATGTGGGGCCCAACAGGGTCGCGGATGAGCCGGAGGCTTCGGGCGGTCCGGGCGAGTAGCTCGCAGGGCGGCCGGCGCGGGCGCGGCCTCCGGCGCCTGGGGCGGCCCAGGGCGCGGCACGCAGGCCCTTTGGCCACTTGACAGCAAGAGCCGTAACCATCATGCTAGGGGCGCCCGAGGTGGGGTGTTCTCAAACCCGTGGGGGGGCAGCGCACGACTGAACAATAGGCCCAAGGCAGCGTCTACGATGACGAGACGGTCCGAGAAGGACGCCATCGCGACGGAGGCACTGGTCGAGCGTGCCAAGCGGGGTGACACCCGAGCCTTCGAAGCGCTTGTCGACATCTACAAGGACAAGATCTATACGTACGTCCTGCGCATGCTGCGAGACCCGGCGGAAGCCGAGGATGTCGCACAAGATGCCTTCTTGCGGGCCTATCAGTCGCTTCCGAAGTTCCGGGGTGCCTCCAGTTTCCAGACGTGGCTTTACAGGATCGCCAGCAACCTGGTCATCGATTCTGTGCGGCGCCAGAAGCGGCGGCAGGATGGCGGTATGTCGTTGGACGCCCCCATGGATACCGATGAGGGCCAGATGGCGCGAGAGCTGGCAGATGAGCGTCGGGGGCCGGAGGAGTTGGCCGAGAGCGCGGCTCTGCAGGAGCAGGTCACCGAGGCCATCGCGAAGATCTCCCCGCGACTGCGAACCGTACTGGTCTTGTACGACATCGAGGGCATGAGCTATCAGGAGATCGCCGACATCCTGGGCTGCCCTCTGGGAACCGTGAAAAGCAGACTGTTCAACGCCCGGGCGCAGCTTCGCGAGGTGCTCGAGCAGCAGATGTCGACGAGCTAGCGGCGCGGCCGAAGACCCCGCCTTCGCCGGGAGTGTCATTCTGAGAGCGTCCGCTCCCGGTGAGAGCAGCTCGAGGAATCTCCGGGGATGTCGCGAGATACTGCGCTATCTCGCTGCGCGAGATGGACGCTCAGGATGACATCTTCAGGGGAGAGCCGGGTCTCCGGCCGGCCCTCTAGATTCTTGCAGGGGCGCGCTTCTTCACGCTTGAGGCAATCTCTGGGGCCGCAACCAGGCCGTTGGCCGCCGCCTAGTTCGGGCTTTCCACTCAGATTATGCAGGTTCCGGGCGAGCGCCGACTCACGTCGCCTCACCCCCCCGCCCCCCTCTCCCTTACTCGCCGACACGACCGGCGAGACGGGAGGAGGGGGGAGAACGGCACTACAG